>Ga0116228_10000949_pt1 | contig 23485 bp, 8 predicted proteins | sample S1TSphfallax_2_FD_89694 | JGI IMG/M metagenome (GOLD analysis project Ga0116228, IMG submission 89694) | Host-associated microbial communities from peat moss isolated from Minnesota, USA - S1T2_Fc - Sphagnum fallax MG | ecosystem: Host-associated > Plants > Peat moss > Unclassified | place: USA...
AAAAAGCAAAATAAGGATCCCACAACTTTTTTGGGGTTACTTTTTACAAATAATAATTATTATAGAACATATTTAAGTGAAAATCTGAGTGATCCAAGATAAGATAATTCATTATGTGCTAATGATTTTTCGCATGCATACATAATTGTAGATTAATAATTTGATTTACAAGCATAAACACAAAAGATGTTGAAATGAAATTCTATGGACAATTAAACATGATTTTTTGCTTGATTATTTTTTGCACATGTGACCCATGCCTCAAGCTAGAGATTATGAGCCTAAATTAAAAAATCTAACAAAATGGTTTTTTAAAAGTGTCATTTCCTTACAACCTTTTGTTTCAAATTTTCAAGAATTTGAATTTTTCAAATGATTTATTTTTTCATCAAATTCACTCAATGAACATGTATTTGCATAGAAGGAAACATGCTTTTCTTATTTTAAAAACTTTGAAATCACTTGCATGATTTTATACCTTCCTTTTAAGAAAACTATATAGTTAATTTAAGGGATTCAAAAACACATTTACATTGTATCCAAAATATATATATTATTTATTAACTTAACAAGACATCATTTTATCTATTGGTATACAACAATCCACTATAGAATTATAATAATTCAAATGGAACAAAAATCTACAATTGGACATTGGAATCCTTTAAAAGTTAGACTTTCTTTTTTGGAGCCCCAATTGTGAATGAGCTCTATTAACACCTTGACCTAGTGGAAAAACTTTTCATCCCACATTATAAATTTTCCTTCTAACACATCAAAAATGTTTTTTGTACACTTTGTGAATAACAACCATGTTTGACTCTATAAGCCCCAAACCATACAACTCATAATGAACAAGCAAAGGAGGGTGAAAACACATTAAGGTGAGCCAAAAATAACAAATTTTAATCCAAAAGTAATCCAAAATGAAAATGCAATTCTAGAACTATAAAAAAAAATTATGAATCAGGACCTATTGCTTATAATGAAATTTATAATAAAATTTTAAACATTTTTTATGTTTAACTTTAGGTGACCTTCCTACGAATCTTCTGAAACACATTTATGAAATGTGGGTCTTGAAAAAAATTATTTAAATATTTAAATGGACTTTGTATATTATTACAATTTTTGAATCATTATTTACATTTTGTATACAATATTGAATTATGGTTGAATGTTGGCATGTGTCCTCACCAACTTTATTCCATCAACAATTAGTGTTTTGCAAATTGAAAGCCTCACATCTCATGCAACTTTTTATAAACATAAGGCTCCCTACATCAACTTTCATTCATTCATTATTACACTACCAATTTAATCTAATATAATAAAATATCATGAGAAAAAATATTATTATATAATTTTTTCTCTTATATAAAAGTTTGAATAATTATTGTACATGATTATATCACTTTGAAGGTATTTCAAGTCCTTTATAAAAAAAAATTAATATTGGAATCACTTGTTATAATGTTTTGTACATGTTTTTGAATATTTTTTGCTCATTAGATTCAATCCAAATTATTCCATATATTTCCATCGCTAAAAATAATCATGTCCTTTACAATTTTAAAAAATGTCTAAAACCTACCCTAATCCTAGACTAAAGTAGTTAGGTAAATAGGTTAAGTTAAATAGGTTAAAGTAACTTCTAAGTTAAACTAGGCTACCACCTAATTACCTACATGTTTTTTTGACCTACCTAGACCTATTACTTACATACCTACTTATTTGAAATTATTTTTATTATAATCCAAAAAAATACTTAATTAAGGTATAAATTCGACTAGTCAAATGGTCCACTATTTGCTGATCATATTCTAGTCATTCATATCATGACATATTAGTAGAATATATGATTTGTCCCCTACGACTTGTCTTATATAACTTAACAATTATCCTTTATGGCTACATGATGAAAAATGCCACATCAAACATTCAATGACTCTTTTTTTAAACAATTCGTTCAAAATGACTAAAGGCCCCTTAATCATGTAATGTCCAATATGACTAAAAAAGTCATAAATGGAATCAACTTTAAATCACTTTATAGTTGAATATGCGATTATAAGTCATTTTTACCATGTGCTACAAAAGACAATTACATCAACAATCACAAAAATGGTTGATTTGGACACAAGTTGCAAATGAGTGGGTTGGAATCTGGACATGATTCCTTGTAGAATTTCTTTTAATGCATAATAAATTGGAAAGAACATCATGTAAAAATATTATAAAATTGAAACATTAATATAATTCTTGATACTAAAAACATGAAAAATTAAAAGCTTGTTTCACTTGAATTATAATATGTGTTAACATGAATACACCTAGTCGCTTTCTTGCATTTAACTTTGGTTAAAGCTCTTCATGTTTAAATGGGTGTGGGTGTGTTTGCATTTGGAGGGGCTTTGTCATCTTCAATGCTTTATTTCATGCACTTTTTCTTTTGAGAACCTTTGTTAACCTAGCCCCACAATCCAATTTAGATATGCCCGAAAGGGTCATGTTACTAATATAAATACTCTAAATTTTAATTATTGATTCCAACTTGCAAGTTTGTTGTTCTTACAAAAAATTTGTGTTTCATTTTGTTGTAGGTTTGCCATTCTTGCATGATTTTTTTTTCTTATTATTCTGGGGGACCTTTTTTGCAATTTTGGTTAAAGTTTGTTTCTCATAAATTTATGTTTCAAATTCTTGTTATGGTATGTATTTATTCCAATTTTGATTGCAAGTTTTGATTGTGTGATGTCTTCATATTTGTTTATGTATTCTTCATGTCTTTTATGTTCTTTATTATTGTAGTATGGAACTTCTTAACATTAACATTATGTAGATATGTTTTCTACAATGGTCTTTATCTGATTTGATGTAACAAAAGTCTGTGACACAACATTGCAATTAGGGTTGCCATGAAGGATGTCCCTTACATCCCTCCAAACACCCTTAATAGAAGTAATTATTTTTATATTTTTACTAAAAGTTATTATATTTTTCATGTTGTCCTTCAACATTTGTCGAATGTTGTCTAATGTTCTCTTGACATCCCCTATCATTTTCTTGACATTGCCCACCATCTTCCTAACATTTTTTTTTGTATTTATCATCTATTAAATTGTTTTTAACATCCCTATAAGTTTTCCTAACATTTCCCAACACCCATTAGAATTTTCATGGTTTTGTTTAACATCTTTTAGAGTTATCCTAACATAGCCCAAGGTCCTTTGATGTCTCCCTAGGGTGCAAATTCTTTAAGGTGTACCAAAATCTTGTCACAACGTTACCTTTTTCTATCTTTTTTATCTAGTCCTTTTTTACCAAGTAAAAGACATATTTATGGATGATTATGATGGAATCTAAAATTATAATAATCTAAAATATAATCCTTCTGAAATTTTTGATAGCTTTTGATTCATTATTTTTTATGGGGATCAAAATATAAGGTAAAAAAGGATTGCAATAAGGACTAAACCTTTTTTGTCTTGTGTGGTACACTTTAAAGGCTTTTCACCCCCTAGTGTTTTTTGACACCCTATTGTGTTACCCAACACCCCTCGCCATCTCCCCAACTTTGCTTGGTGTCCCCTAACATTATTCGACACAACATTATTGTCCCTAAACATCAAACCCTATCATCACTCAAAAATATGTGTAAAATAAAATTTCTTGACATCACCCCATGTTTTCCTAACATTGTTTAACACCCCTTATTGTCTCTTTATTGTTATTTTATTTCAATGTTTCCTTAATGTTGCTTGATAGTGCCCCCATTGTGTCTTAGTGTCTTCCCAACATCCCCAATTCCCCACAAAAAAAGATAAACAAACAAACTTTTTTTTCTTTACAGTTCTTAAATGTCACCCCACCATCCTTGCCATTGCTTACTCTCCTTTCATCATATTGTGAACATGACCCCATCATTTGCCAAACTTAAACAAGACATCTTTGAATTTTGAAAACCATGTTAAACCCAAAAATTACCAAATACACCCTAGGACATCCTTCAAGTCCCAAATATGTCCTTTGGATGTCCCAAAAAAAAAAGGACACTAGGTAGTAACCTTGATTGTAGTTTTGTTGTCAAATTGTAGTTTTTTCTTTTTTTTGTTATCATGAATTTTGATTCATCTTTTGTAATTTCTAATGTCAAAGTTTAAAAAGGTTAGGATATTATTATTGATTTTGATAATGTTTGCCATCACAATCAAACCAACCAAAAACTATGTCGAACTGAAAAACTATTAATTTTATCACATATATTTATGTAATGCCACTTTAATTTCATGTTGAAGAAATTTTTTAAAAAATCATTTGGTTTAATACATTGAGTTTTGGTTTTAGTAAGAGACTTTTGAACTTTAACACCAAAAAATCAATTTTATAAAGCATTAGACTAAGGATTCTTTTAATAAAGAAATGTTGATGGGAAAAGAATTGAAATGATGATAATGTATTATCCAAATTTGAAATGTTCATAATTTTAAAATTGTGGTACTTGAGATTTTTTTAACTCAAAATATGATTTCAGAATGTTCAAATTTTAAGAATCATTTGCCAAATGTAAATGGGTCATAATGCGTATGTCATATGAACAAAGTTGTGGCTTATGATACGAAAAACTAAAGTTTAAAGTAGTTAGCATTTTTTTACATGATTTGAAATTATGATCATTTTTCAATAAAATTTGTAAATTTTTAAACAATTCATATTTGTTCAAAAAGAGTTAACACAAATCATGTAATTTATTGAGGAAATTCTAAATATTTTTAAAAACATGTTGCCCAAAAATTCTTTCAAATTTTCTTTTTTATGAAAAAATCAAAATGACTGCAAAAGGCCCATTTGTGGTTAAGTCCTTTGTCACCATTGTGTCATTTGATTATGATTGCATTCATCAAGATGATAGTATTTTTGGTGGCTATGATGCATCATGTGACGATTTGTTCAACAACTTGTTAATGTTGACTTTGATTATCTATCCCAATATGAAAAAAATAAAAATTGTGTGCATTTAATAGCCATCGATGATGTTGATGAAGATGATGAGAACCTAGGTCTCCATCCTCATGATTTAAACCTTATAAAACTCAAGAATATTAGAATAAAAGGTTGAAGAAGGAGTTGGCATTTTGAAGGAGGGTGCAAAGAATAATTTCAATTGTGAAAGTGCTACAAGAAACTAAACGTTTCATTGTTGATCAAAGACCTTTCGAAGTCCAACCTAAAGTCATTGTTAGTCTCAACCTCTTTGAATTTATGGTGCAAGTTGTAAAGGAAAGTAGAAATCTATATCTTCAAACAAGGTTTGTTGTCTTTGGCTTCTTATTTTTTGTAATTTGGTCCTTTTTTTAAAAACAATTCAGTTCAAAAAATTTGTAATTTTTTAAATATATTTTTTAATCTATTTTTGTTTGTCTAACATAACATTGCAAAATTGTTTTGTGAATATAGAAGATTAGTAAAATCTAAAAAAACATATAGATGTGTTGATATTGGAAGATTTGGTATCAAATTGAACATAAGGAATGACCTAGTTACAAACATGTGAGGTTGACTATGAACAAGGTCATCACTTGCTCTTAGGGAAATCATTACTTGTATATTTTAGGAAGCACCTAAAATAAAAGGGTATTTTTTAGTTTGCTATGAAACAATGGCATATTTTTAATATGTTCTAGGTATATTTTCATAATGAATTACATGCAGCTTATTTACATTTGAGTATTTTTTTTAAAAAAATCTAATAAATTGCACCATTTTTTTTAATGTTGTTTAGAATAAAATGGAAATGACCTCCCTAGGCAATTCATCTAGATTCTTGTAGGTTTGGTCAAAATAGCAAGAATTTTATTAAAAAATCATCCTTTTTAAAGAGAATTTAATGTTGTCCCAAGCTAAATGTTAACTAGATATGCCACATAAAATTAATTTGAAATTTGGTTACTTCTAGATTTGAAACTTTTTAATTTTTGGTGTGAACAAATTTTGAAATGTGGATGATTGCAACCTTCCTCTACATTCATATATAAACATTTAAACAATATTTCTTGAAATTTTTATTTTTTTTAGTTGAATTAATTTTTCTATAATGGCATTTTGGTTTGAGTTTTATTGTTGATTTTTTTTTCTTTTATTCATTTTTTTCTTGCATTTCTTTTCTTTTGAATGTGTCTTTTATAAATATCAACAAGGTGCTTATAAAAATTTGTGTTTCGATGTGAATCATTATAATCTTGACAACCATTAACCACCCAATTGGGGTTATCAAACTATATTGGCTAATAACTTAAATGGTTGATGCATTGGTTCTAGTTGAATATGTATTATGAAATGACAATGTCAAGTCATCAAGACACAAAAAGTTACTATAAATAAGGATTTCTTTGTTATTTCTTTGAGTTTTTTCTTTTAAATCAATGTTCTATTTTTATTTTTAATTTCAATCTTGATTACAAGTATGATTGCACAAAAGATGAAACAAGAAATCACATTATGCAAAGGATCATATCTAGAAATTTCATGGTGACCACCTAATCCTCACATTTGGGGAAACATTTTCTAAAAAATGACAATCTATCAAGACTTAAGGTGAAAGTTCTAAAGACCTAATTTGTATTTTTCTAATTGAATGATGTACGATGTTGTGTAGTTTTTTTTTTTTTGTTGGTTGGTTATGACTCTCTTTTTTGTGTAATTTTGCAAACTTTAAATTGTTTTGCCATAATTCTAATTGTGAAATATTCAAACAACAAGGATGATACAAATTTTTACATAATTTTTTAAATTTATGGTCTTCAAATTATAGCCAATCTCTTTCAAAACATGTAGCCTCCATAGTGAGTTAGTTTTTTTTTTTCGTTCCCTTATGCCTTTGGGTGCATTTTCTATATATCAAGAACCACTAGCATCAAAGGCACAATAGTACCCAATTAAATAACGGCATGACCCAACAAAGAAATACCTATATCATCACAACCATCAGATTCAACTCCTATTGTGACAATTTGCTTAAATGATAATGTTAAAACCAATGAACATTATCCAATATAATTTGTTTCTTTTACTATTCATCGAATCATTAGAAAGATTTTCAATGCCATAACTTTTGACCTTTCAACAATCATTTTGAAGGCCACCAATGCACCATGAAGGATGAATGGTAAGTGGTCAGAAAACAGTTTTCTGTTGGGTTCTAGTTCTCTAGCTAACCATGGTGGTTAGCTCAGTTACATTCCTTTTTTACCTACCTACTAACAACCCATATGCAGGTTGTTAGTAGGTAGGCAATGAAAAAAGCACATACCTATGTATAAACCATCTACTTAGCTAGAAGTTGCCTATTTTGCTACCTATATGCCTATATATGAGACCTATTTCCTACAGAATTGGTTACCAAGATGAAACCAAAATATTAACTCAGTTGAGTTTCATCCGCAACTGAGTAATAACAGACATCCAGTGGACGGTGCGCTGGTGGCCATTTTGAACACAATGCACAATTTCTAGTGGCCCACATTGAAATGATACAATGATGAAAAACCTCACCTTGTTGCATGTATTTTTCGCATGTAGGAGGAATGATGATGAGTCACCTAGCTTCAACTAGCAATTGCAAAAAAATTGCATGATAATGTAAATTGACCAAACTTTATTCCAAGAAAAACACTGCAAAGGAATTTTTTTTTGATAATGTATGAAGAAAGGATGCAAAGTCCTATATTAATTAATTAAACCTTGATGTACAATGTTATGTTAGTGCAATTACTATTAATTAGTTAGTTGGGGACTTTTTCTTTCTTTGGGTAATAGACCTCTTTCATTCATATACTACCCAAAATTAAATAAATTAAATAAATTTGAAAATCGCCTTTAAAAAAACCTGTTCACAAGGCCGAGTGTCGTAAGTTGGTGAGCGAACTCTGCCAATCCCAAATCTACATAATGTATGTAGACTTTTCTTTTGGGCTTGGTCTAAAGTTTTTACAAGAAGAGATATTTGAGGCAAAACAAAATGAGGAATAAAGTGTGCTGCTATGGGGAACCTAGTGGGAACTTGAGGAACAAATTGAGAACATGATAAATAACCATTAGCCACTGAGGTGGTTTCCTAATGTTTAGAGCTAAGTTGGGGAGAGATATTGGAGTTTGAGTAATTTTTGGGATTAAAAATTAATTTAAATTTAAAATATTTTTTTCATAAATTGGGCCCCATTGTTAAGGTCCTCTTCACACTTGGAAGAGTTACATAGTCATGTGTGAACTTAGGCCAATAACACATGTCACACTAGTTTATCACAAGGCATTTTTTTTGTATTTCTCACTACCTAGGTTGAATTGTAATGAATTTTTTAATAAAAAATTCCAGGAATATTAAAAGTATGGCGAAAGAAAACCCCAAAAATCATCATTCCAATTTTTGGTTCACTTTTCTCCAAAAAGATTCACCAATTTATGAATTTTGACAAGTTCATAATTTTAAAAAACACACTGCTTAGGGTGGAGGATGCTTACATCCTTTGAAGTGTGAAATGTCACAATCCTCTGAATTTGTTCGTTGGCCTTACCTACCGAGGCAAGGATATTGTGTTTTAGATTCATTAAAGAGTATAGTAGCTTAAGGGATTTTGGCCCCTAAGTAGTAGCTATATTTTTATATGAGGATTTTTGAAAGATGATATTTTAGCTTGGGTCATAACTTGAGATTAGTTATAGAGCTATGATATCTTGAAGGATTTTGGTTTCTTTAAGAGGATTTTTTTGAAGATTATATGTTTGAACCCAAGGTCCGGTTCTCATATTTGCATAGGTTTATATTATAAACCTAAATAGGCATAAAAGCACTTATCCATTGCCATATATAAAAAAGTTTTGAGTTTGAGCCCCCAAGACTCCTTAATGTTTTTTTCGTTTTTTTCATTGTAAAATGTGTTTTTCATGTGTTTTGCATTATAAAATGTGTGTGTGTGTGTGTTTTTTTGAAGTGTGGTAAGGAAAGTCAGTTCTGGTGGGTAGGAACCAGATTTGAATTGGGACTGATTTTCATGATTTGAATCAGAATTGAAATTTATTTTTTGAATAACTGAACTTGAAATTTCATTTTCAAATTTATTTGTGTGTGGAGTCAGAAGCAAATTAAGATACATAAACAAACTGGGAATTTATTTTTTTAATGTATCTCAAGCAACATGGTCAATGGAACTTTTTGGAAAACTTTCAAAAAACAATTGTCACATTTTGAGGAAAAAAGCTATGAAATCATCAAGATTTTTTGGAAGATTTGGGCAAATATGTAGCTTATTTCTAGCTTTTGAAATCGCCATATTTTAGCTAATAAGTTTCTACTGATTCAACCACGTGTAATAATAGGATTCCTATATTTTCTACTTCTCTATTTGTTATGTAGCCAGATTTGGTAAAATCCTCTTGGGACTGATCGCCACTTTTGGACTAATATGATAAAATTGAAATTTGTTTTTAAAAAAAAGAAAAAAAGACTGCTACTGAGTGGCAAATAAATACTGGTTTTTCAAATCAAAAATTCGCCGATTTTGGGGAAAAAAATAAAAATCTGTAGAATCGTTGCTGTTGACTCTTCTCTCTATGAGTTCTGGGAAAACTTGTACTCTCCTTCCAAGAGCAAGCAGCCCACCATCGACGCGTTTTGCTTTTGTCATTGTTTGTTGCTGCTGTTGTTGTTATCCTTTTTTTTGGGTCTGTGTTGTTAGGTTTTTGTTGTTGTTTTTGTTGTTTTTTTATCCTTATTTTTTAAATTTTTGGTGTGTGTTTGGTTTTGGTACCTAAGTATTGGGATTGTTGCCAAAAAGACAGCTTGTGTTTGTTGCAAGAAGGGCTACCTTGTGATTGTTGCTGTTTCTCGTTGTTGTTTTCGTCGCAGAAAAGCCCCCAGAAGAAGAAGAAAAAATTTCGGTGTTGAAGAAGCCCTCAATCTGATCAAGAACTAACTTGCAAAAGGGAATGAAAGAAAGAAAGAAAGAAAGAAATATAAAGCTCATATGATTTGGATACCTACGCCATTACTATTCTGGCGCGAGCTAGACTTGATGATGATGTTTTGATCTTCTCCAAGTCAGTTGGCAAACGCTTTGTTAACAAAATCCTGTGAAAGAACCATTGTGTTGTTGTTGTTGTTGTTATCGTCGTCGTCGTCGTTTTTTTTTTTGTTGTTGTTGAGTAGTTTGTTTGTTGTCGCTCAGAAGAAAAGACTCTATTCCCGCCTGTTTTCGGTTCTTCTTTGTTTTGTTCTTGGTTGTTTTCCTGGCGGATCTAGTCTTTGCTTTGGACTTCGATCCTCCAGCTCTTTGGTTTTTGTAATTGTGATGATGGAGGCCGATGGATTGATGTTTGTCAAGATCTCTTCTTTCTAGGGTACTGCTGGTGCCGAAGAGCCAGAAAGGAGGAGGAGGAGGAAGAAGAAGAAGCACAAGAGAAGGAGGAGGAGGAGGAAGAGGAGAAGGGAGTGGAGCCATGAAGCGACAGCGACTGCTACTCCATGGGCAACATGAGTCTCCGACTTCTGCTGCTGCCGTTGAGAGTCGTGGCGAGCAACCGAGGTTCAAGCGCATGGACGATGGGGGGCACAGTAGCCGCGGGATCCGTCGGCACAGTGTTGGCGGTGACAGAGACGGTTCGGAGGCAGCGCGAAAGGGGGAGGAGAGGGAGGAAGGAGCGGCGACGGCGATGGTTTCATCAGACAGAGGTATGAAGCACACTTACCACCATCATCACCACCATAATCACCACTCTCGCGCATCTTCTTCCGTCAAGGACGGCCGTGGCGTGTCCAAGAGTCATCAGTCTTACCTCAACGGTAAGGGCTCTGCTGCTGCTGGTGCTGCTGAAGAGTCCAGGAAGGACCGAGGCAGAGAAGAAGAGGGTTTGGACTCCGAGTTGTTCGAGTCTCGCTCGCGAAGTTCTATCAGAGAGCAGGAAACTGCGACCAATGGTAATAAAGGGACGTCCAGGAGAGAACAACAGGAGGTAGCGGACAATGTGAAGGTGGCTTCAGAAAGCAATAGGGAACAGATGGAGAAGGAGAAGGAGCAAAAGGAGAGTAGCAGCAAAGGCACGGACATGGTGGCGGAGGTGGAACAGAGTAATGAGCGAGAGGAGGGTGAGATGGAGTCTGATGGGGATGTCAATGCATCTGTTGCACAGGAGCAGGATCCAGATGGTCCAGAAAAGATGGTAGTAGCCAATGAGACTACATCAGAGCAAATACGTTTCCAAGATGGCAGGGATGGGGTTACCCAAGGAATGGGAGGGACATCCATTCAGGCTCCAGAGTCAGCAGGGACAGACAAGGATGCACACCCTGACCAAGAAGCTGATTCTCAGGAGCACATGTTGAAGAGCTCCAACAATGACCAAGTGGTAGAGGTGGAATTGGATGAGGGGAATGAACAGGCTGCTGGAGACCCAACCACATGTGCGAATGACAAGATTGACGCAGCAGCAAGAGATTCCTTGTGTGCCCGAGGAGGGGAGCCAGAATGTTCTAGGGTTTGCGATGATGAAGAAAGGAAACAAGGTAGAGAGCAAGGACTCACCTTAACAACTGCAGTTGAAGATGACACAACACAACAGGCAAGAAAAGAAGCTAGGGGTAAATTAGTTGTCGAGGCACCAGATGAAAAGGAGCTGTTGGGGGAGAATTTGATGAGGAGGAGGCTTGGGAAGGAGCGATTGAGGGAAGGAGAGAAAGAAATAGGAAAAGAGAAGGTGGAGGAGAGACAGAGCGAGAAAAAACAGAGGGTGGAGAATGGTGCACTTTTATCTCTAGCACTGCCTGATACCTCACTGTCCCTTTCCTCCGGTGATCCACATGGTTGCCAGTCTCTTCCACACCGGCATGTACATTCCCATCCCTCTCAAGCCCCAACACGCACACACTCCACTGGCTTCACCAATTCAATCTCCCTTTCCCACTCTCAGCCCTTCCATCACAACCCCAGCTGCTCCCTCACTCAGACCTCTCTTGACAAAACAGAGCTCTCAAGTGGAAGCCAACAAATCTCTCAAGCCAAGGAGCAAGGTTCTCATGGCAGCTGGCAGATGTCATACGGAAGCAACCATGCAAATGAAGGGTTTCTGACAGCTCAAGACAGGCAGAGATCTAAGCCCTTGTACCAGAGGCTTCTTCAGTCAGGAAACAATCCACAAATCCTGCAAGGTTCCCTGGGTAGTGAACGGTTGCGAAACCAAGGAAGAGACCGAATTTCAGAAAGTGTCGACATAAGTCAAGGCAGTCATCAGGTGGCACCAGCTGACAGTGGGCTGCAGGCTACCCATTCATCAGATGCCAGGCGATCACTGCGACATGACTTGCAGCACAAGCGCCGTCACAATGATGAAGTCTGGTCCTCCCCATCCCAGAGTGCAAGCTCACGGGAGACCCAGCCCCGTGATTTGCCTACTAATATAGAGAGGGCTCCTTCTCGAGAAAAAGGAGTGTTGGAGAGAGAGGTAGCAGGCTCAGAGAAACCATTTACAAGTATAAGGGTCCAGGACATAGTGTCAGAGCCAATTCCGTCAATGGCCCGCAAGCTGCAGGAGCTGCCTGACAGTTTCTTGGAGGGGTTGAAGGAAAGTTTGCGTGACATGCTAAATAGCATAGAGAAACGAGAGGAGTTTGTGTTGCTACAGCAAACTCTTGCAGCTCGCACAGACCTAGTCACCAACACCTTGCTGCGAGCACATCGAGTGCAGTTGGAGCTCTTGGTGGCAGTGAAGACAGGCATCCTGGCCTTCTTGCATCCTGACATTCCAATGACCCACTCAGCTCTAGTTGAAATTTTCTTGCAAACCAAATGCCGCAACTTTGCTTGCCAAAGTCCACTGCCAGCAGATGAATGTGATTGCAAGCTATGTGCACAGAAGGCTGGCTTCTGCAACTCATGCATGTGTGTGGTGTGCTCAAAATTTGACTTTGATGCCAACACATGCCGTTGGATTGGCTGTGACTTCTGCTTGCACTGGTGTCACACTGATTGTGGCATCCGTATGGGCTACATTGCTCCTGGCCCCAGCATTTCTGGTGCAGCAGGCACTTCTGAGATGCAGTTCCACTGCATTGCATGTGAGCATACCAGTGAGCTGTATGGGTTTGTTAAGGATGTGTTTTGTGCTTTTGCTCCACAATGGAAGCGGGACGTGTTGGCTAGTGAACTGGATTGTGTGAGGCGGATCTTCCGTGACAGCAATGATGCACGTGGGCAGCAATTGTGCAGCAAGGCTGAGGAAATGCTTCTACTGCTGGATGCTCAGTTGGACCCAGCCCCTGCTTGCAGTGCCATGCTTAATTTTTTCTCTGGTAAGCTCTTTATATTCTATTTTCCTGACTCTGTGTAACCAACACATCATACTCTGCGAAACCTTTGTAGTGCAGTCAAAGTTGTAGTGGTTGATGGCAAGTCCATGAGATAGTGGAGTTGCTACAAGGGTAAGTGTATGCTAAGAATTTTATTCTAACACCAAGTTCAAGCCCAACTGGTGGAATGTCTTTTCCTCAATGTTTTTCATATTATGGATTCTAGGGATATAGTGAACCCAAACATTTTTTTAATTGATTCTTATGGGTCAAATACCTGTGGGCCCTGCCAAGGCTGTTGCTGGTTGCTAGCAGAATTGTCAGAGTAACGATAACAACTATTCCATGATGACCTTTAAAGCTCTGCTTGATTATTTGGTGCATCAACAAACATGGGCACATTAGAGGGTTACATGCAGATGAGCTGATAACAAAATGTCGCATTTGGTGACCCTCTATGGAGTCCTCTCTATGCCTTTTGCTTAGATGCTTGCACATATCAGCGTATGCTGCAATAAAGCAAAGCTTACCCTCACAAACTCGGAGCAACTTGAATGGGGGTATTATTGATCTTTTTATTATTAGATTTCCTTCTAATAATTTGTGACTGAGGCTTCCTGTTGCTTGTGGAAATAGGACAGAAACACAGGATACATTTTTTTTTAAAAATTGTTTGCCATAATCTTCTAGAAAATTATTATATACTTATTCTTTTGGGGCCAAGCTTATGAGATTTTTGGGGTTCATATTACAAAGCAGTAATTTTTGTTGAAAGGTTATTAGAAGATTGCCATTTGGTGCTTGCTTGCTGAAGTTAGGCCATGCATCATGCCTATGTTGTGGACATTTGTTCAACAAGGTAATTTATTTACCATTGGATTCATTTGTGTAGTAACCAAGGTGGGCTATTGAAAGTGTAGGTCCTATATGCATGATGGCTATTCCATGCTAAAGTAGCTTATTCTTTCAATTTTTTGGGAATGGACAAATAGCAAGAAAATAAATTGCATTGGATATTGTTCCTTGCTCATGGCATAACCATGGCAAGCAGTTATATATACTGCTTATCTGCACCCTTTGTTGGGAGCTGATGAAGTTAGCAGATGGCTATGGCAGCTAGTCACTGCCATTCATGATGAGGATAGCAGTCTGATGCTTTTTGAGTTACAATCTCCAGTTACTGCAGCACTCATTCTTGTCATGTTTGTTTGTGTTTACCCAGAATTGGCATAACATTGGTTTGGTTACCTTATATGTTTTTGTGGAGTCTTCTCTCCCATATCATTGATATTTGGTGTGCTCCTTCGGATCTGACGGGATTCTCTCTAAATTGTGGCAGATGGTGATGTAGGTGGGATTCAAAGTCAGGCACCTTCTGTCTCAAGAGAAGGTCAAATCCAGCCAGCTCCTGTGTTAGAGGAAGCTGTAAAAGCTCCACCAGTTTCAGGAAGGGACAATAAGACCACAAGGGACACACTGGATCGAGCACGTGCAGCATTGCAGACATATGATGCTGAGCTGGAGGAGAAGAGGCAAGAAGCTGCAGAGCTGCAGCAGGAGCGTGAGCACAAGAAGGGGCAGATAGAAGAGCTGGAAAGCATCGTGCGCATCAAGCAGGCTGAGGCCAAGATGTTTGCAGTTCGTGCTGATGAGGCACGGCGGGAGGCAGAAGGACTGCAGCGTATAGTACTTGCAAAGTCAGAGAAGATTGAACAGGAGTATGCATCCAAGCTGACAAAGTTGCGCTTGGAAGAGGCAGAAGACCGCTGTCGCAAGGGTCATGAAGCAGTGCAGGTGCTACATCAGGCTCAGATGGATTTCCACACACTAAAACTACCCCTTCTCTCTGAGCTTCATGACCTCTTGAAGCAGCTTGAAGCTATGAAACGGAAAAGTTGGAAATAAGATTGCAGATGCAGGTGATTGTGAGCCTTTTGGTAAAGGGGATGTAAGGTCTTTTGTAATTTTCAAATTAAGTTAAACACAGGTGACTTGGATTATGCTGGTTAACCCTTGACAGCTATCAGGGCATGACTAGCAGGTATTAAGGGAGGTAGAGATATTCACAAAGATGGTTCCCCTTTCTCTATTTATTGACGAAATTTGGATGGTGAGGAGTAAATACAACTTTGTGTTATGTTTGCAAGTCTTTACTTGTTTGGTAAGTCAAGCCCTAAAGCTGTGCAAGGCAAGGATGGTAATCATTCTTTTTACACCTGGAAGACATGATGTGTAATGGGACAGGACAGAAGCTATCTCTCTTGAGTGCTAGCCAACATCATGATTTGAGTCTTCCCTTTGCTTCCAGAGAAGTGATGAAAAATTAAGGGTTCTCATCTACATCAGGACCTAGTGAAGTGAGCAATGGAGGCTAGTCACAGCTATTAATGATGAAGGTAACTGTAATGTTATGACCACATCCATTCTTGTCTGGTTGATTTTGGCTTGGCTGGAACTGACACAATGTCTAGCTTTAATGTGTTATTATGGAATTTTCTCTGCAATCTTACAGCAATGCACAATGTGACGGAAGCTTGGAATCCTTTGGATTTGTAGCAGGTTTGCTCAAACAAATCTAACTGCCAGGTCTGGAGCTTGTAAATGTGGAATCACTATGGACCTGTCACTACAGCTAAGAATGATGAGTTGTTTGGGTCCTGATTCTTACATTGTCATTGATCAACTGTCTGAATGTAGTCAGACGGTAGACAACATCATCCAGCATATGTATTCCAACAGCTTGCTCTGCCCTGAGTCATCATCTGGTCTACCCAGGAATCAAATGCTGCAACTGCTCTTTGCCTAAATGACCTGCTGCTGTGTTGAAAGTATTTGGGGCTCATGGTTCTGACCAGAATTGAATGTCTCAGATACCTGGTTGCAGACCTGTCTGTCGCTTGAAAAGGACCAAAGCACTGAGCTGGTGTATCACATCAAGTTAAGCAGATGAACACAGCAGTCAGCTTCAGTAAGTTACCCTGGCAACATTTGCATCTTTGGAATGAGTCTGTCAAGTTAGGGGGAGCAATCAACTGGGCAATGCCAGCTTGATATGTCCTTGTAATGATACTTGTGCATTTTTGGAATGAATTGTCTCCCCCAATTAGGTTACTGTTATCATGGGTGGTGTCTAGCATGTGAGTATGATTTGAAATGAACCCAAGATGATATGCAAGGTGACCATCAGCCCTGGCCACAAGGCTTCTTTGCTTAATGCTTTCATATATCTAGGAAATACTTAATAAAAATTTGCAGATCGAAACAAGAACAACAGGTTTTAGGGTCCATCTGGATATCCTTTGGCTGTATACTGTGGTTCAATGTAAAATCTTGCAATGGTTTATTAAATTATGTCCTCAGGTGAAAACAAGGTTCTTATAACTTTGGTTTCTAAAACTGCTCAGTCCTGGAAAGGACTTCCAAAATGCATGTGCAGCATGATGGCAGTTTTTTGGAGCTTCCAAGCTGTGCAAAGGACAGGCACATAGTAAGTACCCTGTGTATTGGAAAATCTGATGACAACAGATTTCTCTCACACACTACAGCCCCAATTCAGCAGGAGGGCTCGAAGATGAGCAACTAAAAATTGTACTGGTATCTGCTGGCACTAACTCCCCCATGATCAGATGTTGGAATTGAGTGATGAGGCTTTTGTAATTCAACCATCCACTGTGTTGCTTGATTGGGAAACAATGCTTGTAAATGTGTACCCTGTTAGAATCATATCATCATCCCTTACAGGGAAATGGTGTGAAGCTCGAGGCGGGTATACTTAGTACATTGTTGAGTTTCCTGTGGGATGATGAGAGATGTACTGGAAAGAGGCCCTTTCCCAGTTGCAGTTTTGTTGTGACCTTTCACACTGCACCCAGCTTGTACCAGGGTATGAGCCTCCCAAAAGCAGGGATTTCTCAATTTGAGAGAATCCATCTCCATGCTGTATTTCAGCCCTTGACTCTGTTTTTTTCTTACAACCACAATGTGGAGGGGAAAATGGCAGGGATTACAGTGAATTGGATACAATCCAAGTACAAATGCAGATGTGAGATCAATCAGCAACTTTGTGGAGTAACAAGTGCTTCAAACGATGTGTACCTTCAAATGTCCCCAAGATTTTCCAAGGATTTTGTATCCTCAGCTCTTATATATTGGATCTGCATGTCCTGCCAAAACGCTATGTTCATTTTCATTTTTTCCATTTAGCTTCTTTCTCTTTGGGTGTGTAAGTAAACCCATTGAGTCAGAACTGGGGCATAGGGACTTTTCAATATGTGACAGCTCTCCAACATGGCCAGTAAAGAAATATGATGGGCTTTGGTTGGCTGGTCACAATGATTGGCCCATGTGGTGGCATTATCTTCACTTCACACTATCCAAGATCTCATGGTCAGGGGTGGGGGTGGAGAAATAACTTGCACACAGGTAGATGCTCACATATTGGGTGCAGGTGGCTCTACCTCTCCCTCTAGCCTCATAACCAATAACATGCTGTGAATTCAAATTAGACCCATATCTTGGAAGTGTGCAAATACAATTCTCATTGAGTGATTTGATGGTGGAATCTTTCCAAGCTACTTGTAATCAATTACTTAGTTTGCCATCATCTTTGTGTTGGGTGATGGCAGAAGTGATCACAATAGTCTCATCCCTGGAAAAATGCATTCAAATCTAAGTTCCTCAAGAATTTGTAATTGGATCCAGATTTTTAGTGGAGGAACAAAAAAAATAACTGATGGGATAATAACTCAGTCCACAAGTAATGCAATTTTGATACTGTGTCATCAAACCTCATATCCTTCCTCCCAAGTTTTTCTGGAACTCTTACAATTGTGCTATGTCAGTGCAATCACTCAAGATCTTGTATATACACTTAAGGAAAACCATGATAGTAAAAGAACATGACATTTGTAGAAGAAACATACAATCTCCCTCTCTTTTGGTACAATTTAGATAAACCCAAGAATGTGAGATAGTGTTTGCACCCATGAATCAAATGAGCACAGATTTCAAAAGTAATCACAGATCAACACAGAATAAAAAAATTCCCTTGTTGAACAGCAATGAGTCAGACTGGCACCTTCATAGCCCTCATGCAGAGAAGGAGGAAGAGGAGAAGAAGAGGAAGAAAGAGCAACCCATCTCTTCATAAAAATCTGACTCTGTGAGGTCAAATTTGTATTTCTCATACTTCACCACGGACAGTCTTTTTTGATCCCAAGTCTAGCTCTCTTCTGAGACCTTACCAATTTTTGAATTTTTGTCAAGCCAAGAGGATGGACACATTAGTAGTGTTTTAGTTTTGTTCCAGAGTGGATCCCATGTTTCAGTAGCCACATGGTGCACACCCCATTTCAAAGCCTTCATTGTTTGAGGTTGCAATTCTGAACATCCTTGAGTGCTGCTGATCTTGTGCAATAATTAATATGGGTGGATGTTTCAGGGGTGGATTTTGATGCTGCCAAAGAGACTTGTTACTGATATGCTTCACATATTGATGAAGAACTTGATTATGTCAATTTCTTTCTTCCACTGAAATTTATTTAAATTTCAATTTCCATGTTCAGATGGCAGAATAGGCTGATAGATCCAACAATATTCATATTTTCCTCTAACAATCTAATTCGCCCATGTTTTTACATTATTACCCACTTGTCAAACATGCAATTTGGCTATCTTGCAAGATTTCTTTGTATTGAATATCATCTCTTGTAGTAATGTCAGACATCATCATTCCAGTGCTAGACTGAGGGTTGCTCTCTAGAGTTCAATGAGGCCACAAACAGATATGGTGGGCTGTTGTGTTATTGAACCAATGCCCCAACACCAACAGAAACTAATCAAAGTCACACACATGAAATCATGCACAACAAAGATGAGACTCCAGAGACATGCACAGCAAAGATGAGACTCCATAGACACCCCTTTAAGATATATATCCCCAAACACGAAAAACTTAAAAGCATGTTCACATTAAACTAAGTTCCAACAACAAAAATGATTACAGAAAATTGGTGTTCTGCAATAAAAATACCTAACCACCTCATGATAGAATCACAAGAGGTGAACAAAGTGTTTTTTCTTTTTTTTTTCTTTTGAAAATGAGGCAAGTACCATAAAATTATTTGAGCACTTTCTTTGACAAGAAATCTTTTTACATAACCATGTCATGCTATCAGAAATACATTGAGGAAAAAGTGCTCAAACTCTATACCATACTGAAGTACAAAAGGATTGATTTGTACAAAGAAAATTACTCACTTGTGTGCAAGGATGCTACTACCTCCTAGTACAAACTATTTGAAGAAAGCTTGTGACAGAGTTCTTTCTGTAGTGGCCATTGTTGCATTTGGCCAATCTCTACTGTGCTAGATTGTAACCAGCCAACTACGTATTCCATGACCATATTATGTTCCTCTGCAAGGTGAAGAGAGTTGTTGCAGTGTTGGGTGGGTATTAGAAATTGCACGAAACCCTTGTCAGATATAAAGATGGCTTTTAGAGTTCATAACCATGGTTCTACAAAAAATCAAAAGAAACAATTCTGATATATAACCATAGTTTCCCAGCTTTTGAAAACATGAAATAGCCACACACAAAACCATCAGTAGTTCCTCCATGAAATCCACTGATTCTTTGAGGTTTTTGAAATAACCTGAACCAACAGTTCTCTGATTCTGATTTTTTTCCAAAATTCAAAAACAGAATGCACCGTCTTCTGATTATGAAATACTCAAGGAAACCAGAACCAGTGATTATCAACAAATCAAATACATACTCACCCATAGCTGGTCTAAACCTTGAATCAATCTAGTTGTTCAACATCTACAATTATTGGGTTCCCTTATTTCAAGCCAGCTGATGGGTGCAGCAGAATGAAATAGAAGGAAAACTTACACCTATGCAATCCATGTGTTTGTTCCAGTGTTATGCGGGTATCAGAAATGGCACCAAACGACTACCAGTTATCAGAGCAGTTCTTTAATGTCAAAACCAGTGTTCTCTGAGAATCAGAGAACCGGTTCTGATTTATAAGCACCATTCTCACCCAAAAAAACCCCAAGGATAAAAAAAGTAGTGGAAGAATAGCTGAGAAAACCACCAGTCTCCTTCACTAGTTCTTTCATGAAAACCATTAGTTCTTTGAGTTTTTGAAATAGTTAGAATGGGTGATTGTTTGTATAGGAGAAGGTTTCTTCTTTAGGCCCTTCAGGATTTTGAGACTCATACCAAGGCCGATAGGCTAAGGGTAGGTGTCAAAAAATCGGGAAGGGCCTAAAGGAGAAACCTTCTCCTGTGTAAAGAACTGATCCTATTTTGGCTTTCTTTCCATCACTTCTTTCCTGACTCTTTTTTCCTTTCTGTTTTCTTTTTCCTTCTAAAGCTGTCTGACCTCATACTTTCTGCCCTAAAACATTCCATCCTTCTTCTTTATGCCATCTGGGCTTTTTGCCCTTGTCCTTCTTAGTTTAGTTTTTAAAATTTTAATGGAATTTATTAATTAGTTGACATTTATTTTGAAAAAAATATTTCATTTAATTTCTTTCTGGTAAAGAATTTTCTGTAAAGGAAAAACATATGTTAAAGAAATCCGGGGGTTTGGAAAGAAAATCTGGCCTTGCCTTAAAGAAAAGAAATTGGGCATTAAAGAAAAGAAATTGTATCCTTAAAGAAGGATTAAGTTTTGGTCCCTTCCAAAATTTGGAAAGGTACCAGTGACAGCCTTGCAAGTTCTTCCACTTTGCGGAAGGGACCAGTGACAACAGCCTGGTGTGTTTGGAAGGAGCACTTGGAAGATTTCTTCCGCGCCCCAGAAGTGACTGAAAACTACACTAAGAAAATAGGATCGGTTCTTTACAATTGTGAAATTTCAAACAACTGGAACCAGGGTTATTAACAATTGAATTGAGTTTTTGAAAGAGTTAGAATGGCTAATTCTTTGGTATAGTCCAACTCAAGGATTCACTTTGCTTCAAATCAGTCCAAATTGTTTCCTAGGAAATTGGGACCCTGGACCCTCGTCTAAAGTGGGCCTGAATCACACAAAATAGGTTCAAACATTTTGGCAACAATTCAGTTTCGCCACAATAACCATGTCATATCATAATTGACCAGCTTAATAATAAGGGACTTGCCATCTTAGACTCCTACTAAGCATAAGGTAAAGCCCCAAGGTGGGAGGCATTCCCAAACTAATGGGCCTAAGGACAAGGCAATAGCCAAATCTAGCCTCACATCTTGAGAATATTCTTCACACATAAAGCACAAGGCAAACATTACCATGAACCTAAACATACAGAGATCCATAGATCATGAGGCATAGGAGGGGAAGGGTTCTTACACCTATAAAGGAGACATAATATCCCTATCACTCCTAAGGAGTAGGCATAAGATCCCTTCTTTCTTCTAGGATGGGATATTCACATATGTAAAGTAACCTACAATTATGCTAGGAAATTTGTCAAAGTGCTTTATGAGAATAATTTGTCTTAGAAGCATTGCAACACATCAACTCCATCTGAAATTGGGGGGATGTACATTTGACATCCAAGAGGGAAATCTTGGAACCCTAATGTGGGACTTCTTGGCGTCCGATGTGAGTAAGCAATTTTACAAAACTCCATACTTACTCCCAAAGTTCAAACTCTGGGAGCAGGAGTAAATTTTTTCCTCAATAGAAAATCCAAAGGTCTTTTAAGTTACGCCAACCAACCATAGTTTTTATCAGCCCCCTGGCTTCTAGCAAAGAACATATGAATAGATATGAAAGTTTGGGCTAATGTGCGACATAACCCACCCTTGACTTACCCCAGCCCTCCACTACTCTCATGTATTGAGAAGTTTCCTCACTTCCATAACACAAAAATGAAAGAAGTGGGGTTAAAAAAACAGAAAAGGGTCACTACCCACCTACACCTTGTGGTAGTTCAGAGCCCCAAACCCTAATTTCATGGAGGGTAAAATGTGACCATTTGGCTACCTTAAGATATTCTTGGCTACCTACTGGAACTTATCATAAAAAATCTGGCAATTTGCACCAACAAATATTAATAATAATAATAATAATAATAAAATCCTTAAGCTGGCGAATTTGGGTCTTTTTTCTTTCCATCAAAAATCCATTGTTTAGGTTGAAATCATTATTTTCAGGTTCAAATTTGCCAAAAATTAGCCAGTAAAAGAAACCTTGTAACCTGCTCATTGCCATGTTTATGCTCTTCACCATGGTCATCTTTCATGATGGACCCTTCTTCTTGAGGTACCATCTTTGAGTGGTTATCATTTTTTGTTGGGATTCTGAAATCAGAGGTACAGTGGGGTTAGGGTTTTCCCATTAGGTTTTCCCCTATGTACAACAAAGCCAAAGGAAAGGAAGTGATGTACAGTGTGGGGGCAGGTATTTGAATTTTTAACCCTTACCCATGCCTGTAAACAGACAATGGTTCTAGTATTAGTCTACTTTTTAAATAGAGAGGGTGGGTGTTGAATAGGCTTGTGTGTAGGTGTGAAGGAAAAATGTTATGGCCAATGAAATTGTTGGATTTGGTTACTTGAAAGAAAAAAATTTAATGTGCATTTGGTATTGGTAGGTTTGTGAAAATTTTAGGCAACCAATGGAATGGTAGAAAGGGATCAATATTTTCAATATTTTAAAAAATATCTCTATTTTTTTTTGTAATTTTGAAGATTTTTTTTTCAGTGAACTAACAATTAAATGTGTATTGGAGATTGGTAGGTTTGTCAAAATTTTAGAGGACCAATGGAAATGGTAGAGAGGGATCATTATTTTCAAAGTTCAGCAGATTATGTCTGGGTTGTGTGTAGGCTTCAAAGATTTTTTTTCAAGTCAATGGGATTGCTAAATTTGATGGTTTAGATTTTATTTTTTTAGTTTTCTTAAGTGAACTAACAACTATTTCCAAATAAGGTTCTAGCACATTATTTGTGTACTTTGTTTAAATAATAGTTGGGTCCAGTTTTTTGTTTAAAGAAATTGAAAGAATTACGCGAATTTGAGCCTTTTTCAATTAAAAAATAAAACTAACTACCCAGGTCCAAGATTTAGAACCCAGTGTTGGGCAAGTATGAGGTAGGGGCAAAGGGCTTGAGTGACCCAGCACTCACCAGTGCACCATCCAAAAAATCCTGTTGTGG
>Ga0116228_10000951_pt1 | contig 23460 bp, 21 predicted proteins | sample S1TSphfallax_2_FD_89694 | JGI IMG/M metagenome (GOLD analysis project Ga0116228, IMG submission 89694) | Host-associated microbial communities from peat moss isolated from Minnesota, USA - S1T2_Fc - Sphagnum fallax MG | ecosystem: Host-associated > Plants > Peat moss > Unclassified | place...
GGCGAAAGGCACGTGCAGGATGTGCATGGCTAGGTCGATTGCACCGCCGCCACCCATCTTGGCACGCGCGTCGTACCACTTGACGCCCTTCCTCAGTATCTTGAACTCACCGTGATGCGTTCGGACATGCCAGTGACGGCTGTTAGGGTCCTTCACGGGATGATAGGTAGCGCCGACCTTGCAGAAAAGCGTGAGGGAGCGCAGTGCCGCGTCGCTCGGGGTCTGGCGAAGATGAAGTAACGTTGCGGCTGGAAAGGACTTGCGCACGGGTCACCCACGATGACTGTGGACGGTGCCCCTCCCCACACCCCACCCCGCTACTCGCCTCTGATAGGGGCATGGGCTACTAGGCCAGATGGAGTCTAATCACCCGGAGTGGAATGTAAATTAGGGTGACAGATCGGAAATTCTCCTAACACGTCGTCGTCGGTGACGGCACGAGCGTCTCGCTGGCCGAACGTGGAGCACTTTGATACGTGGAGTAAGCGGGCCGTGGACGACGTTTATGCGGTCAACAGCGCTTTTCGTGTCGGAATTTAATTACGACGGGCTGGGTGCGGTTTCGCGTCGCGTGCCGGGGAAGAGCAGGCGTGCAACCTGAACCGCGGCAAGAGCGCCGAGGAGCTGCGCCAAGATGAACGCGGGAACATGGGACGGCGAGATGCCCGCAAAGGTATTCGACATGGCGCGAGCGATGGTAATGGCCGGGTTGGCGAACGAGGTTGACGAGGTGAACCAGTAGGCCGCTCCGATCCATGCGGCCACCATCCAAGCTGCGTCGTCGACCTTGCGATGGCCGATGACGACCAGCGAGAGACCGAGGGTCGCCACGAACTCAGCGATCCACTGACCGATGCCCGTCCTCGCATGAAGCGAGGATTGGATCAGGGGGAGGGAGAACATGGCGTGTGCGAGCACCGCTCCGGCGCAGCAACCCAGTATCTGGATGGCCACATAGGCGGCGGCTGCGCGCCAGGTGAGAACCCCGCGAAGTGCCTGGACCAAGGACACCGCAGGATTGAAGTGGGCGCCGCTCACCGGTCCCAAGAGGGCGATCAAGGTCGCGAGAACCGCCACCGTGGCTCCCGTATTGGCGATGAGCGCAATGGCAATGTTACCGGCGGCAAGTCGCTCGGCCATGATCCCGGAGCCGATCACCGTGGCCGCGAGGAAGAGCGAGCCGATGCCCTCCGCGACGATCCGCCGGAGCATGTGCTCAATCTGCCGTCGGCGCGGACGAGTTTCCGATCGAGCGGAGCTTCTCGCTCAACGTCAGGGTGTCCAGGGATGCGAAGGGCAATGCGAGGAACAGCTTGATCCGGGATTCGAGCTCTTTGAGCGCCTTTCGGAACGCGAAGGCTTTGTCTGCATCGGAGCCTTCCGCCGCCGCGGGGTCCGCAATACCCCAGTGCGCGGTCATGGGTTTTCCGGGCCATATCGGACACACCTCGCCGGCGGCGTTGTCGCAGACCGTGAAAATAAAATCGATAGGCGGCGCACCCGGCGCGGCGAACTCGTCCCAGCTCTTGCTGCGCAAGCCCGCCGAGGGGAGTTCCATGCGCTGCAAGAGCTCGAGCGCGAGCGGGTGCACCTGGCCTTTCGGGAAGCTGCCCGCGCTAAAGCCCCGGAACCGGCCTTTGCCTAGACTGTTCAACAGCGACTCGGCCAAGATGCTGCGCGCCGAGTTTCCAGTGCACAAAAAAAGCACGTTATAAGACCGCGGAGGCGTCACTTGGGATCTTGGACGCTGACATGAACGTGGAGTCGTTTCAAAGCTCACCGGGTGGGTTTACGGTCGTTAGAACATCAATGCCGAGCATGTCGGCTACGCCGCTTTCACGGCCCGCTTCGCCGATTTTGGCTGCCGCACCGGCGCACAACACGCGGCCGCACTCTCGGCACAGCAGTTATCGGTCAGATAACCAACGAGCGAAGTCATGGCCGTGAAGTCAGCGGAGTAAATGAGCTGCCGCCCCTCGCGCCGCTGCGTGATGAGACCGCCCCGCTGCAGATTCTGCAGATGGAAAGTCAGCGATGACGGCGCCAACCCCATTCGCTCGGCGATCCGCCCGGCGGGGAGCCCGGCAGGCCCGCGCTCCACCAAGATCCTGAAGATGCCCAGGCGATGCTCGTGCGCCAAGGCGCCCAAGGCCTCGATCACGTTTTTGGCTTTCATGACTATACGATATTACTATTATTATCGTAATGTCAACGGCGAGGCGGGGTTTCCTGCCGTAGCAGCACTCAAGCGCTTGACGAATCAGCGATTCAGTCCGGCTTTCTTGTCCGGGTGATACGAATTTGAAGACGAATCTGCAACGATGCCCTCGTCGATCACGAATTTTTCCAGCGCTGCACGCGCTTCCTGCAAGGGCTTGAAATCGACGCTGGTCAGATCTCCTGCACGGATCTGCAGCGAGATCCTTTGGCTGGCCGCCATGCGCTTCAGCAGCGCGATATCGACCGGAAAATATGCGGTTTCTCCCACCGGCAAGATGGGCGGATACGGGTCACTCGCTTTGGTTGGCATTTTCAGCGCAGACAGTTCGACCGGCCCGTCGTCGAGCTGCAACTTGACGGCACCGTGAGCGCGGATGTCATCGAGCCGATGACCGCCGACTCCCGGTGCAACTTGGACCCACAGCAGGTACGAATAATCGCCCATGGTGTCCCACGCAACGGGCCCCACGTAGATGATACTGGGCTGCTTCTGGTCCCGAGTCAGCGGGTCGTAGAGTCCCGTCTCGATGAATGCCAGAGGCTGCACCAATGTGGCGATCGTGATTCCGGTCCTTTCGTCTTGTCGCTCGAGCGACTCGACCGGGAAGTGACCGGCGCAGCCCATCATCACACAGGCGACCAATGCGCACTGCATGAAGCCGAGACGCCGTAAGACAAAATGGAGCATGGCCATGAGGACAGCTTCGCATGTCCTCATGACATGAAAATGTCACGGCACCGTGTCATCGCGCCGCTTCACGCTGACTCCCCAGTGACGGCCGCCAGGTCGATCTATCACCGCTCAGTCGTTCGGCGGCTCCGTCGTGCGGCGGATGCGCGGGCCGGTGGGCGCAGCGTCCGAGGTCGCAGCGTCCAAGGCCGCAGCACCCCGCGGGTCCGGCTCGGGGAATCCGAACACGCTGCTGCCGCGCCGCGGAAAGAATCTCGCGAATAGCCAGATCCCGAGCGGCACCAGTACCAAGAAAAACGCGAGAAACCCCAGCAGAACGAAAACGGATGCAAGCGACATATGATTCCTCGATTGACGAGCCTTGGGACGGTGAGCCCCGGGCCGACCCGCATTCTAGCCCGGTCACGACGCGGGTAGCGCGGCGTGACCGGGCGGGGGCGACCGCCCGGCGGCTCGATCAGGAGCCTATCGACCCCCGACGTCGTCGTGCGGATGGAGGTTCGGATAGGACGGCACGACCGGCGTCGGCACCGGGTGCTCCTGGAGCTGGCGCAGGGCGATCGCCACGGCGGTCTCGAGCTGCAGATCGTGCCCGGCGGCGACGTCCTTCGGGGTTTCCTCGACGTCGACGTCCGGCGCAATGCCGTGCCCCTCGACTTCCCAATCGCCGTTGAGACCGTAAATGGCGTAGCGCGGCGCCGTGACGAAGCCCCCGTCGATCAAGGTCGGATAGCCGCCGATGCCTACGAGGCCGCCCCAAGTCCTCTTTCCGACCAGCGTACCGAGGTTCGCCTTGCGAAAGTACCAGGGCATGGCGTCTCCTCCGGAGCCCGCCGAGCCATTGATGATCATCACCTTGGGTCCATAGATAGCACCGACGGGATCGTGCACGGCTTTGCCATCGCGTTCTATCGCGCCGCTGAGCGGCTTCTGTCCGAGCACGTTGACGATGTAGTCGGCGATCAAGCCGCCCTCGTTGTAGCGTTCGTCGAGCACCAGGCCCTGCTTATCCAACTGCGCGTAGAAATACCGGTTGAAGTTGCTGTAGCCCGCACCGGCGGTATTCGGCATGTAGACGTAGGCGAGCCTGCCGCCCGAGAGCGCATCGACCTTGCGGCGGTTGGCATTGATCCAGTCCAGGTTGCGCAAACCATGTTCGGACGGCACGGGCACGACCGTCACGTCCCGCGCATCCTTCCCGTCGGCGCTCTTGGCGACGCGCACGACCGTCTGTTTGCCGGCCGTACCGTCGAAGAGATGATCGACATTGTCGCTCGCGTGCAATTCCTTGCCGTTGACCGCGAGGAGGTAATCGCCCTCGACGATGTTGATGCCGGGCGACGTCAAGGGCGCGGTCAGCGACGGCGTCCAGTTCTGACCGTTGTAGATCTTGGCGAAGCGATAGCGATCGTGATCGATCGAATAATCGGCGCCGAGCAAGCCCGGCTTCGGGCCGTCGTTTTCGTCGCGCGGGCCGCGCATGAACATGTGACCTACCTGGATCTCACCGAGCATTTCCTCGCACAAGTAGGTAAATTCGTCGCGCGATGCCAGGCCCTCGAGGTAGGGCGCATATTTGGCCTGGATCTTCGCCAGATCGACGCCGTGCAGATGCGGGTCATAGAAGAAATCGCGTTGCAGGTGCCAGGTCTCGCGATACATCTGCCGCCACTCGGCGCGCGGGTCGACGAGCGCGATCATACCCCCGGTATTGACCGGTTTACCCTGAGGCCCATCCGGCGCACCGGGCTTGAGGTCGGCCGTCGGTGCGACGAACCAGCCGTCCTTGCGCGCGTAGAACAATTTCTCGCCGTCGAAGGAGACGTTGAACGAGGCGATCTCGCCGAGCAGCTGCTCCGTCTGGCGCTTTTCGATCGTGAATCGCCACAGCGCGCGGATCGGGCTGCCGTCCTCGTCGGACGCCCGGCCGACCGGGGCGCCCTCGGCGAGGAACAGCACGCCCGTCTTGCCGACTCCGATGCCGACGTAATTGCGCGCCGGAATCGGCAGCGAAACGATGCGATTACCGATGTCCGCAAGATCGATCACGGTCGTTTTGTCGCCGTCCTCGGATTTCTTGGCATCGCCGGCCTTGCCGTGCGCCGAACCCTTCTTCGCGTCGGCGCCCTTGTCGCCGTCGGCGGCTTTTTTCGCGTCCTTATCCTTGTTCGTGTCTTTGTCTTTGTCCGTGGCGTCTGCGGCCGCGGCGTTGACGGCCTTCTCGTCGTCGCTCTCGGGTGGCACGGGCGAGGCGCCGGCCTGCGAGAGGACCACCGCATAGACGCTGCTGTTCGTCGCCCGGTCGAGCGATGACAAGTCGATGCCGGCATCGGACGGCCCGTTGTTCGTCGAGGCGGAAAAATACAAGTACTTGCCTCCCGCATCGAAGCCTGGATGCGCGGCATTGCTCATGCCGTCCGTGACCTGAGTCGACGTGTGCGTCGCGAGCGAATAGACGAAGATCGCCTGCACCTGGCTCTCGACATCGCGGGTATAGGCGATCCAGCGCGAGTCCGGTGACCAGCTCATCTCGCTGGCCGCGCCGAAGCCGCCGCGCAGCCATGTGTCGATGTGCACGGGCTTGCCGCCATCGACATCCACGACCCAGCTGCGCAGATGCTTGTCCGAATACGCGATGTGCTTGGAGTCCGGCGACCAGAGCGGTGAGTAATAGAACGAGGGCCCAACTCCGAGATCGATGCGCTTCGGCGGCAGCAGGCCGTTCTGATCGCGAATGTATAGCTGGTACTCGCCCGAGGCATCGCTGAAATAGGCCACCGATTTACCATCCGGCGACCAGGCCGGGTCGCGCTCGGCGGCGCCGGGCGTCTGCGTGAGATTGCGTGTGTCGCCTTTCTCCACGGGCACGGTGAAAATCTCGCCGTGCGCCTCCGCGACCACGCGTGCACCCGAGGGTGACACATTGATGTTCTGGACCTCGGGCAGCGCTATCTGACGCAGCCGCGGCGCCAGGCTCGGCAGGTCGCCGCCGATCGTGACCGCGATGGCGTGTTCTTCTCGCGTCTCCGGGTCATAGAGGTGCAGGGAACCGAATTGCTCGTAGACCAGGCCGCCCGTGCCCGCGCTCAGGGATTTCAGGTCGAAACCTGCCGCGGGCACGACTTCGTCGACCTGCTTGGTTTTCGTGTCGTAGCTGAACAAGCCTACGGGCCCCTTGCGGTCGGAGAGAAAATACACGCTACGCCCTAGCCATACCGGGTGCGAGTCGTTGGAGTTGTCGCGCGGGATCTTCTCAAGATCGAGGGTCTTGGTGTCGACCAGCCAAATAGGCGTGGTCTGGCCGCCGCGGTAGTGCTTCCAGGCCCGCTGCCATTGTTCGATCGGCACGTAGGCGAGCGTCTTGCCGTCGGCGGACAGGCTGCCGTCGGCGGCGCTCGGCAAAGGCAGCAACTCGGCGGGTCCGACGCCGTCGGCACGGACGCGAAACAAGCGCGGGAAATCCGAGTAACTCGCATGGGAGGAGTTGAACACTACGCTGGTGCCGTCCGGGGTCCAGCCGACGGCAACGCTGCCCGTCGACTCCCAGGTCAGGCGCCGCGGCACACCGCCATTGGCGCCGATGACGTAGACGTCGGTCGTGCCGTGTTCTGCGGACGAGTAGGCGATCTGCGCGCCGTCGGGCGAGAAGTAGGGTCCGCCGACGACCGCATCCACGGAGGTGAGGCGCCGGGCTTCCCCGCCCGTTCGCGGCACGACCCAGATGTCCCGCGCGTAGAGGAACGCGACTTGCGTCGGCCCGAGCGAGGGATGGCGCAGCAACAGGGGTGGCGCCGCCGCGGTCGCGGTCGCCGTCGCGGTCGCGGTCGCGGTCGCGGTCGAGCAGAAAAGCAGACACGTGAGCACGGCGGCTACGCCGCGGACTAGTCGTTCGAAGTGCATTCCATCCCCCGGGTTGTGCAAGGCAAACTGCGGCGCAGCCTAGCAGACGGCGTGAATGCGGCCCAGTTGATGTAAGATTCCGGCCTCCATGAGCGAACCCCAAGGGCCGTCTGGCCAGCCCTCGACTCGAATGATCGCGTTCCTCGTGGCCTTGATCGGCGCGTACGCGCTGATCTCGCATTACGCGTACTCGCACCCGGAAGCCAAGGGCTGGGGTGCCGCTTTGTCCGTGGGTCCCATCGTTTTGATCGGCATCGTACTCGCGTGGCGCTGGACGCCCCGCTACGTGGCGGGTGTGTTGAGCGCCGCGCTGCTTGCCGTGACGATTTGGACCTGGCCCATACTCGAGGCGCACTACCAATGGTCCGATCTCGTGCAGCAGGCAGGCGCTTACGCGTTCGTTGCGCTGGGTTTCGCTCGATCCCTGCGCGGCGACGAGGTGCCGACCTGCACGCAGCTCGCCGCGCAACTGCACGGCCCGCCCAGTCCCGCCGAAGCCGCTTACCTGCGTCGCGCAACCGGGGTCTGGGCGGTCTTTTACGCGTTGTTGAGCGTCGCCATCATCATAGTGTTCTTCGCCGCCTCTGCGCATACCTGGTCGCTGTTCGTGAATTTCGGTACGTTTGCCTTGATCGCGATCCTGTTCTTCGCCGACCACTCCTGGCGTTATCGGGTCCTGCCCCGGCGCGCGGGCGGCATCCGCGCAACGGTCTTGCTGGCATTGACGGGCGCGGGCCGCGCCAAGCGCCCACCGGAGTAGAGCCACCGCGGCACCCTCGGAGGCGGTTGCGAAACCGGTGTGACCGCGTTCGTCGCCACCAGGACCTTCGCCGCCGCAAGTAGGACCTTCGCCGCCGCAAGTATCGTTGCTCCGTTCGGGCCGCTCTGGTATCGTACGCGGCCGAAAGAGCGATGTTCCCGCTGAAAAGCGCTTCAAATTCAAAGGTTTAAGTCATGTCGCGAGTCTGCCAAGTCACGGGTAAGGGCCCGAAAACCGGAAACACCGTGTCGCACGCGAATAATCGCAAGCGGCGCCGTTTCTTGCCGAATTTGCACACTCATCGCTTTTGGCTGGAGACCGAGAAGCGTTTCGTGAGCCTGCGCGTCAGTACGCGGGGCCTGCGGACGATCGAAAAGCGCGGCGTCGACGTGGTCGTCGCCGATCTGCGCAATCAGGGCGTCAAAGTTTAAGCTGCGAGGATAGCGATCTCATGCGCGACAAAATCAAATTGGTCTCATCGGCCGGCACGGGACACTATTACACGACGACGAAGAACAAGCGTCTGCATCCCGACAAGATGGAGACGAAGAAATTCGATCCGGTCGTGCGCAAGCACGTCGCCTACAAAGAATCCAAGATCAAGTAGGCCTTGGGCACTGCCTGAGCTCCCGGAAGTAGAGACGACTCGCCGGGGGATCTCCCCCGCCATCGTCGATCGACGCGTGACCCGGGTCACGGTCCGTGAACGGCGCCTGCGTTGGCCCATCCCCAAGGATTTCGAAGCGCGCATCGAAGGCCTGATCGTGCGCAGTGTCGAGCGCCGTGCCAAATACATTCTGCTGCGCTTCGACACCGGCACCGTGATCCTGCACTTAGGCATGTCCGGGAGCCTGCGTGTGCTGCCGACCGGGGCCGCGACGCTCGTGCATGATCACTGGGACATCGAAGTCGAGGGCGGCGCACTCCTGCGCTTCCACGACCCGCGGCGCTTCGGCAGCCTGCACTGGACCGAGGCCGATCCGCAGCTGCATCCTTTGCTCGCCAAGCTCGCGCCCGAGCCGCTGTCCCCGGGCTTCGATGCCGATTACTTGTTTCGCAGAACCCGCCGACGCGCCGTCGCGATCAAGCTTTTGCTGATGAATTCCCAGTTGGTCGTCGGCGTCGGCAACATTTACGCGAGCGAGGCCTTGTTCCGCGCGCGCCTCTCCCCACGCCGCGCCGCGGGCGGGCTGTCCCGCGCGCAATGCGCCGCGCTGGTCACGGCGGTGCGCGCCGTGCTCAGCGAGGCCATCGAGGTCGGCGGCACGACCTTGCGCGACTACGTCGACGCCGACGGCGTACCGGGCTATTTCCGTCAGCGGCTGTACGTCTACGAGCGGGCGGGCGAGCCGTGCCGGATTTGCGCGACACCGATCAAGCATTCGGCGCAGGCAGCGCGCTCGACCTATTGGTGCCCGAATTGCCAGGGCGTCAAGCGCAGCCCGAAGAAACGAGCCCGCATGGGCGGCCGACCCGCGAGTTGAGCGCCCCGCCGCCGCGATTCAAGCCTGGCGGTGTCGCTTGAGCTCGACCTCGACGATTGGATGCACGAACTCCGACACGTTGCCGCCCAGCACCGCGATCTCGCGCACCAGCGTCGAGGAGATGAACGTGTATTGCTCCTGCGGCGTCATGAACACCGATTCGATGTCCGCCGACAAATGCCGGCTCATGTTCGCGAGCTGGAACTCGAACTCGAAATCGGACACGGCACGCAAGCCCCGGACGATGACCGTGAGGCCGTTGTCCCGGGCGAAGTCGACCGTGAGGCCGGAGTAGCCGATGACTTCGACATTCGGAACATCCGCGAGCACGCGCTTGGCCATGTCGACGCGCTGGTCCAACGTGAACATCGGCGCCTTGTTGGGATTGGCTGCGATGGCGACGACGAGACGGTCGAAGATGGTGGCAGCGCGGCGCACCAAATCCTGGTGCCCATTGGTGATCGGATCGAAAGTCCCCGGATAGACGGCCGTTCTTTTGTTCATTGCCCGTTGGTCGCTGCTTTGGCGCGGGCGAGATGATAACCCACCTCGCCCGCGAACTTCGATTTGAGGAGTTCCCACGTCTCGGGCAGGGCAGGTACCCCAGCCGCCTTTTCGCATTCCAAGTAAATGAACCCACCCGGCTTGAGCCACTGACCCGCGGCCAACAAGGCCATATAATCGGGCAGCGCATTCTGGCCGAACGGCGGATCGAGAAAGACCAGATCGAACGGCTCCCCGCCGCTGGTCAAATAGCGGCGCGCGCCCATCTCGGCGAGCCGGCCGCGGCCCGCAGCGCCAAAACGCAGCAGTTGTTGTTGCAGGGCGCGCGCCGCGGGCACCGCTTGCTCCACGAACACCGCTTCTTTGGCGCCCCGCGACAGCGCCTCGAGCCCCAAGGCGCCGGAGCCCGCGAATAAATCGAGGCAGCGTGCATTCGCCACAGAATGCTGCAGCCAGTTGAACAGCGTCTCACGGATCCGGTCGGGCGTCGGCCGCAGGCCCGGGGCGTCCGGAAACTCGATGCGCCGACCGCGCCAGGCGCCGCCGATCACGCGCACCGAATTGCGCCCGGCGCGCTCGCCCGCCGGCGCCGCGGGGCGCTGCCGCTCGGCGCGGCGCGCAGCCGCGAGCCGCTTCGCAGCGCGTCCCGGAGCTCTTGCAGCGGGTTCGAGAGCGGCAGCCCGCGTGGCTCGCGTGCCTGCGCGACCGGGAGATTTGGCTTTTTTCACCGCCGCAATCATACGCGCAAAACTTGCACGGCCGGGCGCTCTGCTAAGCTTCGCCGATCCATGCCGAACGACGCCGACCAATCCACTTCCCCGGGCTTCTTCAAACGCCTGCGCTCCAAGCTCAGCGCCGGCTCCTCGTGGGTTACGCAAGGGCTCAAGGAGCTGTTGCCGGGACGCAAGATCGACGCCGAGATCCTCGACGAGCTGGAGACGCGCCTGATCACGGCCGATGTCGGTGTCGCTGCCACCACGCGCATCCTCGAGGATCTGCACAAGCGGGTCGCACGCAAGGAACTCACCGACGTCGATGCGCTGCTCGCAGCACTGCACACGGCGATGGTCGCAATCTTGCAGCCCGTGGAACAGGAACTCGTGATCGATCGCGGCCACCAACCCTTTGTCATTCTCGTCGTGGGCATCAACGGCGCCGGCAAGACGACCACGATCGGCAAGCTCTGTGCGCGGCTCATGGCGCAAGGGCACCGTGTCATGCTCGCCTCGGGCGACACCTTTCGTGCCGCGGCCCGCGAACAACTCGAAACCTGGGCCGAACGCAATGGGGTTGCGATCGTCGCCCAGCAACAGGGGGCCGAACCCGCCGCGGTGATCTTTGACGGCTTGCAGGCCGCCCGTGCCCGCAAGATCGATGTACTGATCGCCGACACGGCGGGCCGACTGCACACGCAGACGCACTTGATGGAGGAGTTGCGCAAGGTCAAGCGCGTGCTCGCCCGGCTCGACCCGACAGCGCCGCACGAAGTGTTGCTCGTGCTCGACGGCACGATCGGCCAGAACGCCGTCGCTCAAGCCGAGGAGTTCAACAAGGTCCTCGGCGTCACCGGCCTGGTCGTCACGAAACTCGACGGCTCGGCCAAGGGCGGCGTGGTGCTCGCGATCGCGCAGAAGCTCGGCATCCCCATTCGTTTCATCGGCGTCGGCGAGCAAATCGACGATTTCGGCGTATTCAAGGCCGACGAATTCGTGACGGCCTTGTTGAAAACCGCGCCCGTCGAGGCGCCGCCGGCATGATCCGTTTCGAGGCCGTGTACAAGCGCTACCCCACGGGCCGCGAAGCTCTGAGCGGGGTGGGCTTCGAGGTCGAACGCGGTGAGCTCGCGTTTCTCACCGGTCCCTCCGGTGCCGGCAAGAGCAGTATTCTCAAGCTCATTGCCCTGATCGAGCGCCCGTCGCGAGGTCAGGTGCTGGTCGGCAGTCAGAATACGGCGAAGCTGCCGACGCGCGCGATCCCCCAGTTCCGCCGCCAGATCGGCATGGTCTTTCAGGATCACAAACTGCTGCAGGACCGGCCCATCGCCGACAACGTCGCCCTGCCCTTGATCATCGCCGGCGTGGCACGGCGCGAGATCGACAAGCGCATGCGTGCGGCACTCGATCAAGTGGGGCTGCTCGGACGGGAAAAGAGCCTGCCGGTGGAACTCTCGACGGGCGAGCAACAACGGGTCGGCATCGCGCGGGCCATCGTCGCCAAGCCGCCGCTGCTGATCGCCGACGAGCCGACCGGCAATCTCGATCCGCAGCTTAGCCTCGAGATCATGCGCTTGTTCAAACGCCTCAACGACGTCGGCGTGACCGTCTTGATCGCGACCCACGACGTCCATCTGATCGAACAGTTCAAGTCGCGACGCATCGTCCTTGCCGCCGGAAGCGTCGTCGCGATGTCGCACACCGCGGCCCCGGTCGCCTTGCAAACTCTGGCGTGAATCCACGCGCCTATATTTCGCGCCAGGCGCAGACTCTCGTGGGTTCGCTCGGCCGCCTTGCCGCGCATCCCTTCGCGAGTTTGATGACCATGGGCGTCATCGCGATCGCCCTCGCCTTGCCGCTGTGCCTCGAGTTGCTGCTGCAGAATGCGATCAGGTTGAGCGGCAATTGGAACGAGGCCTTCGAGCTCTCGGTCTACCTCGACAAGTCGACTGGGACCGCGCGCGCCGAAGCGATCGGGCGCGAACTGCAGGCGCGCGGCGACGTCGCGGCCGTACGGCTGATCACGGCGGCACAGGCTTTGGCTGAGTTTCGCGCATCGTCCGGCTTCGGCCAGGCCTTGGACGCGCTCACGGGCAATCCCCTGCCAAATACGCTGATCGTGACGCCGAGCCCCGCGGCAAGCAGCCCCGAAGGGACGGTTGCCCTCAAGACGGCGATCGCTGCTATCGCGAACGTCGCGACCGTGCAGCTCGACACGCAGTGGGTCCAGCGCCTGGTCGCGATCCTCGATCTGCTCCGCGGGGTCGTGCGGTTGACCGGCGGTTTGCTTGCCGCCGGCGTCATTCTGATCATCGGTAACACGATCCGGCTGGACATCCAGAACCGACGCCACGAGATCGAGGTCATGAAGCTCGTGGGCGCCACCGACGGCTTCGCGCGTCGGCCCTTCCTCTGGAGCGGGGTCTGGTATGGCATCGGCGGCGGCCTGGTTGCGGTCGCTTTGGTCGGCATCATGGTCTGGGTGCTCGCCGGCCCGGCCGACCGACTCGCCGGACTCTATGGCAGCGCCTTTCATCTCGCGGGTCTCGACATCCGTACGAGCGTCGCGACCGTACTCGGTTCGGCTCTGCTGGGCTGGGCCGGCTCGTGGCTTGCTGCGACGCATCATATCCGCGCGATCAACCCGAGCTAAGCCACTGTTTGCGAAGACCTTTTCGGCTCTCCGTCAGCGGGACCCCAAGGTGGGAACTTGCGACTGATTTAGCACTCGAACTACCTGAGTGCTATGATGTCGGCACTCGGATCACAGGAGGTTCGCGTTAATGAGTGCAGCCTTAGTGTCGAAGCAAAACGGTCTCGTGTTCGCTGGGCCCATCGGGAGCCTGGATGCCTATATCGATCGTGTCTCGCAGATCCCCGTACTTACGAAGGACGACGAGATCGCGCTCGCCGTGCGCTTCCGGGGCGAAGGCGACCTCGATGCCGCCCGTCAACTCGTGCTCTCGCATTTGCGCTTCGTGGTGCACATCGCGCGAGGCTATCTCGGTTACGGCCTGCCGATGGGCGATCTCGTCCAAGAGGGCAATGTGGGTTTGATGAAGGCGGTCAAGCGCTTCGACCCGAACGTCGGCGTACGCCTCGTGTCTTTCGCCGTGCATTGGATCCGTGCCGAGATCCACGAGTACGTGCTGCGTAATTGGCGCCTCGTGAAAGTTGCGACGACGAAGTCGCAACGCAAGTTGTTCTTCAATCTGCGCAAGATGAAGAAGAACCTTACCTGGCTCTCGGAGGCGGAAACCCAGGCAGTTGCGCGCGACTTAGGCGTCGATGTAAGCGACGTGCGCGAAATGGAGCAGCGCATGTCGGCGCGCGACATGTCCTTCGATCCGACGCCGGAGGCGGACGAAGAGGACACGTATTCGCCGGCAATGTATCTGCCCGCCAGCAACGCCGACCCCGCGATCGAAGTCGAACGCGAAGAATGGGAGGAGGACTCGACCGATCGCTTGAGCGTCGCGCTCGGGCGGCTCGACGAGCGCAGCCGGAACATTTTGAAGCGACGCTGGATGACCAACGACAAGGCAACCTTGCACGAGCTCGCCGACGAGTACGGAATTTCTGCGGAGCGCGTGCGTCAGGTCGAAGTCAATGCAATCAACAAGCTGAAAGGCTTGATGGTCGCCCCGGTCGGCGCCTAGTATGGAAACTTGGCGCGGTGAAGCCCGGCTTCATCGCGCTGATGTTTCAGCTCAGGGTCGAGGCGTATTTTCCATCACGTCGACCCTGTCGACGTCACCAAGGCGCGAGTAGCGGAACCGGCGCACCAGGCCGAGGCCGTCGGTGGACGTGGCCGCGCGACCATCATCAGCATAGAGGAGCGAGACCGCGCCCTCACCGTCCCTCCCGTACGTCGTCGTCGCCCGTTCCTGCGCATCGTATGCCCAATGGGCAACGATTGCGCCCCGGTTATCCAAGACCGACGTCAACGCACTGAGAAACAGCGGGTCGTCGTAGAGGTAGGTCTTGGTGGCACCATCGAAAGACGTGACGTTCCCCAAGCGCGAGAACTCATCATAGGCGTATTGCACGGATTTGCCGCCGCTTGCAGTGGCGCTCACGATTTCGCCCCGGCTGTTGCGGGAGACTGTCAGTGAATTGCCGAGCGTATCGGTGACCCCCTTGAAGAGCCCATTGGAGTCGCGGGACACGCGTTGAACGATCCCCATGCGGCTTCTGACGGACTGCAAGACACCCGCCCCGTTATAAGTCTCGACGCCGTCGTCGTCGCTCACCGTGAAGCCCGCGTCAGTGACCGCCAGTCGAATCGAGACGCCGGGTTGCGGACCGATACCGTCTTGCATCGTGAAGCGCATGATTTGGCCGTTGTCGCGGATCAGATCGTATTCGAGCGGACGCGCCGGTGGCTCGGGCGCGGGATAAGACTGAATCGGCAGCGTTGCGATAGTGACCGAACCCCGGGTGAGAACACAGACGCCGTTGCTGTACGTCGGGATTGCATCTGCCCAAGCGGACTCTGCAGCGCGAATCTGACCGAAACCCGTCGTGCAAGCCGTGGCCGGCGTCGGGAACTGCGCGGATACATGACCGCTCTTGCCGGGATAGGGAACGAAGGGCGTCTGATAGATCGGCTCGACACGACGGCTATAGCTATGACGCCAGCCCGGCACGCCGTCGACACCCGTGAGATCGAGACTATTATAGAAACGCTGAAACATCGCAGACCCGGGCGGCCCGGAGAACTCGAGATCCGTTTCGACGAGATGGACGTTTCCAGTTGCCGGATCGATCGAATGACCGACGCTGTCGCTGGCCGAGATGTCGCCTTGCGGTGGAGCACGCGCCAGCAGCCAATAAGACGGGCAGCGATTGGTCGGCAAGACGGACTGGATCAAAGCCAGATACTTGCCGTTGCTTTCCGAGGTCCAGGTGAATGTGATGCTGTCGATTTCGCCCTGCTGCGTTGGCGTGCGCGTAGCCGTTGCTCCGGCGTAAGTGAGCTGGCCGAAGTATCGGACGAGTAACGCGTAATAATTGGCCACTGAACAGCTATAGAACCGGGCCGGCGTGCCTGCGCCCAGCGCACCGTCGTAGACCGGGCAGTTCGCCGTAGCCGCCGTGCGGGAGGCGTTTTCACAGAGGCCGCCGATGCAATTGTAAAGTACCGCCGGCTGATTTCGCGCCGCCGGCGTGGCACAGGTCTGTGCCGTGCCGAGCACAGGCACTGCGAGCAGCAGCAGCGGCCATATGAACCATCGTGCGCCGTGGCCCAGATTCATTGCGCGTTCAGTCTTCCTTGGCGGCGCTGCTCGACGGCGAGCGCAGCACGAAACACATGCACATGCAGCTCGGCGGTTCTCGTCCGTGTTTGCGCATAACCACCCGCGAGCACGATGCACAAAGGTAGGTCCAGTTCTCGCACAGCGGACACGACACTCTCTTCTCGCGCCCGCACGCCCTCGTCAGAGAGTCTGAGCTTGCCATAACGGTCCCCGGCCGCAACATCGACGCCCGCAACGTAGAAGACCAAGTCGGCGTGGGCTGCTTGCAGCATCCGCGGCAGCTGCGCTTCCAGAATTCCAAGGTACTCCGCGTCGCCCATGCCATCGGCGAGTGCGATATCGACCGTGGAGCGCATTTTGCGTGCGGGGTAGTTCTTCTCGCCGTGCATCGAGAAGGTGTACACGGCCTCGTCGCCTGCGAAAATTGCCGCCGTTCCGTTGCCTTGATGCACGTCCAAGTCGATCACCAGCACGCGTTCGATACGTGCTTCGGCTCGCAGCTGCGCGATCGCGATCGCCACGTCATTGAGCACGCAGAAGCCCTCGCCGTGATCCGCGAAGGCGTGATGAGTGCCACCGGCGAGATTGGCGGCGATCCCCTCCGCGAGCGCGATGCGCGCCGCCAGCAGCGTGCCACCGGCAGCGAGTCGGGACCGCAGCCAAAGGGCCTCAGACCATGGCAGCCCAAGCTGGCGGATTTCGGCCGTCGAGAGCGCCGCACCGGTCAGCTTGGCGAGGTATTCGTCGCTATGTACCCGTGCCGCGGTGCCCAAGTCGATGGGCGCCGGTTCGACGAGGTCGGCCGCAACGAGGAGCCCTTCGCCGAGCAACAGGTCCTTGAGCAGCGGGTATTTGCTCATCGGAAACGGATGTCCCGGGCCTAGCGGAACCGCATAAGCCGGGTGGTAACAGCATTTCATCGCGCATGAATCTTACTCGCAGCGATCCTCCGCCGGTCGACTGCCGGCGGCCACGCGACGGCGGCGGCCGGCGATTCCCACCGGTGGGCGGCGCGGTCTTTACCCTTGCGTTCGGCCTCACCGCAATCGCGGCGGGATCGCGCTTCGCGTGCCCAAACGCGACGCCAGCGCCAGCAGCGTGAGCCAGGCGAGCGTGGCCCAGTCGAGCGCGCCTCCGCCGTGCGAACTCGACGCGGTCGCGTTCACGGAGACCGTCTGGGTCGCGGAGCCGCCCGGACCCGTACATGTCAGGCTTAGGGTCACGTCGGCATTGATTTCCACGGCGACGCCCGTGCTGCTGGTCGGTTCGGCCCCGGTCCATCCAGTCGCGCCGCTCGCGGTACATGCGGTCGCACCTGTGCTCGTCCAGCTCAGCTGCACGGGCTGTCCCGTCGTCACGGACGTAGCGCTCGCCGTCAGCGTCACGGTCGGGACCGCAGAGCTGATGTTGAGCGAATAGAGCCCGTAGTTCTGCGTACCCGGGGTTGCGATTACGGTGACGACGTACTGCCCGGGCGTGGCAGGGAGGGCAAAGTGGCCACCGCCGTAGATCTTGCCGACGATCTGGCTCTGCTGCGAAACGAGCACGGCGAGACTCTGGAACGTCGCCGGGAAACCGAGATCCGTGAGCGTCGCCTCGTATGACCCGGACTCGCCCACATTGAGCGTCTGCGTCGTGAAGACGCCGCCCACGGCCTGGGTTTGATCGAGGAGCACCGTCGGCGAGGCGCCGGTCGTGGTGACCGTTACGCCGAAGATTCCCAAGCCGGTCTCGCCGGTGCCGATCGTCGGCGTCGCATCGACGACGATGATGGCACTGCCGGCCGCGGTCGCCGTGAAATTTCCATTCGAGTCCGGTTGAATCACCGTGCCGTTCTGCGCGACCGTGTAGGTCAGCGTGACCAACTGGGCGGGAAACTGAAAGTCGTTGACGACGAGGTTGTAGGTCCCAGCCGCGGGCAGGTCCACCGCGAACGCGTAGCTCGCCGGTGACGAGGAACTGTTCGCGGGATTGACGACCTCGGTCGACGACAGGAGGCCCGTCGTTCCGGCGCTCAGGTTCAGAGTGTAGGAGCCCGGATCGGTGCCGGCTACGGCGTATTGCCAGACCGACAGGCTGCCGGCGGACGCCGAGAGAGACGTCGTGCCCGAGGCCGTGAGTTCGGTGAGCAAGGAGGCTCCGCTGGTCCCGGCGACACCGAGACCGGTCAATGCCGACGGATATTGTAGATCCTTGAGGCTCAAGCTCAGCGACTGCGCCGCGGGGTTGGTCACCGTCGTGGCGCTCGCCAACTCACCGACCGGCAGCGTCTCGGTGTAGATCGCCTTGCCCGTGGGATCCGTGATCTGGACGCTGTAGAGACCCGCCTCGACCGAGGAATTGGCGATGCCGGCGATCAGCAATTGATAGCCCGTGCTGGCCGCGAGCGTGACTTGCGTCGTGCCGATCGCCACCTGCGTGATCGGCGTGCTGCCTTGCGTGATGCCGCCCGACAAGGTCGTCAAAGCCGCGGGAAACGCGTCGTCGGTCAGGGTGACGTGGTAGGTTCCGGCGACCGTGGACGTGAACGGGGTATTGAGCGTCGACGTCCCGGTCGTAGACGCCGTCGACGGCGTTTGAATATTGCCGGAATAGGAGTCGGCGGCAATGCAGGCCGCGGGCGTCGCTTGCGGCGCGGTGCACACGCCGAAGCTGCCGAGACTGCCGAAGCCGGAACTCGCCGGCGTACCGATGACGTGGAGTTCGTAAGTGCCGGTGGCGGCCGGCAGGCTGACCGTCGCCGTGGTGGCCCCCGTCGTATAATCGACGCTGGCCATGCCGACCAAGGTATCGCCGAGCGTGACCGCAATCTGCAAGCTCTGGAAAGCGGCCGGTTCCTCGGTGTCGGTCAGTGTCACGACGAGCGCCTGCGCCGTGCTTGCCGTAAACGAGAATTCCGAAGGCGCAGCGACGCCCGCTGCGGCAATGACACTGGTTTGATCCAGCAGGCTGTCCGCGCGGGCCGCCGGCGACAGCGAAACGGCGCCGAGCGCCAACAGCAATCCGGCTCCCGCCAGCAAGCGATCCGTACACATCCGCATCATCGTCCTCAGGATTTGGACAGCGCGCCACCGGGCGCAGCTTCCTTGGCTAGTTTGTCCAAGGTGGCTTTCGCCTCCTCGATGCCGGTGAAGTTCCTGCCCGACTGCAGCGAGCGAGTCAGGCTGTCGCGCGCCGCTTCGCGCTCGCCGGCCAGCACCTGCGCCATCCCCAAGTGATAGAGCGGCACGGCCGCATTCGGCGCCTTCGCCAGCACGTCCTGCAGCGTCGTCACGGCGGCGTTCGCCTCGCCGCGTTTGTACAGCACCCACCCGTAGGTATCGAGGAACGTCGGGTTCGGCGACTCGGAGAAGCGCATGACCAATTCCTTCGCCCGGTCGAGGCTCGCGGGATCCTTGCGATAGGTCACCAGCATCATCGCCAGGTTGTTCGCCAGGACATCGTTCTTCGGCGCCAGGCGCAGCGCATTCTCGTAGACTTGCACAGCCTCGTCGACGCGGCCGCTGTGTTCGTACAAGGAGGCGAGTTCGACCTCGAGCGTTTCCGGCATCGCGGCTTTCGCGATGCCGGCCTTCAGCGTATCGACAGCGGCAGCGTTGTCCTTGCTCGCGACAGCCTCGGCGACCGCGAGATTGCGATACGGCACCCACCAGGTCGGTTCGCGATCGATGGCCAATTTCAATGCGGGGATTGCCTCCGCGTCGCGCTTGTCCGCCATGAGCAGCTCGCCCTTGAGGTTCGCCGGAAACGGCTCCTTCGGATAGCGGTCGATATACTCGTCGAGACGCTTGAGGGCATCCGGCAGTCGCTTCATCTCGGCCAGCACGCGCGTGCTGCCCTCGAGCGGCTCCAGCGCCTCCGGCCGCAGTTCGAGCGCGGTCGAATACAGCTGCAGAGCCTCATCGAGGTGCTTCTCGGATTCGGCGATCTGCCCCTGATAGTAATAGCCGACCGGGGACTTCGGCTGTGTCGCGACCAGTGCATCGGCCGCGGCTTTTCCCATGACGATGTCCTTGGTCGCGACCGCGATCTTGAATTGCAAATCGAGGGCTTGCGTGTCGTCCGGGTGCTGCTTGACCAGCGCGTCGATGATCGGCTTTGCTTGATCCGCCTTGCCGAGCTGGGTGAGCATTTGCGCCAGATCGAGCCGAGCGCCCGTATCGGCGGGATTGATCTCGAGCGCACGACGCATCGTCTCTTCGGCGAGCGCCGGCTCGCCGTTGGCGAGGTGGGCGCGAGCCAGGCTGCGCATGACCCCGACCGAATTCGGCTGGTCGCGCAGCACCGAGCGCAGATCGGCGATCGCCGTGCGCGGATCCTTCTGGGCGAGCGCCAGATTACCGCGCATGATCAGCGCGTCATTGTCGCGCGGACTCGCCGCCAGCACCTCGGCGATCAGCTTCTCGGCCCCCGGGACGTCGTTCAACTGCACGCGCAGCGCGGCCAGGCGATTGCGCGCGGCCAAACCCGATCCAGTCACACCATCCGCTGCGATGATGGCGCGGTAGACTTGCTCCGCCTTCGGGAATTCTTTGCCGCGCTCGTAAAAGTCGGCTTGCACGAATTTCAGCTGCTCGTCCTTGGGGTCCGCCGCAATCAGGGTCGCGAGTTCCTGCTGGGCCAGTTCGCGCGTCCGCCGTGTCGCGAGAAAGTCGACCAGACCGGTCTTTAGATCGTGATCCGCAGGCAGCGCCTTGACACCTTCGCGCAGCACTTTCTCGGCCGCGTCGAGCTGGTTCGCACGCGCATAGAACTGTGCCAGCCGCAGGCGGTGACTTTTCTCGGCCGGACGCAGCCGCACGAGATCCGTGAGCAGTGCTTCGACCTCGTCCTGCTTGCCGAGACTGGAGTCGAGCTGCGCGAGCACGAGCCGCAGGTCGATCGTGTTCGGATTTTGCTTGATCGCGCCCTGTAGCAGCGCCAGCGCCTGGTCGGTCTGTCCCTGCGACTTGTAGATGCCGGCCAGCACCGAGATGGCATCTTCATTGGCCGGTGCGAGCTTGACCGCGTGTTCCGCGTCCGCGAGGGCCCCGGTCGGATCCTTGAGTTGAATGCGCGCGGCCGCCCGCACGGTCAACAGTCCGGCATCTTCCGGGTGTTTTGCAAACGCGGGTGCGACGGTGGCGAGCGCCTTGTCCGGGGAACCGGTGAGCAGATAAATACGGCCGAGATTCGTGCGCGCGCGGACGGCGTCGGCGTTCGAATCGATCGCTCCTTGGTAGAACTGCGCGGCTTCGCGCACGTTGCCGAGTTTCTCGTCGACGACGCCGTTCTCGTAGCGCGCCTCGCTGTCCGTGGGTACGATTTGCAAGGCATTGCGAAATTCGACGCGCGCCTTCTCGAAATCTCCCGCGGCGAGGAAGCTTTCACCCTTCTCGAGATGTTTCGCCTTGCGCGACTGAGCCCCGCCACAGCCCGAGATGGCGAGCCCGAAGCAGACTGTCGCCAGGATCATCGGGGATCGGATCAGGAAGGGTGACATGCGCAATACCGTCGGCAACGAGGGGCAGTCAGTGTAAGAACGGCAAATGACGTTCCCATGACACCCGCGCGCGTCGGCAGCCGACTTCAGAGGGGCAGCAGCGGCCGCACGGCGAGTCCGGCGAGCACCGAGCCTGCGGCAAGGCGCAGCCACAGTGCCCGACCCTCGACGCGACTCGCGAGCATCTCGATCGCGTAGAACAGAATCACGAGCTTGGCGATCGCGAGCGCTCCGCCATGGGGCAAATTCAGGGTTCCGGGCAGGCTCGGCACGACCAGTGCCATGAACAGCACGATCAAGTCCAAAGGCGTCAGCTGGAAACGGCGGTCGTTGTAGAGGCGTAGCCGTACGGCCGTGCCGACCGCCGCGATCGCGACGGCCGCCCAACCGATGCTGGACGGAATTCGCGCCTCGGGCAGCAACGCAGATTCGATGTACACCAGCACCGTCACCGTGATGTACAAGGTTGCCTTTTCGATGATGCTGAGCGGCGCACCGCGCAGGACGACCGCCGAGCCGGCCAGCACCGCGAGCAAGGCGAGGATCAGCACGCGGAAATCGCCACGCAGCGTCGCAGTCTCCACCACGACCAGCGCCGCGTAGCTGCCGACGGCAATCGCGATCGCGGCATAAGATATGCGCGGCAACAGGCTCGGCCGGCTGATTGCCGCGATCAGGCGCGGCATCGGCCGCTCCTGCGGGCACTGGCCGCGATTGCGCAACCGCCAGCGCGTGCGCGTGGCGAACTGGAACAGCGCGATCGCCACCACGAAGAAGCCGCTCGTGATCGCGACGATCAATAGATCCGATTCGAATCTCAGGAAATAGGCGAGCAAGAACAGTCCCGCCTGAAGCGAATAGATCACCATGACGGCTTCGTGATGATCGAAGCCCATGGCCAGCAGCTTGTGATGCAGGTGGTTCTTGTCGGCGCTGAACGGCGAGCGGCCCTCGCCGATGCGTTGGGCCATGACGCTCAGCGTATCGAGTATCGGCAGCGCGAGGAGCAGGATCGGAATCGCGGCGCTGATCTGCGTCCCGCCGGTCTGGGTCGCCCGCACGCTCAGCACACCCACCGCGAAGCCCAGCAGCTGGCTCCCGGCATCGCCCATGAACACGCTGGCGGGATACGTATTGAAGCGCAGGAAGCCGATCACCGCACCGGCGAAGGCGAGCGCGAGCGCGATCGGCGGCCCTTGATCGCCGACGCTCGAGAGCAACGCGACCGCGCAGAGGCATAGGAAGGTCGTCCCGCCCGCCAAACCGTCGAGACCATCGGCCAGATTGATCGCGTTGGTCACGCCCACGAGGAAGAAAATCGTCAGAGGCAGGGACAGCCAGTCCGGCAGTACGAAGCGTTCATCGAGCGTGATCCAGTGAATTTCGATGCCGCCGCCGAACACGACCATGCCGACGGCGAGGATTTGACCGAGCAACTTGATCCGATAGTCCAAATCGAAACGGTCGTCGATTGCGCCGAACACCACCAGGACCGCCGCGGCGATCAGGAACCAGCGGTCCTGTTGGTGCAGATTGATCGTGAGCAGCGCGGCGATCATGACACCGAGCGCCATCGCCAGGCCGCCGACACGGGGCACCGGCGTCATATGCACCTTGCGCGCCCCGGGGCGATCGACGATGCCCCAGCGGGGCGCATAGCGCACGAGCAGCGGCAGCCACGCCATCGTGACAACCATCGCCAGAACGAACGGCATCAGGTATTGCATGTTCAGTCCGGAATGTAGGCGCGCAGGCGCGGCGCGAATTGCCCGACGAACTCGGTCATGCGCCGATCCGCATCGGCTTCACTGCTGGCGGCCGCAAGCGGCGTGATCAACCGGATCATGGCGCCGTCCGTGCGATGCCGCGTGAGCGCGTCCCAGAAGAGGAACCACTTCACGACGAACTCGTTGTCGATCACGCGGCCGCGCTGTTCGAACCAGTAATACACGAGCTCGCGCTCGTTGCCGAGCTCGATCACGACTCGATTGACGCGCAATGCATGCCCGTCGACGATCACGCCGGTGAGCGTACGCTGACCGAAGTCACGCATCTGCGAGCCACCGCCGGGCAGACAGGAGCGCGGCGAATGCACGGCCTCGCCCTTGCGCTGCGACTGATAGTAAGGGATGTAAAGATTGATCGCATCGCCGGCGGAGTCCACGTAATCGGCGAGCACGTAATCGTCGAGTTGCAAGGTTTCCGAGTAGATGCCCTCGAGCGACTGCCGGCGTCCGTGCCAGTCGCCGAGCTGCATGGGAAACTCCGCGAATTCGGTTCGGGCTGGAAAGATTTCCGTGGGACGTGGCAGTGCGATCGACGTCACGATGAACAGGACCAAAAGGACGGCACCGGCCATGAACGCTGCCGGGATGCGTCGCTCGCGTGAGGGGCTGCCGGGAGGCGTCGGATTCGGGAACTCGACCCCGAACAACTGGCGCCAAC
>Ga0116228_10000952_pt1 | contig 23458 bp, 14 predicted proteins | sample S1TSphfallax_2_FD_89694 | JGI IMG/M metagenome (GOLD analysis project Ga0116228, IMG submission 89694) | Host-associated microbial communities from peat moss isolated from Minnesota, USA - S1T2_Fc - Sphagnum fallax MG | ecosystem: Host-associated > Plants > Peat moss > Unclassified | place...
ATGTTTGGATTTGTAGCCAGGTTTGGCTAAATCTTCCTTCAGAGAATTGCCCACTTTTTCCACATCTTCCTACAGATGATGGCCATTTTGGCTACAAACAAAAACAGGTCAGGCACGTCAACTTGGGGCATACATACACGCTCTTGTAGCTCTCACAGACAGAGATGATCCAGTTTTTGTCGGGCCGGGCCCGATCGGCTTGAAGGCCGAATCCCGTTTTTCCGAATCCCGTTTTCCTAATCCCGTTTTTTTTTCCAAATCCCGTTTTTTCGAATCTCGTTTTCCGAATCCCGTTTTTGTCGGGCCGGGCCTGGTCGGCCGGACTTGCACACCCGTGCTCAGTCACGCACGCATGGACGTAGTGAATTTATATATAAGATATAAGATTATTATTATTATTACCTAGAGTGCCATATATTAAGCCCTAAATAAATAATTATTTAAACCCTAATTTTATCATTTTTGATCTCTGATCTCAACTCATAGACCCTGATTTAGTGTTAAGCATTTTGGATATTCCTAATATTTAGAAATAATTAAGCACGGGGCGCCTCCACCTTGAGGTGGGCTGTTACTGCAAGGGAGGGTTCTTTTAGGCTTGGAGTTTTATCGAGTTTACCTCCTTTTTCTTTAGTTGATATGTTTTCATGTTACCGGTGTAGGTTTGCTTTGTAAGGGAGATTCCCGTATGAGTGGGTTCTCCTGAAGGAGGGTCGCACAAGGGCGAAGGGTGTTCCCAATAGATGAAGAACACACCAGTATTGGAACCTCCACGGTTTAAAAATCTCTTTTTATTTCCCTCTATTCTTCCTTCTTGTTTTTTGTTTAATCTGTCCCTTTCCTCCTCTGTCCCTTTCCTCCTCGTGTTTTTGAATTTTCTTGATCTGTCCCATCGAAAAACCTTTCCATTGGAACATAGAAACGTAGGGGGGATCTTCCCCACCACATAACTCCCTAGGAATCTTCTGCTGGGAGAGATCCCTCAAAGTACAAAGAGAAATAAAAAGAGAGGTTTTTTTTTTTCCCGTACTTAGTGGTTCCCTTTCCTCCTTGTGGCCCACCTCTTTTGGGCTGTTTGCTTGCTTGCCTGCCTGGGCTTTGGTCCTTGCCCCCCTTGTTTCCTTTTCTCTCCCTTTCTTGGGTGCTTTCTTTTTATAAAGGTTGGCAGGGTTTCATCATTTAAGTACATTTTGGGATTTTTATCATGGTACCAATGTGAGTGCTGGTGCATCACACCCAAGGCCCATTTCACAACCAAACAAACAAACAAACAAACAAGGGGTGTGTCACACTGTGTGGCCTTGCCATTTACATTAAAAAAGGATCTTAAGGCAAAAGAAGAATTATGGAAACTCAAATATTTCATCATGCAAAAATATAATCTTTGAAAAATCCTCCAAAAGAAACCAAAATCCTTCAAGATATTATAACTCTATGACTAATCTCAAGTTTCAACACAAGCCAAAATATTATCTTTCAAAAATCCTCATATAAAAATATGACCTATTATTTACCTACGGGCCAAAATCCCTTAAGCTACTATACTCTATAATGAATCTAAACATTATAACCCTTGCCTTGGTAGGCAAGGCCAACAAGCAAAAAATTAAATAAAACAAAAAAATTAATGTGGGTTCTTCTTTTTGTTTGTTTGATTTCATTTGTTTGACTTCAACAAGCACAAATAATTCAGGCTAGTTTTTTCTTTCAACTTGTTTATGGTTTATATCATAGTTCCTTCTTACCATTTCAGCAGAAATTCAACTATTTCCAATGAATGACATTCTACAAACTCTCTTGTTACACTAGCTTGTTACCCTAGTGTATGTACATGGTCATTTGACTTCTTCAATGATGGAGTGGTGGAATTTCAGGAAATTTTTATTGTTACTATTGGAGTGAAAAATATTTTATTATTATTATTATTATTATTATTATTTGCCAAGGAGATGCTAAAATGATAACCCTACATAAAGACGGCGAAAAGATACTATTGAATTAAAAAGTTGGCTAGTGTTTTTTTTCCAAAAGTTTAGTTACATTGTCCTGCACAGCCTAACCATGCAAGGTACCAAAAAGGACATAAAAAGGACAAAGCCCGGAAAGAGCTACATAGGGGGGTTATTTAGTAGTAGTGTCATGTGGTTATTTGATTTTTTAAATCACCACGAGTTTGAGTTCTTTAAAAATTTCAGAATCAAAGAACCACCTATTTTGGCTATTTTAGAATCATCAATGAACTAATAGTTTTTCATTAAAACCATGGTTAGAAGCAACCCAAAAGAATTAGTTAAAATCCCAAACTCTTTTTTGGGTTGCTTCTAAACATGATGATAAATATATGATGACCCAAGACTACACGAGGGTTTTAGGGTTTCAAAGTTCACATTTCCTAGGCTAATAATGGGGGTATTCAAGAGTCAAATGAAAATCAAGATGACATCCTAGGTGCCACCCAATGTTAAATTGTTGATAATTTAATGTTAAGTGAATGTTCACTTAGAACATAAAAATTTCATGTTAATTAGGGTTTAAGTCCTAAATGGCTAGCATGGTGTTAATGGACTCAATACTAGAATCCCGAACACCAAGTGTGAACACACCTTAAATATAACTACCATGAAAGATGATGCATCACGCAATGGCCAAAGTAAAGTGGCACTTACACAGGTACCTTCTTCACCCACCTTCACCTTATTCCGAGAAGTAGGGGCTTTTACCCTTAAAACATCTTCCATAGTATACCCCGGGAACAAGCAACTACACTCATACCTTCACCTTCTTGAGTGAGGCCTCTTAGAGGCTATATTTGTCCTCGGAAATAATAAATTTGGACCGCGTTCAACTTTTCAATGTTGAATAATTATCATATTTTTAAAAAGCCCATGTCAAAATTACAAGATATTTTAAAATATTCCCAAAAAATGATCTATTTTCCTTCACTGCAAAACAACGAGAAAGTAGTTTTTTGAAAGTTTTCAACATTTTTGAAAATAATATAAATTAGTGTCAAAGCTGCCAATGTTTATGTCCTCCACCATATATATGCAAACAAAAAGGTCAATATTTACACATGTTGAGAAGCGAGCTTTTCAACCCTTCTCAATTCTTTTGGTGGGCTAAAAATGCACTTGAAACACCTGAAGTACATGACAAGCAAATGTTACCTTGTACATACATTAGGTTGTTGACCGTTATAATAACATTAAGAAATTAGAAATCCCTTGGTTTCCACCCTAACTCTACCTAACAGTTAAATTTCACATGGCATGGTCCCAATTACGCGTACAAAATGAATATTATTATTAAAAAAAAGACTTGCCAAAAGTCTATAAAATTATGGGTCAAATTTGAATAATTAGATGCACACAACTACTTCGGAAAAAACATGTTCAATTTCCTTTTAACAAACTTGAAACGACTTCACATAGCATCCACTAACTTCATCCATAATTTCTTTTAACAAACTTGAAACCAATTCACATAGCATCCACTAACTTCATCCATCATTTCTTTTTAACAAACTTGAACCAATTCACCTAACATCCACTAACTTCATCCATAATTTATTTTAACAAACTTGAAACCAATTCACATAGCATCCACTGACTTCATCCATAATTTTGACCTTGTGACCCAAGCATCATAGGATTCCGCTTGGACAAAGGGTGAAAATTTTAATCAACAATATTGACTTTGTAACCCCGCCCAAAATTTTGACTCTAGTTTGCAACCCCACCCAGTTTTTGAAAATGAATGAAAATATTTGCTTTCTCCTTTAGGGCTGATATGGCCAATCTCAAGCTGAGTCAGTTTGATAATACCATCTAGAACTTCAAGCTTCCTTTCATGTGTGTTTGTTTTTTTTTTTTTGTGGGTTTCATAACCATTTGAACCCTATGAAACCCACCCAAAAAAAAAAAAAATCTTTGTGCAAAGGGCACCAATGTTGGATATCCTCTTTTTTCAAGGATTAACTTTATCTTGTGTTTCTAGCAATTGCATTTACCTAGCAAAATTCTCATGTTGAAAATATGCATCTTCTTCAAGTACTTGGAAGCACGAGAGAGCAAAATTTGTCTCTAGTTGTGACCCTATATTGTCAAAGATTTGTTTAACAAGCAAAACAAGTAGTTGGTTCAAAGATCAAACTTGGCCTCATGCTAGGTCCACCACTTCAATGGGCACTCAATTTGCTTCAACTTGACTTCATATCTTTGAAAAAGAAGAAATTTTTATTTGATGATCTCTTTTCCCATTTGATTCTTGTTGGTTGTCATCTCAAAAATAATCCAAATTCTAACCTTTACGACAAGATTCTTTGTAATGAAACTAGGGTCAACCTTTGATAAAGCATGCAAATGTTTCAATAACATCCTAACAAAATAGATAAAAGAGATTTAATAAACATCTTGGTCCCACCCAACAAATGAAAAGTCAAGGAAAAAGGCTTTGGTAGTGAAGGTTTGACATAAGGGATAACATATTGTGTGTTTTTTTTGTGTCTAGTAAAAATACACAATTTTCATGGATTCATTCAACATTTGATTCACCTTGATAGCTTGCTAAGCACTTGCATGTGAACTTTCAAATCTAAATCTTTGGTACATATTTTAAATAGTTTTAAATGTTCTTACTACGATCCTTCGTAGGTAATGGTTATATCATTGCTAGATGTATTGGTGGGTACCATGAATAGTAAAGGTTCCACCTAAGCAATACTCCTCACCAACTTCTTGCTATAATTGGTAGTAGAAAGGGCTTTTTTTTATTACTCCTACCAATATAAAAATCACATGAGAAATCCAATGAATCTTTCAATGGTTTATTTCTTCATTCCTTATTAGTTGATGTCCTATTGCCATGTTGTTGGGTTGATGTCTCATCCCTATGGTTATTTCTTGTAAAGTTTTATTGCTAAAAAAAAACATTTGGATTTATTGAATGAGTTATTTTGTTATTCTTTGTTTTTTCCAATGTTATTAATTCCCTTGTTGTTACCAACTAATTAATTATGGTTTGTAGAAGTGGCATAATTCTTGCCCCAACATCTGCATCCCACTAAATCCAAGGAAAATGTATTGCCTATATCCATACATGATAGGTAGTAAAAAGAAAAGTTATGTTCCCACTACAAAAAATCCAATTGCACAAAAGACAAATGTTTTTGGATTACTTGAAGGACTAGTAGGAAATGTTAGTAAATGAAGATATTGCCCAAAAGCCAAAGAAAAATACTTTAAAAAAGGGTAAATCACAAAACATTCAACTAATGGTAGTTATTTGACTTGCTACACTTGTAACCAACCAAAACATCTATCCACAAATTGCCCTTTCAAAGTAAAAATTCATAAAATTATGTGTAAGAAGGTGTATGATCACGGATTTAGTAGCCCCTCCAAATCCATCTATGTGAAGGTTGCAAAATAAATTAATAACAAATCCATAAGGTGTCAACATTGAAAGAATAATAATGAGAAAGCAACCATGCCTTCCAATGAAATACTAAAATTAAATTAAAATGGAGAAGAACTGGAATGATCAATATGTTAAAGTGAAAGCAACAAAATAATTACCTTCCAATGACCCCTTTGTACCTTTGCAACAAATTAGTTTAGAAGACCAACTATTTTCAACTCGTAGTTAATGCCATCTTTGATTATTGATGTCTTGCATCATGTGTGTTATAACTACTTTCCTCTACTTATTGTCATACTTTGATTTACGATCTAGTGACTTTTATTCATAAACGAAGAAAATAAAAAGCTACAATATTTTGCATCAAATAAAAAAAAGTCACTTCTTGCCAAGAAAAACAAAATAAAGATCCAATGATAAAAACCAACACACAATTTTTCTTTAAAATGCCACACTTGTACATCTCCTTTACAAGAAGCATACATCATCATGCTAACCTTGTCCCTCCTCCTAAAATCCTTATGAGAATGTTAGCAAAGTTATAAGAAGAAAATGAGAATGGAATGAGCAATTCATAAGGCCATCACACCCCATAAGTAACAAGCATATTTCATCCCCTCCTAAAATTTAGGCCCTTTATTCAAATCTCCTTCACAAATCCTTAATTAGCAAACTAGTCTTCAACTATGTTATCCTTAAAGACTAACCCCAAGTAGTGTCATATTTTGAAAAATTGGAGATGGTAAATGCAAACTAGTCATTAATAACTAGAAAACAATTAAGTTACCCATAGGCTAGTTAGACTATAATATTTGTCCCCCTAACAATCCTATTTTATACACTTTCCTAAAGTCAATGTCATCATCCAATTTTGTAAGGCTATTGAAACTATCATTAACCTTAAGTGACAAGGGGCAATTTTAACCTTATAAGTTGGTTAATGCATGTACCAAACCTTGAGTGACCCTTCAAAACTAGACATTAACCAAAAATCTACGACCTTTTTTACTTTTAAACATATGAATTGCAACTTGTTAACTCGATAGTCCAATTATTGAATAATCTTCTAAAAGTTCAAAAGTTCAATTTTTTCTACTCTTAACACTACATGCATATGATTGAATGTCCTCTTGGTTCATAAGCTTAGGGTAAATAATAAGGAATTTGAATTGTGGAAAAGCTAGAAAAATCATAACTAATATATTCAACATTCCTTTTAGTTTCTCAAACAATGTACAATCTAGGGCTTGGTTATTATGTCAACTACTTGATCAAAAGATGGAATGTGATTGACTTGTAATTTGTTTTCCATGACAATATTTCTAATGAAATGATGCCTAATTGCAATGTGTTAATCTCATCATGAAGAATTAGCTTTTCAAAAAAATTGATAACATTTTGATTATCCACCATGACTTATGTCAATTTTTGTTCATCAAGTGTTGAAATTTTTCCAAGTATCTCTTTCAACTAGAGAGCATCCTTAAGAACACTTATCACCAACACATATGTTTCATTTTTGTGGATGAAAATGTAGTGCAAGGTTGTTTATTTTTATCCCATGTGATTGAGTTTAACCTAAACAAACAAATAATTCTTAAGTTGATTTTTAATCATAAATATCTCCAACTTTATTGGTCTCTAAAACACCAATGAACTTGTTCACCTTTTTGAAGGTAATGAATACCAAGATTTGGACATCATCCCCTTGATATATATCTTAACAATCATTCACAATATCCAATTTGGGAGTCTGGGGTTGACTTGAAAACCTATGCATGACCATATTCACAACAAAGGAAATTTTGAGTTAAGAAAAATCTTAGCATCCTTTGGTATAATTACATGTTAATCATTAAAATTTTCATTTTTAATTATATATAATGGGTGAAATGGATGGTGGTGGATGAACTTTGTCCATGAATGACATAGATGAAATAATTTATTTTATAATTAATTATAAAAATGTTTAATGACCTATGTTAGGGTAGTTATGAGTGGTAATCCATGACATTACTTATCAATATAAGTCTAACCATACAATCATTGCATTACAATTCGCTCATTTGATTGTTTTCAACATATGTTTTACATATTTTAATGTAAGTGATTATAATGCCTTGTGATTCAAAAGAAGTATTATAAACTTAATGAATGATAATAAACCCATATTTGTCATTTCAAAACTCTTTCAAAAAAATTCATAATCCATTGAATTTTAACATGGTGAACACTAATATGATTAATGTCATCTACAAAGATTTTTTTTTTTGATTACACATTTATTTTCACAAAGATTCTACAAATTTGCCATCTACAACTTTGTTTTTCACACCTTGCCTATTTAGATACTTGTTTATTTTGATGCAAGCCATACAACACCTTGAGCAACCCATATATGTTATGTTTTCTATTGTTTCCTTTCAATTCCTATTTAAGGCTATTAGAAAAACACATCTTTAGTGACATCTATAACTTTTTTGAAAAGGTTCTTACATTGAGATGGTATATTGTTCACATATTGGATGATTAATCAAATCACAGTGATGGCATGCAACATATATACATTGCAATTCCAAGTTAACCAATAGTTATGGTTTGTGTTATTTAAAATCATGTTTGATTTTTAGATTTCAAATTGATTAAAAAAAAAGAAACTTGGAACAAGATTTTTGGTTCAATTATGCATAAAACTATAATAAAAACTATAATCATTTAAAAAAAGTTTTGAAACCCAAATCAATTTTTAAAATTTAAAAAAAAAACCAAAATTGAAGGTTCTTCATTAAAATAAATAATTGCCCAACATTGGTAAAAGCACCTATATGTTTTGGTGGATGTATCATATTTCACATCTTTTGTAGTTTGGTGACCACTTGGTATGGGGGTTTTGGTGTGGATGCAACATTGATAACTAATGATTATGAGGTGCTAAACAATAGTTACGTTCCTATTAACTACAATAAGGAATGATTTTGTTTTTTTCTTTAATAAAATATATGTTAATCAAAATAATTTGAAGTGTTGACAAAATTTGCTCCAAATTTGGCAAGCAAAAAAGCACCAAACATCAAATAATGTCCTATTTTATGTTCAACTACCCCATTTTAATGCACTTGAATGTTAGTATGTGTGAACTACTGTACTTTTGACACCATGTTATTTTTAATAACTTTTGAAAAAAGATTTCCCCTCTTTTAATTTGACTTTCAAACCTTGATTGATTTGCCAAATAGTTCTTAAATTCTAAAAAAAATGTTGTTTGAATGTCTTGGCACACTTGTTTTTGTGAAAAAAGTAAACCTAACCTAAACAATTATAGTCATTAAAGAAAATCAACATTTACTTTGATCTAGAAAGACATTCGATAACAAATGATACACAAAAATCAATGTGTATAAGGTTAAATCAAGTTTATGTTTTTGTAAATTTGAATTATTCTTATGAACTTATGATGATTTATTTTTTACTTAGCACAAGTTTGATAAGCAATGTAACAAGGTTTCAACTTCAATAATATTGTGACAAAACCTTTTGATGGACCAAAGTGTAAACTTTTGTTATTTAAGTGCACATAATTTTAACGCAATACTTTGGTTAATACAAAATTTGTGTTAGCATGAAACCTACAAATAATTCTTTAAACATATTTATTCAATATAACTAAGGACATGGGCTAAGACTTTGGCTAAGACTTTCAATGAACCATTCAACAAACACATGTGAATCATTAAAAATAAATTGGAGACTTTTATTTGTTATGGGCCTTAAAGACAACAAATGTTATCATACATTTGAGACATACAAAGGGTGAAAGCATGAAATAAGGAACCACATAGTGTGTGGACAATCCTTAAAAACTATTTTTCAACTTTTTGAAAAGTTACCACATGAACATTATATATCAAAAAATTCATTAAAATTTTGAAATAAATTTTTAAACTTTCAAAGTTGCAACTAGAAAATTTTCATGAAAATTCACCATGTTTCAAAAGTACTTTTATATGTTTAAAGCACTCAAAAAAAGTGCGTGGACATGTGGTTTTTTTTGTTTCAAAAGTCCTTTTTCCTTATCAAATGTTCACCAAATCATTTCAATTTTTTTGTGAACTTTAATATATTCCACAAGAAGGGATCCATGTGTTCAAAACATTCCAAGAAAAAAATACATATACCTTTTTAGATTTTGATTATGCTGAATTTATAATCATGATTCAAAGTAATGTTATAGATTTGACTATAATGTAAGGCTTGATGCAAAAAAAATTGAGTTTTTATCATGTTATATGTTATATTTGGTTTCAAATTTGATATTTAGTTTGAAAAATTGTGTGAAAAATGTAATATAAACCAATAAGAAACTACCACATGGAAAATGTAATCCTTGGAAAATATTTAAACCTTGACACAACTAGCTTTTTATTTCATGCTTTCACCCTAAAGTTCTTCTTTCATTGTGTCATCTTCAAAGGTAATTGCATTATTGCATATTTTAATGATTGCAAAAGACATTCCTTTTATTATTTTGACTTTGGTAATGTTGTGTCCCTTTTCAATATATCTGAGCCAATCTTCATTTGGGGAATAACATTTTGGTGCAATTAATGTTTAAATATCAATTGATTTTGTTGTATTTAGTGCCAAGATGTCACAACTAGTTAGTGATGGGTTGTTACATTCATGGAAACTTTTTTATTTTTCATTACTATTGTCTTTTACAATGTTGTATCAATGTTTATCTAGTGGGTGCACTTGCACTTGAAGTTGTTTGCAATTTGATATCAATTTAATGGAATTGCAAATCTAATCATTTAGATTACAACAAAAGTTGCAACTCTTGTTTAACTCCATTTCCTTTTCAATTTTTTTCCTTGGTCTTGTTAAATTTGGATTTGATGAATAGAACTTCTATTATCTTCCTTATAAAAACATTTTTAATTCATTTTGTAGTAGGATGTCAATAATTTGTTGAAATTTGAAAGTTTTTCATGATGGATGAAAAAAAAAACTAATGGTTTTTAATTCTTTGAAATCGAGATAATCATTTGTTCAACGAGTTCATTCTCTCACACATTTCACCATTATTAATTAGTTGATTAATGAAATCTTTTAGTTACTTGAAATATTCACCAATTCAACCTCTTTCCTTTAATCAAAATTGGTGAACTTAGTTTCAAGCAATAGGTGCCACATAATACTATACTACTCAAATAGTTCCATAGGTGTCTACCACATTTGTGTTGAATCATTGATCCTAACAATGTGAGGTACAATCTTATCTTTAACATATAATGGCCATTGAAAATAGAAATTTATTTACTAATTTCAAGTTAATGTCACGCGTAACATAGGTGTGTAATTAAATCCTAGTATGGGAAAAGAAGTGTCATTTCCAAGATGAAGGAAAGGTCAAAACTTGCTTTTGAATTGGGTCAAACATGTGTTCAAGGCATGGTGTTAGTGCGATGAAGTGAAACACACCTTCACAAATGGTGGGAATTGTGTAGGAATAAAGGGAGGCACTCCTAGGACTTTGAAGGTGAACTCGCAATTTCGGATTTGGGATTTTCCAAGAGTCCTAAACAGTCAAAAAATGATTTTGAGGAACAAATATTTTGAACTAAATGATTTTTAGCTTGTTGGAAATGTCTCAAAGCAAGCTATAATGTGGTGAGCTAACATTGCCACAACAAACTTTAATGGCTAGAAATTACAGCCATTCAAAAAGTTGGGAAAAAATTGTCCCATGTTTCCAAGTGTCTACAAGCATCCCTTACACTAAGAGTGCAATTTGGACATGAAATTTAAGCTCAAGTTAGGAGTTTGATATGTCATTAGTCAATGGCAATAAGAAAATGGGGTTGCATGTCCCATTTGGTGGCATCTTGAAAGAATAACATGGTTGTTTGAATTCTCTTGTTGTTAGTTGGACCCATAATGAGTTCAACGTGAGTTTTGTGCCAAGTACATGTCCCAATTTGACTTCTACACTAATCACTTTCTTTATTTGGTTTATGTAGTTGATATCACCAAGAGGTGTTTATGAAAAATGTCATTTCATCCTAGTCTTCTACCAAAGTCTTTACATGACCTTTTTGTTCTAGTAGGAAGAACTAGCAACTAGTGCAAAAAGTCTTTCACAGGACACAGTATCATATAGCTTACCCACTGTACCTTGTGGCAAGCCTTTGGGGGGAAGAGACACAAACAAAGCTGAAACTTTGCATCTTTAGGCATGATAATATCGTCAAAGAAACACTTCAAGGACTTTCTGAACTGGGAAGAAGGAAGAAAATCTCTCATTAGAATTGAGAAATCTCCATTCTCATGATTAAGAAAAAGAAAAGCAAGGGTAACACTTCTTCAAAAAGCCACAGAGGATTCCAAAGAAGGAAAGACAAAACAGAGAACAAAGGACCAAGAAATAAAAACCAAAAAAGAAACGCCCCAAAAAAAACACGAAAGCAGTATGAACAGACTTACACCTGTTCAGGGACCATCAGCAGTAGCATGTATGATAGTGACTTCTCTATCACAAGAAGCAACAGGAAGACTGAGCCATGCTACTGGCTAGGAACAAACAACAACACAAGGAGATAACAGAAAACAGAAAGACACAAACAGGAGAGACAAAACACATAGGAAAGGACACCTGAGAGGAACAAAGACTAGAAGAAGGAAGGAAACACAGAAGGGAAGAATTAAACTAAAGAAGCAATAAAAACACGCACTATGAACAAGAGTGACCATCTCTCACTTGTTCAGGGACCATCAACAGTAACATGTATGATAGTGACCTATCTATCACAATTGGATATTGTGCATGCCTGTTTGCATTCCCACAGTCTTGTGTGCTCAAAAGGCCTCCAGTGTGCAATAATCTGCCTATTCCATGGTGATTGTCGAGATCCAATTGCAAGGATTTCTTGCACTAACATTCTATCATGCATGGAAGCTCCACATGAGGAGCAAAAGAATCTTGAACTGCAGTTCAATCACAACAATGAGCCACTACAGACAACCAGAGACAGTTGTGTGGACAATTTTTCCACCAGCATGCAGTTATCAAACACACCCAGAACTCCAGAATGCACTCAGTGGAATAGAACCCTGGAGTATCACTGTGATCAGAGCAACTCTATTGTTTACATCACACACAATCAAACTCTGCAAGTTCAAACTTTACCCTCAATTTTGATTACAGCCACAAAAAATGGACAACAAAAGCTGGTCAAGCTGGATGAGCCAGAGCAAAGAATGAAGAATTGGTTGGAACACTGTAACAGGGCTGGGTGTCTAAGGTTTGACCAGAACACAGAAGAAGAGAGATAACCACAGCCCCTAAGCATAGAGAGAGAGGGAGGCACCTGAGCAAGCAGACCAGAAATTCCACAAAAGGTGCATCCTGGGGTTTAGGGTACAGGGTTTAAGGTTTTGGAATCCCATCTGTGGTGGGGAAAGAAGTGCCAGCTCATGTCATTGAAGGCAGATCCAAGAGGAAAGTTTACAGGGTCAACAATGTATTCCTTGACATGCTTCTTCTGGAGCTCTAACAAACAGTCAGGACGAGGAGACATTGGCTGTGGGAATACAGACCATCGCTCTTGGTACTTGTGGAAACTGTTCCCTAGTACCAAGACTTGACTCAGACATGACCATGGCTCCAGATTAGCAAGCAACACATTGTTGTAAAGGCCTACCTCACAGTGTGGCATGTAAAAAACTGTGGGTACATGCACTCGCCTGCTTCCATTCTCATCATGACATATCGGTGCACATCCTAAGGTTGTCAAAACCCTAAACTCCAAGTCTGATAGAACAGGATCGTAGACAAGAACCTTGTTGAACAAGGATTCATACTTCTGCTTGAGGAGCATAGCCAGGGCAATTTGGCACCGGGAGACTTCACTGTCCGCAATACTACCCACTCCGAATACTACCAAGTCAATCCCCATTGTCTTTCCGTTGTGCTCTCTTGAATCCGTGCTGCTTGAACCTGCCCAAAAGCATCTTGTTTAGGTGGTCAGAAGAGAAGCAATCCACAGCTCCAAACCCTAATGAGACAGCTAAAGTTTCAGCATGCCGCAACCATCACCACAACTGTCAAACATCTAAACCATATGGCAAGAAGAAATCTACCGTCAAGGATTTCTGGAGCTGCCGGAGAGGCCCCAGTAGAAGAAGAAGAAGTCGCTCCATTCAAGCAGCTTCCGGTTTCACCTACCGTTCTTCCTTGTTCACAAGTTCCTAACAAGATCTCCAAAAGCTCTAAGTCCTGGAGCTGCTCCATAAACTTCTTGAAGAAGGCAGAATGCTGAACCTTTTCCATAGATCTCTCGACCTTGACCAATAGCTGCTTCTTATGCTCTTCTTCTTCCTCCATCTTCCTCCTTTCCCCCTCCCCATCTTGCTTTCCCACGAGTTTCTCCATTGTCCCATTGCCTGAAGAACTCAAACCATTTGAAGGAGGAGAAGAAGAAGAGGCGGCAGCAGCAGTAGGGGTTGAAGAAGAGACTGGAGGACGAAAGGAAGGAGAATGGGCATGTCGCTGATGAGACCGAGCCTTACTTCTCCGAGTTCGCACAATTGTCCATTCTTCTGGCATGATGATCACTTCCATGCCTCATTCCATATTTCCAGCAACAGCAATAAATTTTTTTTTCTCTCGGATCCTCTTCCCTCGGAGAACAACAGGAGTTTGCTCTTGTGCATCTCTTCTTTCTGTGCAGATGGAAAAACCCCACCACCAGCTAGAGAGAAACACAGTCCTCTTCTGGACTTGAAACCCTAACCCTAATCTGGGCATGTCCATGGTAGTGCATGAGCTCAGCATGCATACATTTCCAGACAATGTAAGCTCACCTCATAATCCCTTGCAATGAATGAACTTATAACAACATGTTCATAGCAAGGGATCCACAAGATGGCAAAGTCAGTTTGGAAATCCATTTATTGGGAGAATCAGACATCAAGGCAGGCAGAACCAAGCTGAAGTAAATTACCTCTTAGTTTTGTGTTCCTTGGTTTGCTGTTGCTATACATGTTGATGAGCACTGTAACATGTGAGACTGGTGCTATTGTTCACCCTTGCATTTTCCTCTCTCTTGAGTGAATACTGAATACCAACCTCCTAGTACCAATTTTCTGTTTGTGGCAACTCCAATGTGGGAAGGTTTACTCCCTGACTCAAACCTTTTTATCTGTGACTACTGTTTGGCTCCTTGCACTGGCTGAGAGTGATGTTCCTCTTGTTGTTGGTTCATTTCTTACTTGCTAATTCACTTTGCAGGGTTGCCATTAAGTGATCTGAAACATGAAATTTATCCTATTTGACATTTCTGAGGAAGAAAATGTGCTCTAGAAGCTTGCAATTAGGCTGAATGTTGCTGCTGATTTGATCTTGAGCGCTTAATTCTCCAACAAATTTTCCCTCTGTAAACTGTGAAGTCACAAACTTCCAAGTGTTCTTTTTTGGAATTGGAACTTAATAGACATGTGTACAGGCTATTTTGCAGCATTTGATTTGATTCTTGAAACTTGTCCTCCACATTGATACAATGACAGAATATGCACACAAGTCATAATTGTGAATTTCTTATCAATATTGGGTTGCTGAACTGTAGTCCAGATGTCAGACATCCCTGTGACTCCAAGGCATGGAAACATGTTCATTAGCGGTTCCCTTCTTTTGCAGCAGAGTGAAGGAATATACAAAACCAAGTTGTATTGTATGACTACAGTCAATTTTTTGAGGAGTTGATGACCTCTAGTCATTTTTTTCTTGGTTGTGTAGGACACAACTTTTTTTAGTGACAGTTAACACATGCCAGGTCTGTCATTTGTCTTAGCAGCAAATGCAATGACCAAGAATCATGTTTGGTGCAATCAGACAAGTGTGCAGCATGCTTGTGTCCCACAATTCATGCGCAAGGACTTGCTGTGGTTTGGTTATGTTCACATGAAATTTGGTGAAGGGGGTCCTTGCAATCAATTTCTGTTACATGTAACATGAAACTAAGTTGGAATTCATTTGGTAGCAAAGTGCAATTGGATTGCATGAGTATGAAGGATTTGAGCCAGTAACCTGTCATGAAGCAGTTAGTGGAAGTGCTGGGGGCTGCAGATACAGATGAAGGTGGACAAGACAAAGGAAGACAAATTAGCAGAAACCAACTGCATGAAGCTCCTCAAGCATCTTGAATGCAAGCTATGATGGATGCACTGCTGTGCTAAACAATGTCTACTACATTCATGTCTACTACACAATGCTATTCAAGTATTGGATTCTGATTTAGCTTTCCAGACAAGCTTTCTTACATGTAAGTGCTGCTCTTAAATATCTATATCATATAGTCAGTCACCTATGAAGGATTTCACTTGTAATGAATTGGATATGTTTAGAATGGGTTTGTTAACATGCTCACATCAATGGTCCAAGGCAAAAGGAATTTGATTTCATGTTCCAAAAGCTTCCTTTGACGAAGAGAAAAACCTTGTGTAATTACATGGTTGCAGCATTCTAATAAGTGATTATGTCACCATTAAGATCATTTATAGTTACAGTATAGTTGTTATGCTTGTAGCACCCGATATTGTTGATCTCTGAGCTTCAGGCCTTTACACTAGTTTTGGCTGTGGAACACTAAGGGCAAAAGCTTGAACATTGTTGTTGGTTACGATGCACATGGTATTTCTACAATCATTGAACCGTTTCATTTGTGTAACGAGGGATGTACACAAGTGATTGTGTTCTAGACATTTGAGGATGATGTACTTATAAATGGTAGTTGGATGGGAAACTCCATTGTGCTCGATCATTTGCCCTTCTTCTACTTAGAAGAACCAAGTGCATGTTATGCATGTGGATAACTCAAACCCAATCAAATTGACTTTATTTAGATTGGTGCTAAGGGCTTGTATAGATTGTGGCTAAAGTGCTAACAAGAAAGGTTTAGTCAGTGAAGAAAGCCTCTACAGAAGACAACTTATTATTCTCCATTCCTCCATTTTGAAACTTCCCGAATGCAAAGAGAATTGTAAATCTTTTGCAATAGAGAGGTTGTTCTCACTTGAATTCCAAGAAGAAAAAGTAAAAGTCACCAGATTCGTATATTTGCTTTTCATTTGTAGCCAAAACATAGAAGGACAATTAAATATTTGTACTAAATATGTGTGTGTGTGTGTGTTTATAACCAGATTTGGCTAAATCTTCGTACAGATAATCGTCACTTTTATTCTACATCTTTGTTTGGATGATTGCCACTTTGGTTACAAACAAAAATTCCTAAAAGTAAAACATCGAGCAAGACTACCAAGGGTTTCACAACTCACCAAACATCATCAACCAAGCCATGGAAAAGCACTTGGGAGATGAGTACAAAACAAATCTTCAAATAGTTAGAATCTTTGGTTTTATACGACTTTTCTCAGGTTGTGTAACTTTTAGCCTTTGCACCAATCTTTGGAAAAGTTCAAAGTCCAAAGTCGAGAGCCGTGCAAGAGCAAAAAAGGTTGTACACTCCAAAACACTCCTAAACAAGCTTTGAAGATTATTATAAAATGGAGCATGTGTTACACATGTAAGAGGAAGAGAAAGGGTAGTAGGGTAAGGCCCTAGGGGTAGGGTATTCCTGATCAATTTAAGAGGCCTAGGATGAAATGGTTGGTGTTGGAGGCCTCTTCTAAAACCTCCTACTTTTGATTTTGAAGAGGAGGCATTATGAATGTGTGTACATATAAGGTGCCCTCCATGTACACTAGGAAGTTTTCTCCAATTGCTTTAGCTGAGATGAGGGGAGAGGGGGAGGCCACCAACTATGTAAGCTAGGTATCAAATTGTTAAAAATCTGACCTGATCTTTTTCACATGCCTCCATTCCATGGTTTTTCCAAGTAGTAGTTATGTTTTGTATGCAAGACAAAGTAATAAAGGATTGAATTACATTATAACTTAATGCTAGAAAATGTCCTTATTAGACCTTTTTTCTTTTTTCTTTTTTATTGTTTTCAATTTTGGGATGTTGCTCAAATGGCAATAGTCCACACTTATAGTTAGCCAAATTTGGGGATATTTGAAATATGAAAATATAACATCTGAAGCACCCCATCATATTGTAGGCAATTGTTGTGTTTTTTGGGGTTTTTTATTTTTTAAATAGAGAATTTATAGTGGAATATTCTTTTTGAAAACATTTTTTCACAAAATGGCGAAAATTTGCCACCAAAAAATCACTTTATTGAACCCTTGCACCCAAACCAAACTTCCTCAACAACGAATTTATTGTTAGCCAATTTTGGCATGGTTTGAAGGTTCTTTACCATCCATTACACATAAAAGCGGGGTGCTATATGGTTTTTAGCACCCTAGCTTGCTTCATGGATTTTTGTTTGGTCACCCGCATAACAATTTCTTTTGCACGAACTATTCATTTGAACATTGTCATTACAACTTGTTATGGCTTTCCAAGCTCAAGTGATATTGGCATTTGCAAGTTGAATACCCCTAGATTGGTCAATCCTTCTTTTTTCTTTTCATACCTGGTGGGGGAGGGTCTTTGTGAGATTATTGTATCAAATAATTGAATTATGATTTTTTTTAGATGCTCTTATTATCAATTTGCTTGTTTAAGCAATACCTTGGATACCAATTTCCCTAATTTTATAAGAAATACTCACTTATTATGCATAAGGGTGACTCTTGCAATACCTCATATTTTGAAAGCCGCCCAAAATAGTGTCAAGGTAAGTTTTGGGCATAAAATTCACATCATAATTTTTATTCTCATTGTTCCATGTGCCTTGTCACAATTGCAAAGCCAAACGTCATATAAGCATTAAAATAGAGTGATGAATTAAATGTCATTCAATCTCTAGTGTAAAATATGCATGCCCGTGAATGATGTCCATAATGAAACTAATCTTGAATTTTTTTAAAATGTCCCCTAGTTATGAGAACTATGTTAAATATGGTTGGGATATTAACATTTCTTAAAGAGAATGGTGGGGCATAGCAATTGACTACTTCTATTTTTAAATGGGAACACATGCGTTCAAACCCTTTCATCATTTTTATTTTCATCATATATGGCTTTCATCCAAGGAAGAAGAATGGGAATGAACATCCATTCCTCAAAAATGAGGATGTCACGCCATGAAATGGTTGTTACCCTAGGAAATCATTGTGTTGTGTTTTTGAGCAAATGTGTTGATCTTTGCTCAAGAAATCGTTGGGTTGTTGGAAGGAGTGGTCTTTTTCAAAGGAAATTGTGTTGAATTGCCCCCAAGAAATGATTGTGTTAAGGAATGGCATTTTCATGGGGGAAATGTATTGCTTGGTAAATTGCCTTGAAAAATGGTTTTGTTTCACAAAATGGCAAGTTGTGGATTTGTTGCGGAATGCTCATTCACATATCCCTTCCTTGGGGATGTTGGATTTCATTTCCAAATTCGCAATTTTCACCAACAATTATCAAATTATGTGAACCAAAAATTATGGATGATAATTGCATAGTGGATGAACATTTTCATTATGGATGAAAATTTGAAATTTAAGGTTGCAAAATGGATTAAATATTAAGGGAAAAAATGCAAAATGGATGAAAATGAAATGATAAGTTCAATTTTTTTGCAACTTCTAAAAAATTTAAAGACTTGAAATTTCCTTAGATACTTTCTTCATTGAAATGTAGCCAAGCTCTTCAAGAAAAGTGAGGTCCCATTTCTCTTCTCCCCAAGAAAATTGGCTCTACCTTTTTTTTTCTCCTTAAGCAATTTAAACCAAGGTAATGGTTCCAAGTTGCACAAAGAAAGCCTACCTTCTTCCTCATCCAAATATATGCCAAAAAAATCATGTGGTTGTATTATAATATTTTCAAAAAATAATAACTAACATGATGGCAATCTCCAATGCATTCCTTTAAGCACAAACTTTTGAGCTGGAATGAATAAATATCAATTAGTGTCAATATTTTTTGAATGAAATGAACAAATTTATAGAAGAAATTAAATTGATGTTAGCTTGGGAAAAGAATCATATCAATTTTCATATTGGAAATCCAATGCAATCTAGATTTGAAAATGGATTCATAAAAGTGGAATTTAACCAATTGTATATATAATATCTTTGGATTGGGTCATTTTTTTAGTGAGATTTCTTTTAATGAAATATTTTCATTCATAACCTTATATCATAGAGGATCCTAAATGTGATTTAATTGGTTGTATATATCATGATAGAATCATAATGATTTTTTTCAATTTTTCCTTTAGTTTAGTCAATGGTTATGATGGAATTAAAAAAAAAGTCAAGTTATGTGGCAAGTTTAGGTTAATGCATTAATGTTAAACCATGCTTCTACAACTTTAAAATGTAATTATTTTGATGATTTGGTTCAAGTAAAGTTCAAAACTTGCTACTATAAATTTTGGCAAAAATTGATTGATTGGCAAATTATGAAATGTTTTTTTTGCTAATCAACATAATCACACCTTCCCCCAATTGTATTACAACCACACCTCCAATTTTGCACAATTGCACAAAATTGAAAATCACATTCATATGATAATGTTCAAAGTGATTGAAACAATGTTTTTTTTACTAGGAACTTTTTGACCAAAAATGAACCTTTTTTTTTCTGAAATGAAAAATGAATGATTTTGGAAGGTTTCAATAAAAAAAAGTGAAAGAATTTTTTTTTAGCAAATTCCTATATTTGGTTTTGTATGCAGCCATAAATACAAACCATTGATTAAAGATTTGTAGTTCATATCTAGTTTATAACTAGATTCAGCTAAATCTTATTAGGGATGATGACCATTTTTTGAAAATCTTCTTATGGATGATTGTCACTTGAGCTATGTTAAAAAAATCCCAAAACAAACATTGGTATTAAAACGGTCTCATTTTTTTGATACTTGGTATATGGGCATCTATTCATACTACATCCAAAATAGTGTATGTAAGTTATTCCCCATCCGAACTCATAAATATGAAAGATTGGACATTGTACATTGAGGATTAGTTAAATGCAACTACATGAATCAATCATATTTCTTTGTTAGTCTTGTTGGAGAACATTATATCCTATGAATATTCATGGGTTGAAACTTAGTTTCACACTATTTAAAGTGTGAACTTCATCCAAATTATGCTTTACATGCTATTATAAAGATACATGTATTAAAAGTCCAGATGCTTTAAAATTAGAAATTTTAATTTTTGGAAAGCATGAAAACTTGAAACCCCATATATTAGGACACCAAAGGAGGTGCATGGGCTTCAACATCTCAATGTCACAAGATTGTATGTTCTCATCTTTATGATGTTTTGTCATTTTGCACATTTGTGCAAATATGGGGACAAGCATTATAAATTGAGTTCCTTAAGGATAAGATATTGTTGTCATTGTCATTGTTGTTTTTGTTGCAATATTTGAAATGAATTTACGTTTTGGGAGTCATCTTAAATGGGCATTACATTTTGTAGGTACAATAGTGAATGACAAACATGAGAATCTACGAAAAGGAACAAAGATAGTTTTTGATGATAATATCAATATTTGGGGGCTTAATGTTGTACACGATGGTGGAGATATGATAGTTCATTGTTCATATGTGGTGAAGGTTACACTTGCACGTAAAGTATTGTTCATTGATTAGTTGTGAAAATCAATTATTAATTTTTAAAAATGGAATTAATGCAACAATTCTTACAACTTGGCAAAAGTTTGCTTCTAAGAGCCATGGGCTATTAATTTATGTGGATTTTAATCACATATTTTGTCTCCTTGTGCAATTTCTCTATTGTCAATTGTGTTGGGATTTACATTTGGTTTTATGGGTTAGATGAAGAATGTGAGGATCGTGTGAAGAACTTTAAAACACAAGTGTAACAAGTGTGGTGAAAAAAAGAAGCGCAAGGTGAAAGAAAGAATTTCAAGAAAACACAATTCACGCAACAAGTAAGCAAACAAGAAAATAATGATAACTTTTCTTTCTTTCACTTGATATAGGACTTCTTGGTGATGAGACTACTTTGTGCATTTTATTAGTGTTAAGATTCCAACTAATAAGGTTAACTTATTTTGGTGATATAGGTGTTGCAATGGATTGTTACATCAACATTTTCAACCATGGCACCACCAATTTGATGTTGCCCACCACCATGGGCTATTAGTTGATGTGGATTGTCCTACCTACATGGCAAATATTCATATTTACCTTGTTTTTATTTTACCCGAATAGTATATAGGGTAAATATTGAGGATTATCCTTTTTGGGGGGAGGGTAATTGTTTTGAAGAGGGCAAATAAAGCATACATGCCATTTCAATATTTTGCAATGCATTTGGTTATAATGAATTTGTTCAAATTATGATAACTAACTATTATATATATATTGTAGCCTAGGGTGAGTTTCCACATTGACAAAACAAATAATTATTTTTTCAATAAATGAATTTGTTTTCTAATTTTAAAATTATTATTATTTCCATCATGTACTATAATATTGTGATACGAGCAATGAAATTATTTAGTGTGTAATAATTATGATGATTCTCAACCTATCAATTTCATATTTCCACAAAATTTCATTTCATTATTTTGAGGATTATTTAATGACAAAACTGACCTTACTTATGGTAAGGTGTATCATTTTATTTGTATTCATTACATAAAATGCCTTGGAAAATAACCTTACCATATGCTCTTGGGAGCTCTTTAAATTCTACTATTCTTTTCCATTATAAAAATTCAAGTTGAACATATTTTTAATTCTATTGATCGATTAGATGACATTTTAAAATTTGATTATTAGGATGTTCAAAATTTCATTGTATTCATGTTTGCAATGCCAATTGCATACTCGTCTTTCTTCACTTTGAGAATGTGCCATACTTGTGGGAAATAATTTTTACCTTGCATAATTTACCCACATATACCCGCATTTTATGTATAGGGTGAACAATGAAATATTTACCTTTTACCTTACAAATAGGGTAAATGTTCATCATTTGCCTTACCCCTACCTAGTTGTAAGTTACAAAAATGGAAAAACTTGTAACTTTGGTTCCAACCAATGTTGTGTGAGCATATATTTTTGGTATGACCTCATGTAAGGGCCATTGGGTAAGGCTATATTACCATTAAATTTTCTTCATTAGGATAGGTTCGAAGTATGATAAAATTGTGGTTCATGGTAGATGGGTAAGGTCTAAGTGACCCTTAATCATATATCCTTATTTGGGGTTTTTTAATGGGTATGTATGTATGTATGCATTTATTTATTTAAAAATGAAGAAAAAAATCCACACTAAAACAATATTGACAATTTTTACAAAGGCCAAACCCAATGGGATCAAGCACAAATCCCATGTTAAAATGCAAAAATCAGGGTGTTTGATTCATCTTTGAGTACAAATATATCCAAAAATAACAATAAAACCTTTGATCAATGAACACATGGAGTTCAATTGTCTAATCACACACACACACAATGCGACAATTAAGGAAATTTGTGAGGCTTTTGCATATTACACATCAACTCTTTGTTTGGGATTGACCACCAGGCTCAATGATTTTGTTGACCCCACATTCCAACAAATCTTATATATTAAAGCAAACATGGTGGTGTCTGTCTATGTGGACAAAAATTGGGCAGTGCCTGGAAGATTCTTTCAGTCACTATTCGTTCTCTGTGGAGTTGGTGACAAACAGGGTAGGGCAAGGCGGCCAGGGCAGCCGCTGTGGGGGTCGCGCGAGGTGCCATTTCTATTAAAGAAATCCTTGGGGGAAAACCGAGGGACCTGCATCTAATAAAACAAAAATACAATTTAAAAAAATATATATTTTCATTATGGAACATATTAAAAAAACTAAAATTTTCTTGAAAAAAAAAAGAAATAAATACATAAAAATAGAAAAAAAATGAAGATAGACAAAATAAGAATAGAAAAAATAAAAACATGAAACAAACATAAACCAAAAAAAAAGTAAAAACACAAAAACTATAAAAAAAGAATGGAAACAAATGAAACAAGGAAA
>Ga0116228_10000953_pt1 | contig 23456 bp, 17 predicted proteins | sample S1TSphfallax_2_FD_89694 | JGI IMG/M metagenome (GOLD analysis project Ga0116228, IMG submission 89694) | Host-associated microbial communities from peat moss isolated from Minnesota, USA - S1T2_Fc - Sphagnum fallax MG | ecosystem: Host-associated > Plants > Peat moss > Unclassified | place...
TCCTGTTTCATGGTCATAATTTTCATGGAAAATGTTATAAAGCTCTTTTTTGAAAGCTCTTTGGAAATACTCAAACATATAGTAGGTGATTTATTTTTTCTGCAAAAACATGTTTTTACATTAGAAAAATTTCTTTTCTCAAGTCTTTTTCATGGAAAAAGAAAAAAAATCAAAATTTTAGAAAAATCTTGCCACAAAAATAAATAAATAAATCACTGATTCCAGATGTTCACCATCCAAATTAAGAAAAAAATTCATGGCCACTTTTGAAAGAAAATTAGATTTTAATTTGAAAATTTCAGAAGTTGTATTAGTTGGAGTTGCAATTATAGACACTGCAAAACAAAAAGTGCCACCACATTGGATTTAGGATTGGATCCTACAATTTGAATCCTACAAATCCGAAGCTTGATATGACATGAATTGGTAAGACATGAAGTCAGGAAACTCTATGTCGAGGATGGACATAGGATATGAACTAGGTAACCAACAAGAGTGCATAGGTTACCATGAAGAGTTGAGGTGGTGACACACCTCTTGACTATCCACAATGTCATGTACAAATACATCATGCCTTACTACATTGAACTAGTCCATCATAGAAATGGATCACACATATTTGGTGTGTGTGTGTCCCATTGTAGTGTGGATACATCCATTACCTGATTGGGATTATTAAAAGGGGTGATGTCAAACATTGCATATGTCATCCCTTTTAGCATCTATCACATAGCAACATGGTGGCTGCCCCTTGAGCATCTTTGCACACGATGCACTTTAACCCGACTAAAATGTAAGCAAAGCATGGATCCATTCTACTATGAATGTGAGGGAAGTGACATGGTGCACAATTATGTGTATGATCTTTCCATATTTGTTTAGATTGTGTCCTTTCAACAAGAGTACCCTTGAGTCCAACATTGCACATATGTGTAGTATATTGGGGTAGCCACATCTAAGTCTACCATCACCTCCACCTTACTTCTAATAAAAGTTGGCAAAACTTGATCTCATCCATACAACAAGAAATATGGGGAGAAGGTGGCAAGACTTGCTTTGCTAAATCAATATCCCATGTTTAGCCATGGCAATTCCAAGTCTCAACTATTGTGATGTCCTTTTTTCATTTCACCTTTTTTTCCAACAATGGAAATAGAAACAAAAGTGTTTGCTAGGTTACCTACTACATTTTGAATGAATTTGGAAGGCATCATGGGTATTTGCAAGCTAAAGTGGATCAAAAACGACATGATAGGATTAAATAAAAGTACCTTTTATAATGTATTTTGACTATGATAAAGATGTGACATTGTTGGATGCCTAAATCACATCTATTTTTGTAAAAAATAACTTAGGACAATCATTGTGCTTATGTTTATATTCATTATTCATGAATATAAATTTTCATGTTATGAAATGGCATGAAAACTTGCATTTATGGTTCATCAACATGTAATTAAAATTTGGGTACAAAATAAATGTTGTTTAATGAGAAATTTTTGCTTAGCAAATCCAATGTGCATAATTTTGCAAGATAATTTCACTTCCAATGATTTAGATGAAAAATCCCTCCATCAGATATATTTAATCATTTTCATATCATTTTTTACACTCAACAACTATAGTTATTCAATGTGTGGAAATTGAATCCCTTTCTAATAATTTTGTGTTTTAATTTCTCATTGAGGTCTTTGAACTTGAGATGGTGTAAAAATAATTGTCCTTGTACATGATTTTATGGACATTTTAATATATAAATACCCTCATGGCCTTTTGTCCATTGCCTACTTGCTATCAATTCATTTCTAGTGATTCCAATGGCCTTTTTAGGATCACCTAAAAATGTGTTTATAATGCTTGGACAAGCTTCCAATTTGTCCCTTTGTAAATGTTAGGCCTTTAATGTCACATCCCCTTTATACATCCCTAGCATAGGATGGGACACTCCTTTTGCCTATCTTGGACTTCTCTTGAGGCTATTTGAAACTTGTATATCATATCTATTATGTGTCACACCAAAATGAGAAGTCTTGAATAAAATCATCTAACTCAATGGACTCACTCTAGCTAAAAACCTTCAATTTATCCAGAGCAGAATTGTAGCTACTTCTTTGTCTTTTCCAAAAAAGGTACAAACATTTCACTTTTTCCAAATTGTGAAGCCAACATTCATTAGGATATCCCACATTTCTTTTTCCTCCCTTGGTGTGTCTACTCCTTGTAGATCATCTACTATTATTGCCAAAGCTTGGGCAACCTTCTCTCCTCAAAATTGTATGGTTTTTGTTGTAACTTTAAAAGGGTACACGCTTACCAAATTGAACTATTGTAAGCCAAATTCTTGATCTTCAAACAAACCTCATTTTTGCAACATACCCTTCCTTGTAACTTGGTACATGGTTAAGGATATTTCCTAGTCTAGCAATGTTAAGGTTACTTTACCTCAAAAATTAATTGCCTTCTTGAGCCAACCAATTTCTTCCTTTTTGCCAAATGGCATGGAAAAGATACTTGCCACAAATATATTTAAGAAATGTTAATGAGAAGAATGGCAACCCGTGTCCTTCTCCTATGTGTTGTTTAGAAGCAAAGTTCATCAACCTTTCATTTATTACAACTATGGCTTCCCCTAACATTGCTAACATAATAGGTCTGATTGATATTACAAATGCATGTGTTTTAGGTTCCAGCATGTTATTGGAACTATGAGGGGGTAAATACTATTTTTTTTCAAAGGTTTGCAACTATTGTGTATAAACATTATGCCCACACTTGCACACAACATGAAGCCAAAGAATGTGCATGACTTTCCAACACCTAATCAACAACAAAATAAATGTATGTTTTCTCCCTTTATATTCATTTTTTTCATTGTTGTTGTAAGAGGGAAAAGAAAGAAAACAAGGTTGATTTTATTTTTTCTATTGAATACTAATGAGCTATTTAGTAAATAAAATTTATTTGCCTGACTTGAAAGTTTGTTTAACATCACTTACATAGCAGGTTTCATTGATATTACAAATGTGTGAATTTTTGGTTCTAGCAAGTAACTACAATTATTAAGGGGTGAATACTAATTGTTTTTAGAGGTTTCCAACTATTGTGCAAATAAACTACACCCACACCTGCACACAACATGAAATCAAGGAATGTGCATGACTTTCCAACAACTCTTTACCAACAAAAATACATTTGTTTTCTCCTTCTAGGTTCATCTTTTTCATTATTGTTGTAAGAAAAGGAAAAGAAAGAAAAGGAGGTTGAATTATTTTTTCTTGTTGAATATCAATGAACTATTTAATAAATATAACTTACTTGCCTAATTTGAAAGTCATATTAACATTGTTAATATATTAGGTTTGATTAATATTACAAAAGGATGGGCTTTTAGTTCCAACAAATAACTAGAACCATAAGGGGGTGAATATTGATTATTTTAGAAGTTTGCAACTATTTTGTAGAAACACTACACCCATGCCTGCACACAACATGGAGTTAAAGTGTGCACAACTTTCCAACAACTTTTCAACAATGAAAAAAATGTATGTTTTTCCCCTCTACATTATTTTTTTCATTTTTGTTCTCAAAGAAGGAAAAGAAAGAAAATGAGGTTTTTTTTGTTGAACATTGGTGAGCAATTTAATAAATACAATTTACTTGCATGACTTGAAAGTCTAATTGACATTGCTAATGTAATAGGTTTAATACAAATGTATGGGTTTTAGGTTCTAGCAAGTTACTAAAATTAAGAAGGGGTGAATATTATTTTTTTCAAAGGTTTGTAATTATTATGTATAAAAACTACACTTGCACCTACACACAACATGAAATCAAAGAATGTGCATGACTTTCTAACAACTCTTCAACAACAAAATGTTTAGTTTTTCCTTTTAAATTTCTTTTTCTCATTGTTGTTGTAAGCTCAAGGAAAAGAAATATAATGATGTTAATTTTATTTCTTATGTTGAATATTAGTGAACTATTTAGTAAATACGATTTAATTGTTTGATTTGAAATTATGATTGACATTGTTAATGTATCAAATTTAATTGATATTACAAATGTGTGGTTTTTTGTTATAACAAATAACTAAAGCTATTGGGGGGGGAGGGGTCACGCACTCCCAACTCCTTGAGGGACTCAAATGTGAATCTCAAATAGGAAATAGCAGAAGAATAAGGAGTCGGGGCACACTCCTTGGCTCGTAGCACTTTAAAGGGGTAGAGGGGCGTGCTAGAGCTCCGGGATGGGACTAGGAAGAGTTGACAAGCTTCACTCACTCACACGGACTTACACAAAACCAACACAAGGTGGCTAGTGCATAATTGGAACACCTTTGGTGCTAGGACGAACCACGAGCAACACGGACACACAAGACTCACCACGGCCTAGACTTGAGGGAAGCCACCACCTTCCCCCTTATAGTATACTCTGCACCTCTCCACAGGGCCGACATCCAAATGGTTTTTTGTCCCGGGACTCCCAAGTGGGAGTCCCAAAATCGCCAAAGTTGGGATTCCTGCGACTTTGGGGCACCATAACTTTGCGTGAAGACCTCTAATTGAGATGAGATCTAAAGAAAAGTTGTAGCCCTTGTCGAGAGCTTTCCAACAGTATGTCACACGCCATCTGTACACATGGAAATCGGGTCGATTCCTGACTTTTAGTGGTCGGGAGTCAAACTGTCAATTTGACTCCCGATTTGACTCCCGACCCTTCTTTTGGCCATAACTTGTGTTTCAAATGTCCAAATGGGTGATGCGAGCCCATTTAAGATATTTAAGTTCCAAGAGCTTTCCATTGATATAAAGAACTTCTCAAGCCATTGAGTTTTGACCCCTCCAATCGCCCTCTAAAGATTCGGAAGTCCACCGGAACTCCAACTCCCAAAATGGAACTCCCTTGGGGTGTGAGAGTTCATTCCCTCACACCTTCTCACACTCCCGGGAGTATGTTGTGTGACTCCCGGCTTCCTTCTTGGCCTGCAACCTTGCAAACCCTTGCCTTGGTTGCAAGCCCAAGGCTAAGGTTGCAACAAGGGGGGGGGTGTTAAATATTGATTTTTTTAAAGGTTTACAACTATTATGTAAAAACAATATACCTAAATCTACACACAAGGTGAACTCAAAAATGTGCATAGTCCTTTCCAACAACTTTTCAACAATAACAAAATGTATGTTTTTACCTTCTAGATTCATTTTTTTCATTGTTGTGAGAGAATGAAATGAAAGAAATAGATCTTGAATTTTATTTTGTTTGTTTATGTTCAATATTAGTGAATTATTTAATAAGTACAATTTATTGAAACATAATTTGAATGTTTGATTGATATTACAAATGTATGGTTTTTTAATTCTAGTTAATAATTAACTATCAATGGGTGAATATTGATTTTATTCAAAGGTTTGCAACTATTATGTAAAAATATTACACCCACATATGTACACAACATGAATTCAAGGAATGTGCTTGATTTTTTCAACAATAACAAAATGTATGTTTTTCATTAGTGTTGTTTTAATAAGTTTCAATAGGATTGATTTGAAGTGCTAGTGGTCCATGCATGGTTAAATGCATCAATTTGCTGGGTATTGCAAGAATGGAATGTACCTCTTCAATCTATACATTCCAGTATCAAGTGCACAAGGTAGGTTATAGCAATTTGATAAGTTTGGAGTAGTATTATGGTGGAACTAATGGTGGAATGGCCTTCAAATGTAAGTGGTCAAAACCTAGTCAAAGGCATCCTAGTGGTGGCTATTGATCAACCACAAGAATGTAGGTTTACCCTTCCATTCATGTTTTTCATTAATGTTGTTCTAATAAGTTTTGAATTTTTTTTTAAATGATTTACATTTCAAATTATAGTAAATACAATTACTAGCCTGATTTGAAGGTTTGATTGAGATTGTTAACATATCAAATTTGATTGATTTTACAAATGCATGGTTTTTTGGATCTATCAAGCTTAATTATATATCAAAGGATGTCTACTGATTTTTTTTCAAAGGTTTACAACTATTATCTATAAACACTACTACTCTCCAACAACTCTTCAACAACAACAATGTATGTTTTTTTCCATCTTGATTCATGTTTTTCACTAATGTTGTTTTTAATAAGTTTTAAACATTATTTGTTTATAACATACATTACCAAACACAATATAACTATTTGATTACTTGAATGTATTGTGAGGGAGATAAAATGAGTAAAGAAAAAAGTTCATGAAAGGCTTTGATTTAAAAAACAAAATATATAGCTTGAGAATCTCTCTTCTAGTGAACATGAATGAAATTTGCATACATAAGTTGCTTGATTCAAATAAGTATAATTGACATTATATGTTTTTAAAGTCTAATTGATGTATTTGATAATTAGGTGGTTCAATAATGGTGATGACTTGTAACTCAAGATGGCAATGTTGGTAGAACACAAAGGGATCAAATGTGGGAACTAATGATGTGGAAATGGTCGCAAGTGTGGAGTGATATTGAAATGGAACCTAATGGTGTCTAGTGATGGGCAAGAGTGAAAATCATGTGTGCCCATGGAGTTTGGAGTGGAATGCAAGTGGCATGTGGGAATGATCACAGGTTTGGCATGATCTTATTATGGAAGCTTATGCTAGATTGACCTTGAAATGTCAATGGTCCATGCATGGTCAAATGCATCAAGGTGGTGGGTAGTGGAAAATTGGAATGAATCCTTGATCTACATTCCATTATGAAGTGGGCAAGGTAGGTTATAATGCATTTGATTGATATTGTGGTGGAACCAATAATATTGTCATTGTCAAATTATGTGGTTGAAGCATGTTCAAGGGGATTGGTGGTCACTAAGGACCAAGTTGGGGTGGAAAAGGGAAATGCATATGTGGCAAAGGCCACCAAGGTTGGACTTGAAGTGGAGAATGAAGGCACAAAGGTGGCAACCCCACAAGAGATTGATCATGATGCCAAGGAGGGTGGGGAGGCAACAAATGTGGTTCATGATGAGGGGCCTCCACAAGGAAAGGGGGATGACCATGGGCTAGAATTCACAAACCAATATAGCATTGACCTTGCCTTGCCATGGGATGCACAACCCAGCTAGTCAAGGATACCATCTTGCTTCTTGTTGCAAAGACCCAACCACTAAATGGGGGAGACCTTGACACTAGTTAGGGCCACCAACTTGCCTTTTGGTACACAAACCTTACCACATGTTGGCATCTTGCCGCTAATTAACAACACCTTACCTCTTGATGGGGGTCTTATAGATAAGATTCTTGAGCAAAAGGAAGTGAAGATGGACATGGCGCATGTGTTGAGTTGCCCAACATGATAACAAAGGATCTCCAAATAACAAGATGGAGACCCTCTAGAATTTACATAAGCCCTCTAGTTGAATACCCAAATGTGTTTCTTGCATTGGTTCATTACACATGTTATGAAAACAAAAAAAGTTTGAATGGCTAGTTGCCATGTATGTCTATGTTTTGTTAATATATGTGCATGCTAGGTGGGAAGATGTGGGGATTGTTGACATATTCCCATATGATCCATGTATGGGAATGTGGGAATAGGTTATGTTATCACCATGGCCTTTATTTACAATGTTGAAATGTCATGTTCCACATGTGGAATTCTATTCACATTTGAATGGAATTTATGTGGAGCTAAATTGAATCCAAAATGTAATTTAGGTGGAACCACAATAAGCTAGATGTAGGTTGCAATTGGAACCAAAGTTCAAATGTCATGTAGCATTTCTAAGGTCTCATATTTCTTATAAGATCTAGTGAGGTGGAATGTGTGTGAAACCATAAATGGTCAAAAGTGTATTGCAAGTGTGAATACAATGGAATTTAAGTGGCATGTACAACAAAATTCCAATGGACAATATGTGGGATGTGATCAATGGCACCATAGTTCAAATGTTGTGTCGTAGTTGGGAATATTTTTATGAGATCCAAATGAAATGTGTATCCCAAAGTGAGTCCAAGCTGGAATTCCAATAGAGCCATTTAAATAAAGTTTATGTGACATGTAAATTATGGAACCCGGGTGGATTATACCTATGGGGTATGAATGGCACCAATGTTGAAGTATCTTGTATCTTATAAAATTATGTCTTATCATGAGGTTTAAGTGGAAAAGGTTTGGGGAGAACATGAGACCACAATGGGATGAAAGTGGTGCCAAAGTGGATTCTAAGTGGTGTGTACATGGAACCCCAATGGATTGTAAGTGGGGTGTAAGTGCCACCGACCTTGGTCACACTTGGGGAAGTTCAATGAACCCTATATATATAATGTAGGCCTACCACCTAGCCAGAGTGGATTCAAAGTGTTGCATTTGGGTGGAGTCGAAATGGAATGTATGTGGAGCCAAAGTTGAATTGAAGTGTCATGTAAAATGTTGGGAACTTGGATAGGGTATGGGTGTAATCTATGTGAATTCATAATGGATCCATATAGTGCAAATGGAGCCAAGTCAAACTAGGTGCCCAATAAATTTGTAAAATGACATTGGAATTATGTAATTCCATATGGTGTAAGCATGGTGCTGATGCTTGACACCTTGTGGGGTGGGACAACAATGGTTGTCATTAAGAAATTAGGCCATCTAATTGGTATCATGATATAACATTTGGTGTTTCTTGTAATTATTTCATGGCCAATTTTCAATTGGTATGTCCCTTTAGTTGGGACTAACTTAGAATTATGGACATGTGTTGTTTTAACATGGAAATTATTGAAATGTTATTATCCAAATTTGGAAGTCTAGTGAGCTTTTAATGGAATGTAAGTGGACATAAGGTGGTTGGAAATTGTAATGCATATGGAGTGAAAGGGGGTTACACATTGTAAATGATGTGTAAGTGGAACCAAAGTTGAATGCACTTGGTCAATGTTGGATTTTACATGGATTTTGGATGGAATTAAAATGCACTTAGAGTGGATCCAAGGTGTGATCTAGGTGGAACCAAAGTGAAACATAGGTGGAATTTAAGTGAAATAAGAGTGGAAATGAGGTGGGGCTATAAATGTAAACAATATTGTTTTACAAAGATAGTTGTTAGTAACCATGCATGGTAGTACACATGTAGTTGAAATCTTCATTCATTAGTTGGTGTATGTTTGTTGATTGATCATTTTATGATATGTTGATAGGTCTAGTTGGGACTAATCTAAAGTGATTTTCATTGGCTTCAATTTACATTGACATTGTTGAAGTCTTTAAAATTTGTCATTTTGATGTAGGTGTGGGGGGGCTATAAGTGAACCTTGAGTGGATCCAAAGTGGGATGTAGGTTCATCCAAACTGAAATACAAGTGGGTTGTAAGGTTCACCAAAATAAAAAGTAGATGGGTTTTCAACAAAGTCAATGTGTTGCATTTGATGGGCAATTGTCATTAAGAAAGCAAGGACGTTTAGTTGTTATGGTAATGTTGATGAATTAGTGGGTCTTTATGTTGGATGTTTTAAACACATCAATGATTTTTGTATTTATTTTTTACAGCAAATTACCACCTACATCCAAAGGTAAGGTGGAGGATGGGAAACATATAGACGCCAACAAAGGGAAGGGACAAGACCATAACACAAAGAATTCTCTATCCATATCTAGGGCTAAATTTGATAACATGAGTGACCTCGTGACACCTGGAGACATAAAGGTACTTTCTACATATGTCACACATCCATGTGACAACCAAGAGCCAGATACCCACTTGGTGGGATATACCATTATTGATGTGGGGGTTATTATGCCTAATAGTTAACCTCAACCTAGTTTACAACAAAGGAAGACTAGGCTGGCAACCAAGACCAAATCAACATCAATCTTTGGTGGTGTGTGACATTTTGGCCCCACCAACAAAAAATAAATTGCAATTAATTAGTAATTTAAATCCAATAGGAGACATATTGCTAGTTTTTGGTGGGTCCAAGTAGGTTCATCTCATTAGTGGTATTGTAATTAAATTGATAATGGCTACATCCCACTTACAAGAAAGAAGCCACTACTATTCAAGGTTGATGCGAAGAAGTAGAAAAAGCTAGTTGAAACAAGTATATGTGGAAGTAGTTAGGCATCAAGCCCCCATGCTAGCATTTCAACTCGCCAAAGAAATAACAAAGGGGTGTTAAAGTCAAGTTGGGATGGTTACAAAAAACTACCCAAGGGAATACCCTTGGCCCATACTAGTGTGCCATGAGTTAATGATGTGAGTACTTGGACCATTTATTTTCCAACTTAGTTAAGGCTAGGCTATGATGATGCTAGATTGTTGTGTTCATAACACAATGTGCAAGTGTGCCTTTTTTTAGGTGTGTGGTTGTAGGCTCCATTGAAGGTTGGCAAAAAATGCAGCATCTTCCACCCCAAGTTTAAGGGGAATGTGGTTGGAGAAGGCATTGTATGTGTCAACCATGCATCCAAGTGGTCTAGGAGAAGCTCTTTTGCCCAATTGTGTGGGCTAGGTAGGTAAATGGTCATGGTGACCAAGGTCTACAAGCCCAATGTCAAGTTCATGATTAAAGAACTTGAGCAAAACCTAAATGTCTAAACTATGGATGAAGCATGTGTGCCTTCAATGGCCAACAAGAACTACATCCTATGGGGATGCAAATGGTTCCTAGATAATTCTAGTAATTAGGTGTATACCAATGGGCAACATTAATTAGCAGGGTATAATTTGACATGAACAATTTTACATCAAGTTGACTTACACAAATTTTGGACATCATGACCACATTTTCATTTTTAAATGTAGCACAAGTGGACTTATATTTGTGGGCTACATGACCATGCTATCATTTTTGTTTTTGCAATGTAAGTTAATTTTTGAATGAAAATTTTCTAAAAATATCCTTCACATGTTTGGGTACAATATGCATGATATTAGTTAAATAAAATGGACCTTCAACTTTTGACTAATGATGTAGTGGTATAAGGCATGGTGGTGCACTCCATTTGAAAAATTCATGGGCAATATTACAAGCATACACCAAAAAAATGACTTGAATTGTTTTAACTGCCCAAAAATAAAATCCCTTAATTTTTTTCACAAATGCCTATTCCACTAGGAAAAAAATGGTGGCACTAAATCCACTAATGAGACTTGCCCGAAAAATTTGTGGCACTTGGCACATTCCACTTTGTAGTGGTTGCACCTAATTAACTTATGCTTTTTATTTGAATTATTTAATATTAATAAATTACTTAAAACATGTGGCACATTCCACTAGATCCATTCCACTTGGGGGTGACATGACTTATTCCACTCTCACATTCCACTCAAAATGCCCCATTCCACTTTGGGTTTTCCATTGTACTAGAATTGGCACATTCCATTAAAAAATGAAGGGAATGTGAATAGGGTGCAATCTACTATAGTGAAAGTTGAACTTGGGTGTGATTGAGATTAAAAGTGGGAACCTATCCTTGGGTGTGAATTTGGTGAAGTTGTGACATGAACAAGGTGAATGTAAAAATGAAGACATTTAAATAAAGTTCAAAGAGGTGAAGGTGAAAGTCATTAACCCACCACCCTCCAAACACCTCTACCCAAAAAACCACCTCCATGAACATAAAACATATGATACCCACCATCATTATCATTGGTTTTGTAATCATCCACATTGCTACCTTTCTCACACCCATGACAACATGCACATATACAATTAGGTTATCCTTCTTACTAGCCTCGTGGTATTTCACCCTTCTCATAACATTTCAAGGGCAAATAGTCACAACCAAGCTTTAAATAAATGTTTTCCCTTTGTAACTATGCACTTTAGACTAAAATTGACCTTCCAATCACAAGGTTCGTGATCCACCCAATGTTCCCAAGTCCTTATTAGTGGGATTATCTTGTTATAACTAAAAGCCTCGATTTGAAATAATTATAAAATTTAAGAACCTCAACCTAGGTCACATCTTTTAGTTCTTATGTTGTAGCTTGGTGAAGCATAATAATTTTTTCCAAGAGTCCAATTCAAAAAAAGATAGTAGTTGTATGTGAACCTAGTTTGACTAATCGACAATCCTACAACCACCAATTTTCATTATAGGCATGCACTAACCATCTATATTCCAAACATATATATATTGTCAAAAATGAACATAATCACTTGCAACAACCATAATGATTATAGTTGTTGTCCTTATAGTTACAACTTATCAAATTACTCCTTCAACTTGTCTTTGTGCCTCCATTAATGTTAGGTTGTTTTGAATCTATTGGTGAATATGTGTTAGATTCTCATGCGATGTTCATGGATTTGGAGCCTAACATAATGGCCAACGTGCAATTGGGACCATATAGTAGAACTTTGAACTTGATAATGTTTTGTTTGGATGGACTAAAGTTGGAAACAACTTTGCCAAAGTCCATGGATTGAAGTTGCCAAACCTATCTCATCAACTAACTAGCATCAAACCCCTATGCAATAGGTGATTAAACTCAAATGTCATTTGAGGTTTGATCATTGCGATATCTATTGCTTCTTCAATAGTTCCCTAATTAGTTGTGTCACTACTTTGGAGCTAAATGGCCATGCCCACTTCCAATTTTAATCACTCTTGAAGAATCTACTCCAATTGTAATTTTGGTGTGATTTGTTTTCAACACAACTACAACTCAATTACGACTTGGGTTCTGCTCCTTTGCAACTTGGGTGTGACACCTATGTAATTTAAATGTGATTCAAAATTATGACATGTTTGATTCCTTTATAACTTGGTTGCAACACCTTTGTAACTTGGGTGTGAAGCTTTTGCTACTCAATTGTCATGTGTGTAGCGCTTCCAATTGTAGGATATTGTTACAACCCATTTGTGACCAACAAAGTCAACTTTACAACTTTACTGCAATTCCATTGTAATGAACAACAAATCCAATGCTTGGATTATAATTAGATGCAATGGCCTAACAACCAATCTAGTTATTTGTTATGACTCTACAATATAATTTAATTTAGAAGCCTTTCCATACTTTCATAATTTGTAAAGAAATCAAACAACTATGAACAACCCTGTCAATTCAAGCAATTTCAAACATTATGATCCCACACCTATCTACACAACCCAACTACAAACAATTTGTTGATCCTTACAATGGATTGTTGATTTCACCATTCAAACCAATACTAGCAACCCAAGCATTAGATTGCCTATGCACTTAATTGCATCAAATATCTCTAACTTAAATATAGTCAAGCAATCCTTGCTTCTATCAACCTTTTTAAGACCACAATGTCCACATGCATCCATCTTTCCAAGGAACAATGGGAAACAACTTTGGCATTAAAGTTTGGTTACTTGGACATCCATTGAAACCCATTAATCATGACATGGGTTAGAATGAAATTTAGGCATGACCTTCTTATGTAAATAACCATCAATGTGACTATGTCCCCCTTCCATGAAAAGGTCTAATCTAATACCTTTAACAACAATAAACATGCACATCATGGTTTGGCATCACTTCAAATCCTAAATTAATTGGTCCTCAATAGGTATCTAATTCATGTTAGTTTTTTAATTTGGAAAATTCTTGGTGGATTTCTAGCTCAAGGTTTTATTTTATCATAACAAAAAAAACCCCAACCCTTATTTGACCCTATGCTACTCATTGTTTAGCTTACCGAACCTTTATACCTATCTAGAAAAAAAGTCTCAAGACAACATGCTTCACATGCATTCTTCATGGGCAATTCAATAGACTAATCCTAGATCCACAATTAATGGCCCCTTAATAAATTATAGTATTCTAAAAACACAAAACATGGGCCTTGAACATGGGTTAGATCTACCTAGATTAGCTCCTCACATAGCCCCATCAATGCACAACTTCACATCTATAATGAATAAACCGTTATAATTAGGTGTCTACCTATTGGTATATTTTTCAAGTTAAAACAAATAAGTGTTACAATCACATGGATCACTTGCTACACATAATCCAAGTCGAACCTATGCAACACATAATGTCCATAATATAGGCAAGTGGGCAAGAACCCACTTCTCACCCCATGAAGCTTAACTTGAAAAAAATGAGTCTTCCAACATAATCCTTGCATTTATAGGAAAATGCTCCTAGATAAATAAAACAACCTAATCACTAAATTGTCCATGGATAAAACAAACCTCACTTTAGATGCCTTCCATCCTCAAGGTTCAATGGGTCATGACACCGTGGTTAGTATGATTATATAAAATCATGACAACAATAACCAACATGCTTGAGCTAGTTATTAAACATAACCAATTGTGTAGGAGTGCCAAGCTTATGAATTATTTAGGACACTATGTCTTATGAGGTTCAACCCACCAACAACCACAAATGTGCAAAATTCTATTAAGGTTTGAAAATGTCAAGCAATTGTAAGATATGTGATATAATTGGGGAGATATTGTTCAATGGCATGTTGTCATGTTAACGAGATGTTCTTATAATTGATTATGGAAGGGAAACTTTACCTTGCACATTTGAAGTGTTTTGTGTGGGGTAAGAACATCTCCATTACACCTTCTAAAAGGCATGTGAATGACATCATGGCAAGCCCAATTGTGGGCTCTATCAAAACCTTATCCTAGCACCATTTCTTACTTGTAAACCATGCAACCAACATCACAAAAAAACCCACCAAGCCTTGCATTGTAATGCATAATGTTAGGTTTTTCTACTATGGATAGGTGATTGTGCATGTAAAAGGACTCTCATCTTTGTGTGCGATCCATGTTGTTCTTGTTGTCCTTGTCACCATGGCAACACAAGATACAAAACTTGGAAGACTGAAAAAGGGGGCAATTTTAGTGGCAAAGGAAGAAAAACAAAGTTCTAAAGGATATAGTGTTTCATGTCTCCCAAGATCCAATTGTTAGATATGGGGGAAAAACCAAGTTTTTTGAGAATGCATAACTTTACATTACAACAACAACAAGCCTTTTGGTTGTGGAGAATACCCAACTAGGAGCTTGGAGACAAAATGAGGCTTGATAAAAACATGATGTTTCCAAATTTTGTGATAATTATCATGTTGTTTTGCATTGAATGATAATGGTGTTTGTAATGAGAATGTTTTTCACAAAGCTTTGGAATTATACAAGTCCAAGCACATGAAGAATGCATCCTTTGTGCTCATTCATTATTCGTTGATCCTCTAATAATATACCTTCACTAGTAGAAATTATGGGTTTTGCAACTATCATTTGCAACTAAAATTCAATTGCATGTGACATTATGTATGCAACATGTATATATGAAGTTAATATCGTGTTCATCCATACATACCAATTCAAATGTAGATGCACATTATATGCAACTCTCCTTGCAACTACAATGCAATTAATCAATGTATGACAATGTTTAAAAATTAGACGAATTACTTGTGTCACTTTTTTATTATTTTTGTGTTTTCAAAATTAAAAATTCATTGGATTAATCTCAATTATCAAAGTTTTTACCACTAGGATGATGACAAATGGCACACTATGGAATGTTCATTGATCATTTGACATGTCCCCATTTTTAAACACCAATTATATGGTGACATGTGGCAATTAAAGCCCACTTATTTTTTTTTTTAAAATATTAATTAATGAAATATAGATCGTCCAATTTAGGGTTAATAAGATGTTGACACATGGTGCCTAAGTAGGTAGGTAATTATTACACCTTACTAAGTAGGTAGGTAGGCTTAGGCTAAATAGGTAGGTTTTTAATTATTTTATTTTATTTTATTTTTGGGTTTAACCACTTAATGAAGGTCAAGGTTTTTTTATTAGTTCATTCCCAATGGCATTTGATACTAGGTTTTTGAACATGGCTATTGCACCTACTTATATAGTGTACTTGAATTGTATTGGAAGCCAAAAGATATGGGATAAAAAATTCCGTTGTAAACATCATCAACTTAGTTGCACATTAGATGCAATTATTGTATTAGTACTTATGTTATGTACTAACCTAGTTTACTTACAAGTTGTATATCAATATATTATAAATAATAATAACAACTAATAATAAAATTAATAGTAATTATTCATTTTCAGTAGTAATATTAATTATTATAATTATGATTATATTTTAAAAAATAATTATGATTACTTATAATGATGAATAATTAATATTATTTCAATATTATTACTTAGCTTAAATTAGTAATTAGCTTAGGACGTTTGAGTACTTGTAAGTTAACTAGTGTATCATACTAGCCATAAGTATATTAACATAATTTTATTAAGTAATTATATATATATATATATAATAAATTTCTATATAGTAGCTATAATTACCTATAATATTTAGGAATTAAAAATTATAATACTAATTAATTGTGAATAATAATAATAATAATAATAACAATATAATTTAATTTTAAAAATAATAATTCTTCATAATATTAACTATTCATATTAATATTAATCTTTATTATATCACCAAGGAAGGTGGGGCATTTAAAAAAAATTGTGGGCTCAATTTTTTTCTCATTAAATTTTTGTTTTGTTTTATATTTGACAAATAAAACTTGAAATATTGTAATACATAGTTTAACTACAATTAGTTTATCCTAGTTTAATTTAGCTTAATTTATTTTAACCATAATTTTGACCTAACTTAATCTAGCCATGGTTAGTTTAGACTAACCTTAATTAGCATGGGTTTGACCTTATTACTAGAGGTACATATATTATTATACATAGCCTAGGTAGATATATTAGGTAAATTAATTCAAATATGTATTAGTTTATGCCATTATTTTTATGACATGTGTCCATGTTGTACACATTTAGTTGCACACACAATTATATGGCCCAAAAAATATACAATACCACATTTGCAATTACAAACATGATTGATATAGTTGCAAATGACAATTAGTCGCATGCCAATTAAATAGTGACTGGTTGTAAACAACAAGATTTCTAGTAGTGTTTGGTGCGCAAAAATAAGAAAAGAAAATTAAAAAATTATGCCCATGAAAAAACCTAAACTTTACCTACAATATATATATATATGTAAACAAAATGACTAGAAGGCCACAAAAATGGAAGAATGTGGAATGAAGTAGCAAGCAAAAGTTAATGTCAACATGGCAACTATTACATTGGAAAAAGGCATCCATTTTGGAATAGCAAAATGTTTTAACACTTTCTGCAATTTGTGACGATTAGGTGTCAAATGCAAAAGCACATGAAGAATTGGTGAAGCTAAAATATCACCTTCAACCTTAACCTCCTTCCCCCCCCTCCTATGTCAATTGAACATGTTTGCACATTGACACCCCTTGTAAACATGTCGACCCCTTTTGCATCAATGCTACCTCCATCAAGTTTGCCACCAAGCAAAATAATAGAGTAGTAGGGTGCTTGTGATTTTTTTACTCTTCGAGTTTTATGCAATTTTTTCTTCCTATAGAGGATCCAATTTTTAAAACAAAGTAATTGGCATGAAATGTGTGTTCTTCACAAAAAAAATTCCATGGCTTGTGATTTTGGTGAATTGTAACAATGGAATTTTTTTGAAGGTGCTTATAAATTTTTGTGAACTTTAGGAATGGCAAGAATTGGAAGCTATTTATGTTTTTTTGTGAGTTTCAATGATATCTAGAATTTGGGGGTGCTTGTGATTTTTTTGTGAGAATCAATGATGGTTAGAATTTGAAGGCGTTAATGATTTTTTTGTGTGCTTCCATGATTGCAAAAATATGAAGGTGTGTATGAGTTTTTGTGAGCTTCAACAATGGCTAAACTTTGAAGGTGCTTGTGATGTTTTGTGAATTTCAATGATGGCCAAAAAATAAGGGTGCCTATGATTTTTGTGAGCTTCGGTGATGGCCAAATTTTAAAGGTGCTTGTGTTTTTGTGTGAGCTTTATGATGGTGAACTTGTAACATGCATAAAAAATCAAGTGATTGCAATTTGTGTATATGTAAGGCATGTGGCATGACTACTGGTGAGGGTTTTGCTTAAATTGCACATTTAGCAAAGGGCTTTAGATATTAAGATTGCAAAGTGTGTTTTCAAGGTAACTAGTGCAGATGCTTTAAGGACTAAAAGGGGGATGTTTTAGGCATTGTCTTCCCATCCTTTAGATGTTTTGTCTAGGGTAAAGATTGAGATGTGGGGATTATTTAAGGAAGAAGGGCTCCATGGAAGGTAGGAACTAAGTGGGACCCAAATTTTTGAAATGGGCTTTCTTAAAGTTCATAGGTCTAACGAGGTAAGGAAATGGGAGTCTTTTTCTTTTATATTTAACATTTGCGATTCATTCAAATGACACATGATTATATGTGTCAAAATTGGTTGGAAATACAATTGTAGCATGGAATGACAAACTCTAGTTAAAAAGGAGAAGAGAAACCTTGCATGTGAAGGAACTAGGAACTTACACGTAATTCTTTTTCAGAAATTTTCACAACAAAAAAAGAAATTATTAAAAAAAAATTTCAAAAGTGAAGTTATTTTGCAAGGTTCTAATAATCAAAAGTGAAGAAAAAAAAGTAAATTTTTTGAAGTTTTTATATTTGGTTTTCAATGTGTAACCATAAGCATAAACATATGACTAAAGATTTGTATTTCATATTTGGTCTATAGTTAAACTTGGTTAAATCTTTTTAGAGATTGCCACCATTTGTTGTACATCTTCTTATGGTAATAGCCATTTATGCTACATAAAAAAACTCCAAAACAACCATTATTTAATGCATGAACTTTACACATAAACATTAAGATGTTTTCTTTTGAAACAAACACATTATTGAATGTAAAACACCTTCAACCTATATATAGTCCTTAGGTGAATTAACACCCACGTTGGTACCATGGTAAGAATCTCAAAATCTTTTAATTTTCTTTTTAAATATATAAATATACCAACACTTAAATTAAATCAAGGTTTTTGAGTTTAAATCCAACATTTTCTGGGCTCAATTTAGCCACCAAGAAGCCTCACTCAAAATGGTGAGGGTACCAACCTAGGTGCTAGTTTCACCCTAACCCATTTATAGTAAGAACAACCTACTTCTTTATGTGTAGGTAATGGCTAAAGAGTTGGGCCTTCCCAATATATGTGCTTGCCCAAGGTAGAGTCAAGGGGCATTTAATTGGGGACACCCCATTCCAAGTGCATTATCCAAATTAAAGTACTGGCATTTTTTCTTTTCTTTTCTTGTGTGACAATTAATGGGTTTTTATTGGGCATAGGTATCATGGGGAAAAAATGACAAAAAAAAAAGCAGAATACGTTAAAAACAAGATTTTTCTTTTTCAAATGCCTTTTATTTTGTGGAGGAAAAAATTAGTTTGATAACACACCCTTCGAATCAATGATTTTTTGGGGGTTAATTTTCATCACTTCATGACAAAAGTTTTGGAAAAAACTTGGAATTATTCATTTTTAGTGTAAACTAAAGAAAATATGCTATTTTTGGGGGGGAAATTGCAAAACTTTTCAAACCACGAAACGCTTTTAAAAAAAAAAATCAAAACCTTGTTCCACCTATATCAAAAAATTCTTACCTTTGTTTTACAAAAAATTTAAGCACTTGCCATATGAGAAAGGTCCTTTAAAAAGTTGCATATTTATATTCATAATTAGTTTGGAAGACTAATGGGGGTGGGTGTGTTAACTTTTAACAACACATAATTTCTTTTTAATTTCCACAAAAAAATAATCTTGGAAGTTATCTTAATTTTTTTCAATTCATTTGCATGAAAGGTTTTTTTTTTCAATTTTGTGATGTAGCTAAAATGGAAATCATGCATTAGATGATTTACTTAAATTTGACTACATATTAAATATGAAAAATTAGGGGGGAAAAGCCCTTTTATATTCCTAACTACCTATTAGAACTTAATTATCATAAAAATTGGGCAATTTGAATTTTTTTTCTTCAAAATCTAGCAAATTCGAGCCATTCTTCCATGGAAAATCCTTTGCATATGTTGAAATCATATTTTCAATTCAAAATTTGATAAAAATTTGCCCAAAAGAAAACAATACTTGCATGTGGAAGGGCAACAACCATCCTTTTTTTCTAGTGAAATATAACAAAAAATACTAAACATTTTTGTAAGGTGATAAGTACATGCAAAAAAAAGGGAAAACTAATGATTAATAGCTAGAACTCAACAATGGCAACTACCAATGGAGCCATATAGCTTCATTGACTACTAGTCATATTGCCATGAGGATTCCATCTATTTGTTGGGTCCATCACCATCTTGTTGAACAACCATTGTAGGATGTAGCCAATGGCACCATTGAGATCATTCATATAATCACATTCAATTAAGGTTTAAGGGTTTGAGTCACCAACGAGTTTGTCAATAAAAGTTTTTGTTGCCATAGTTCCCATTATTTCAAGCAATGTTTGTGCCTGACTGCATTTTGTGTCCATTATAAATTGTTTGAAGAATCAAATTTTGAAGCAAAGTATTGTAGGGTGTTGCATTAATAACAACCATGGTTATCATTGTAATGTTGTTAAGTGATGTGAAGATTCTTTCTATTGAACTTGTAGCTATGAGCAAGCACCACCACAAAATGAATATTGGTTTTCTCCAAAAACATTTAATTTTTTTGATTAAAAATATGGAAATTGCTTTGAATTTGACTGATGTACAATTTCAACTTTAATTTCTTTGCATTTGAATCCAAAATGTTTATAATGTTTGAGCATTATGTATTTGATCAATTCAACACAATGTTTTTTCCAATTTGTGTTTTGTTTGTTTTTTGTTTTTTTATTGTATTTTCATTGTGAGAAAATGGGGTGATTTGCATATGGCCTTGCAATTGGGTTTTGGAGTTGCAATGGCCATTTGCAATTCACTGCACCTCAGTGTATTTCTATAGGTGTGAATGATATGGGACAAATCATATGAGTTGCAATAGGTGCAACTACCATATGTGAAATGGTATGCATATGCAACTTGTGCAATTTAGTTACAACTATGTAAGAACAACTACTATGCAACTTTAATGCACTAGTTTGCAACTACCATGGTAATGACATGCTAAACATTACTTTTCATTAATCCATCAAAATTTGACATGTGGCACTATAAGGATTTTTGGGGTGATTTTTTAAAAAATATTGATCTTCACCATTCATTATGATTGTTCATTTTATATGGTCTTAGTTGTGACATGTGGGTAGTAAAAAAATTGCCACATGGCATATCAATTGAATTTTGAAAATAAATAAATTTGTATTTAAGTAGTTATGTGGGTCGATATAAAAGCATAGATAGATAGATTGGTAGGTCCCACCTACCTACATACCTACCTACCTACCTAGGTAAATATAGGTAGGTGGAACTGACCCACATTACATACCTACTTACTTACCTAGGTAGATAAATAAGTAAGTAAGAAGGTAGAAAGGTAGAAAGGTAGAAAAGTATGTGAATTAAATAATGGTTATGTAAATATTTATATTTATATTTCATATTTTGCTTTTAAGATAAAATATTTTGGAGTTCATCCCAAATTAACACATGTATGTTAATGTGAGCACTTAGCACATAAAAAAAGGCACCTTGTTTATATAGTTTGTGAGATGGGATTCAAGGACAAAAATATGGGTTAAATCTTTTAATTGTACATTAGTTGCAAATCAAGTTACAATTTATAAAACAATTCCCACATTCTTTAATGAATTGATAATTACTTATTCGATTCATTTAGCAAACTAAATGTTTGGATTAGATTAAATTCAAATTAATTATTAAATTTTAATGAATGTGAAATAATTATTATATTATTGAAAAACGAAGTCATTAATAAATATTAAGGATTACATATGAAACATTTTAATTATTAACTTATTAGCATTTTAACAACAATCACAAAACAATGGAAAAATAATATTTCTATAGTGACAACATAGTGACAAAATAGTGGCATAATTAATTGTATCAATGGGAATCATACTTGATAATTAGTTGTAAGTGTCATATTTAATTGACGGTGGAAATTTATACACATGGCATGATCATATGTGTTATTGTTATACATTAATCGTAATATAGTTGTTGATTGGGTGCTACATTTACACTAGTTGTAATGTAGTTGCCACAAATAACTAAAGTGCAACTTGCCCAAAAGTCAAACATGATTAATTATGTTCATATGTACAATGCATACATTACACTGTATAGGTATCCCATTTGAAACTATGTTGCAACTACAATACAACTCTTTGATTTTTTGACATGGCATTTTATTTATTTATTACATGTATTTCCATGTTCTAGTTGTAGTCACTGTAAAAAGGTGTCCATGTACGCCAAGTGATTTCATTAGTTTTTAAATGAATTCATTGGTTTTAATAAATGGGGACTAGTTGGAATGTTGTGAATTCACTAATCTAGTGAACATGGACTAATTGGAAAGTATTGAAGTCACTGGTCTAGTGTATGGCGACTAGTTGGAAAGTATTGGATTCATTGGTCTAGTGAACAAGGACTAATGAATTGCATTCACATTTTGTAATAGTGAATGTAGTTGTATATTAGTTGTTTTAGAACTTTAGTTGTAGTGTAGTGTGGTTCTAGGCAACAAGATTTCTTATAATGTTTATGTATGTTTGTTGTGTTAAAGTTCATTATGAAGCAAAAGTCACTAGAATCTATCAAAGTCCACATCCAAGTTGAAATTTGTCTTGTTGTGATATATTCTAATAGATGAAATGGGTCAAATGCAAAAACATTGTGGTTGGTGTGTGATTCAATGCCCTTACCTCCTAATGGTGATGGCCCATTAGACTTTTTAGGGTTGATTCCTTGTGGTTCACATTCTCGTAGACTCTCAAAAATTCATCGCCCTCTCTTGTAGTTGATGTCATCTCCTAAGTATGTTCCTAGTGGGCTTTCTAATCTTTCACTTTCTCATAATCAATTGCCTTCTAGTTCTTGTGTGGCCCTTTTTCTTGTAGCCAATATGTTTCAAGGTCTATTCCAAGTTCTAGTTATAACTTCCATGCTGACTCACCCACATTCTTAGAAAAGGTTGTTGTGACATACTTTCAATTTGGCCATGTTCCCTTCTCCCCCACTTCAAAAGTTTAAAAAGTTATATGATCACACACGAAAATTTTAGCTTGAGTGGACTACAAATCTCCCTTGAACTTGCATATGTAAAGCAACTCCAAAGGTTACCATGGAACCACCAAATGATCCACTGACTTGTTTTTGAAAAACAATTTATGTATCTTCTGTTCTAACCCATTCCTTCCCTAAGTACCTTCAGCTCATAGAGATGGCCATATTTCATGGTCTAGGAAGTATGATGAGTGTTATTTCTAAAGATTAAGCTCTGGACCTACCTTTTGTGATTGGTATGTATAGCTAGAAGTTCTTCACATTAGAGAGCTCTTCGTATATTGTCACATTTTATACATGGATTGGAACAAGAAATTGTAATGTTATTCTTGTGTACATAAATTTTATGTTAA
>Ga0116228_10000954_pt1 | contig 23451 bp, 21 predicted proteins | sample S1TSphfallax_2_FD_89694 | JGI IMG/M metagenome (GOLD analysis project Ga0116228, IMG submission 89694) | Host-associated microbial communities from peat moss isolated from Minnesota, USA - S1T2_Fc - Sphagnum fallax MG | ecosystem: Host-associated > Plants > Peat moss > Unclassified | place...
ACCTTCGCTAATATTCGCATCAAGAACGAGATGGTGCCCGGCGTCGAAGGCGGCGTGACGATGCACCAGCCCGAGGGTGTGGAGATGCCGATCTATGACGCGGCGATGCTCTACGCCAAGGAAGGCGTCCCGCTGGTCGTGCTCGCCGGCAAGGAATACGGCACCGGTTCGTCGCGTGACTGGGCAGCCAAGGGCACCCTGCTGCTGGGCGTCAAGGCTGTCATCACCGAGAGCTTCGAGCGCATCCACCGCTCGAACCTGGTCGGCATGGGCGTGCTGCCCTGCCAGTTCCAGGACGGCGAGAACGCGCAGTCGCTGGGCCTGAAGGGCGACGAAGTGTTCGACATCACCGGCCTCAACGGCGGCGAATCGAAGACGGCGTCGGTCAAGGCCACGCGTCCGGACGGCTCGGTCAAGGAGTTCACCGTGAAGGTGCTGCTGCTGACCCCGAAGGAGCGCGAGTTCTTCCGCCACGGCGGCATCCTGCAGTACGTGCTGCGCTCGCTGGCGAAGGCGTAAGCCGTCGTCGACAAGGTCGGCTCCTTCGGGAGCTGATCTGGAAAAAAGCCCCGGTATTCCGGGGCTTTTTTCGTTGCGGATGCGGTGGGCGGTTTTCGTAGGTGGCGGTGGGGCGAAAACCCGTGCCCGGCGCTGGGTCCCTGCTTTCGCAGGGACGACATGAGGGATATCGAAGTGGTTGCAAACATGCGATCCGTCGTTCCAGCGAACGCTGGAACCCAGCGCCGGACGCCGGGTTTTCGCCGCGCCGCAGCTACGGCTTTTCTACACTGGGGCAGGCAAGCCCAGGCCCCCGAACACGAAAGACCGCCCCAGCCCGCCGCGACACATAAGCAAGCAACCACTCGCCCCCAGAACAAAGCCCACACGAAAATTCACAATAACCAAGGCGGATTTCGTCGATAAACGACGCTGCAATGCGGCTTGCCGCTATACGCGTGCGTATGCTCCAATGCCGCGATCGTACGACGGATTGCCGTGCGAACGTCACCAATGGAGTCCGCCCCATCCATGAGCACCGAGCGTCCGTGGCTTGATCATTACCCCGAAGGCGTGCCGGCAGATGTTCCCGTCGACACCTATCGCTCCGTCGCTGCCCTGTGCGAAGAGTCCTTCGCCAAATTCAGCGATCGCCCTGCCTTCCGCAACTTCGGCCACACGTTGACGTATCGCGAGGTCGACGAGCAGTCCAAGGCCTTCGCCGGCTTCCTGCACGGCGAGCTGGGCCTGCGCAAGGGCGACCGCATCGCGATCATGCTGCCCAACCTGCTGCAGTATCCCGTAGCCCTGTTCGGCGCCTTGCGCCTCGGTCTCACGGTGGTCAACACCAATCCGCTGTACACCGCACGCGAACTGCACCACCAGCTGGAAGACTCCGGCGCCAAGGTGCTCATCGTGCTGGACAACTTCGCCCACACCGCCGCACAGGCGCTGGACGGTACGAAGGTGCAGCACGTCATCACCACCGGCGTGGGCGATCTCATCGGCTTCCCGAAGGGCGCGATCATCAACTTCGTGGTGAAGCACATCCGCAAGGAAGTACCCGCCTTCCGCCTGCCGAAGGCCGTGCGCTTCAAGGACGCCCTCGAGCGCGGCCGCAAGCATCCGATGCCCAAGGTCGAGGTGAATCCCGAAGACCTGGCCTTCCTCCAGTACACCGGGGGCACCACTGGCGTGGCCAAGGGCGCGATGCTCACGCATGCGAACATGGTCGCCAACATGCTGCAGACCCGTCCGTGGGTGGCGCATCACGCCACGCCGGGCGAAGAGACCATCATCACGGCGCTGCCGCTGTATCACATCTTCTCGCTCACGGTGAATGGCCTCATCTTCACCAGCCTGGGTGGCCTCAACGTGCTCATCACCAACCCGCGCGACATGGCGGGTTTCGTGAAGGAGCTGCGCAAGACCAGCTTCACCGCCATCACCGGCGTCAACACGCTGTTCAACGGCCTGCTCAACACGCCAGGCTTCGACCAGGTGGATTTCTCTCGCCTGCATCTGGCCATGGCCGGTGGCATGGCCTTGCAGCGTGCGGTCGCCGAGCGCTGGAAGAAGGTCACCGGCCGCGCCATCATCGAAGGCTACGGTCTTACCGAGACCTCGCCCGTGGCGCTCGCCAACAAGGTGGACGTCAACGAGTACACCGGTTCCATCGGCTACCCCATCCCCAACACCTACGCGGAAATCCGCGACGACGAAGGCCACCCCCTGCCCCTTGGCCAGGAAGGCGAGCTCTGCATCCGTGGTCCGCAGGTGATGAAGGGCTACTGGGCGCAACCGGAGGAAACCGCGAAGGTGCTCTCCGACGATGGCTGGCTGCGCACGGGCGACATCGCGAAGATGGACGAAACGGGCCAGGCCTTCATCGTCGATCGCAAGAAGGACATGATCCTCGTCTCCGGCTTCAACGTGTATCCGAATGAGATCGAGGCCACGATCATGCATCACCCCGGCGTAGCCGAAGTGGCCGCCGTGGGCGTGGACGACGAGCACTCCGGTGAAATCGTGAAAATCTACGTGGTGCGCAAGGACCCTTCTCTCACCGAGGAAGCCCTGCGCGAGTACTGCCGCGAAAACCTCACCGGCTACAAGCGTCCGAAGCAGATCGAGTTCCGCGATTCGCTGCCCAAGAGCAACGTGGGCAAGATCCTCCGCCGCGAGCTGCGCGACGAGGAACGGAAGAAGAAAAAGGCCGCGCAGGCCTGATGAAAAAAGGGCCGCGAAAGCGGCCCTTTTTAATTTGCGAAACCCTACCCTGCAGGAGCGCGCCTCGCGCGCGACCGGACCTGGCGTGGCGCATGGGGACACCGGATGCATGACTGGGCCTCGCGTAACGTTCGGAAAAACCGGATGCAGGGCTTCGTAGGGTCGCGCGCGAGGCGCGCTCCTACAGGGGGTGATGGATCACTCCTGGTGCCAGGCTTCGAGGGTGTCGGCGTAGCCGCCCAGCAGCTCCCACAGGGGGGCCTGCTTGTCTTCGGGGATGAGGGAATAGCGCAGGCCGATCTGGCGCGCCGAGGCGCGGGCCACTTCGGCTTCCATGTTGATGTGCAGGTCGTGGGCGAACACGATATCCAGCACCCATACCTGACCCACTACGCCGCTCCAGCGCTGCGGACGCTTCAGCAGCACGCCCGTGGCCGAGATATCGATCAGATCGGTGGAAAAGGCTTCGTGCCCGCGGCTCATCAATACGGCCGCAGGTACCTTCATGCGTGCATGGCGCTCGTGCGCCTGTGCGCCGGCCTTATCAAGAGACATCAGTTGTTCCACCCATCCCGGTGCCTTGCCTTTGTCTGTCGCGATCGGCATGACCGCACCTCACAAACTTACGTTCCGTGTCACTTATCGACACATTAGCGCAGTCCGGGGCTCCGTTCACCGTCTTTTCGCGTCACTCCTTACCGCGCGTCTTCAGTACGCCAGCCCGGACCAGCGCCCCGGCGCCGAAGCGCTGGTTGATCCGGTCCTGGACGCCATCGGAGCGTTTTTCCGCTACCGGCGCGGCGAACATATCCTGCTGCTCGTCGCCGTGCCGGGCATCGAACCCCGACAGCCCCACCCCGAGCAGGCGAAGCCTCGGTCGCGGATGCTGGTTCCACCAGACCTGAAGCAAGCGACGTGCCACGGCGTAGATCTCGGGCGTGGCATTGCCGGGGACCGGCAGCTGGGCCTGGCGGCTATGGGTGACGAAGGGCGGCTCGCGCAGCTTCACCGACACCGTGCGCCCCTCCAGTTCCCTGGCACGGGCCCTGGCGCCCACCCGCTCACACTGGCGCAGCAGCCAGGCCTCGGCGATGGGCAGGGTGTCCAGGTCGGTCTCGAAGGTCCATTCGGCACTGATCGACACCTCGGCAGCATCGGCCACGACGGGCCGCTGATCCTCTCCGCGACACAGCGCCCGCAGCTGGGCGCCGTGACGGGGCCCCACCGCCTTGTGCAGGCGCCAGTCGTCGGCCCGCAGCAGGTCGCCGATGGTGCGGATGCCGACGTTCTGCAAGGCCTCTTCGGCGACCTTGCCCACCGTCCACATGCGCCCGACCGGCAGGGGGTCGAGATACCCACGCACCTCGTCGGGCCGGATCGCCAGGAACCCGTCGGGCTTGGACAGCTCACTGGCCAGCTTGGCCAGCAGCTTGTTGTGCGCCATGCCCACGGAAGCATTCAGGCCCGTCCGCGCCTTGATGTCGCCCTTGATCTGGCGCCCGATCGCTTCGATGGATGAGAACAGCCGCAGGCTGGCGCTCACGTCCAGAAAGGCCTCATCCAGCGACAGGCCCTCGATCATCGGCGTGAACTGGCCGAACACCTCGAACACCACGTCGGAGATGACCTTGTAGCGGTCGTGGCGGGGAAAGATGTACTGGCCGTGGGGACAGCGGCGACGGGCCTCTGCCGTAGGCATGGCCGAGCGGACGCCGTACTTGCGGGCCTCGTAATTGGCCGTGGAAACCACGCCCCGGCGCCCCAGTCCGGCCACGATCACCGGCTTGCCCACCAGCGAGGGGTCGTCCAGTTCCTCCACCGACGCGTAGAAGGCGTCCATGTCTACATGGATAATTGCGCGCTGGGCCGGCTGCATGACCCGTATTGTGCCGGATCGACAGGCGGCCCGCCGCTGGGTCCGCTGGACTTGGGCCGTCACAGGCGATACCCTGTATCCTCATCGGGTGTACTTATTGCGGGCGTCTCGCCCTAGCCGGCGTTATGGATGTTGCCGGCCAAGGTCCACCCTCCGACGTTCCTCAGAGGTAGTGACCCTTTCCGGGGTATCCAACGGTGATGTCTTTCGCTCGTCGGCGACGATGCGGGGCATGCCGGACGACCGGCGGTGTGGCCGCCGGACGGCATCGATGGTTGATTGCGTACCCGGTCGCCCTGGCGGCCCTTCTGACGTGTGCCGATGACTAACGAGACAACCGAAGTCCAGGTGGTCGAAACAACCCGTGACGCTTTTGCAGGCGTTCCGCAGCAACAGGAAATGCCCCTGGCTCTGGTGCGCGGGCAGCCGGTGCTGCAGATGCCGCAGGACCTGTACATTCCGCCGGACGCGCTCGAAGTCATCCTGGAATCGTTCGAAGGTCCGCTCGACCTGTTGCTTTACCTGATCCGGAGGCAAAACCTCGACATCCTCGACATCCCTGTCGCCGAAATCACCCGGCAGTACATGGACTACATCGGGATGATGCGCGAAGTGATGCGCCTGGAGTTGGCCGCGGAGTACCTGCTGATGGCCGCGATCCTCGCGGAGATCAAATCCAGGCTCCTGCTGCCCAGGCCACCTGCGGAAGAAGGCCTCGAGGATGATCCGCGTGCCGAACTGGTACGCCGACTGCAGGAGTACGAACGCTTCAAGAGGGCCGCGCAGGACATCGAAGAACTGCCGCGCCTGGAACGCGACACCACCGTGGTGCATGCCTTTGTCGGCGAACAGACGGTGGTACGTGTCCCACCTCCGCTCGACCTGAAGGAACTGCTGCTCGCGCTCAAGGACGTGCTCAACCGCGCCGAACTGTTCACGCACCATGCGATCCAGCGCGAACCGCTCAGTGTCCGCCAGCGCATGGGTGAAGTGCTCGGCTCGCTCACCGGCGGCTCGTTCCACCGGTTCGAGACGCTGTTCGACATCAGCGAAGGCCGGCTCGGCGTGGTGGTCACCTTCCTTGCGATGCTGGAGCTCGCAAAGGAAATGCTGGTCGAGATCGTGCAGGAGCAAGCCCTGGGGCCCATCTACCTGCGCACGAAGGTCCAGACGGAGGCCGAGCACGAGGAAGCGCTCGCCTGACGGCCCCCGAGGGCCAGACATGGAATCTGCCGCCGCGCGCGGCGCGTTCGCGAAACCCATCCGCGCCCCGGCGCGGCACACCGAAGGCCTATGCAACCCGAACAACTCAAACCCATCGTGGAAGCGGCGCTGCTGGCGTCGACCCAGCCGATGACGATTCTTCAGCTGAAGGCGATCTTCGGCGAGGAAGAGGAGATCGGCAGCGACGAGCTGGCGGCAGCCCTTGCGGCGCTGACAGCGGATTGCGAAGGGCGTGGCGTCGAGCTGGTGGAAGTCGCTTCCGGCTGGCGCTACCAGGTTCGCCGCGAAGTCCACGGCTGGGTCTCCCGGATGTGGGCCGAACGCCCCAGCCGCTACTCGCGGGCCCTGCTGGAAACCCTGGCGCTCATTGCCTACCGCCAGCCGATCACCCGCCCCGAGATCGAACAGATCCGCGGCGTGGTCGTCTCCTCCAACATCATCAAGACGATGGAAGAGCGCGAATGGATCCGCGTGGTGGGCTACCGGGATGTCCCGGGCCGCCCTGCCCTGTTCGGCACCACCCGCACCTTCCTCGACTACTTCAACCTGAAGTCGCTGGACGCGCTGCCCCCGCTGTCCGAGATCCGCGACCTCGACGAGATCAATCCGCAGCTGCGCCTCGATGGCGACACGGAACCCGCCCCGGCCCGGGTGGCGCTGCCCGACGACGTCGAGGGCGACGACACCGATATCGATCTTCCCGCCGAGGCTTTCGCCACGGCCCCCCTCCCTGGTGACGCCGAGGTCGTTTCGCACGACGACGACGAAACCACGAACGAACGGCCTGCCGGCGACGACGTCGCCGCGGCATCCCCCACTGCCGACGAGGCAGAGAACACCGCAAGCACCGCCGACGAAGACGACGACGGTGCCGAGAAGAACCCCGAGGAGTCACGCGCATGAATGCGCCCCAGCGATCCCTGCTTACCCTGAAACGCGGCGGTAGCGCCGAAGAAGCCGCCCAGCTTGAAGAGCGCCTGCACAAGGTGCTTGCCAACGCCGGGCTCGGCTCGCGCCGGATGCTCGAACAGCGCATCCAGGCTGGCGAGGTCGAAGTCAACGGTACGGTCGCCACCATTGGCGAGAGCGTGCACGCCGGTGACCGCGTGGTGCTCGACGGCAAGCAGTTCGTCGTCGCCACCGATACCCGCAGCGATGCCGAAGTGCTGGTCTACCACAAGCCGGAAGGCGTGGTGACCACCCGCGACGACACCGAAGGCCGCCCCACCGTGTTCGAACAGCTGCCGCGCCTGAAGGGCGCGCGCTGGGTCGCCGTGGGCCGCCTCGACATCAACACCACCGGCCTGCTGCTGCTCACCACCGACGGCGAACTCGCCAACGCGCTGATGCATCCGAAGAGCGGCCTCGAGCGCGAATACCTCTGCCGCGTCCACGGCGAAGTGCCCGACGAGATCATCGAGCGCCTCAAGGCCGGTGTGGAACTGGAAGACGGCCCGGCCCGCTTCGACGAGATCGGCGTCATCAGCCGCGGCGGCAGCCACAGCTGGTTCCGCGTGACGATCCGCGAAGGTCGCAACCGCGAGGTCCGCCGCCTGTGGGATTCCCAGGGCTTTCTGGTCAGCCGCCTGAAGCGCATCCGCTACGGCAGCGTCGAGCTGCCCCGCGCCCTGCGTCGTGGCGACTGCGAGTCGCTGGACGAAACCGCCATCAAGGAACTGCGCGAGCGCGCCGGGCTCGGTGCTCCCGATCCGGTGCTCACGCTCAACGCCGTGGTGCACCAGCGCCGCGCACCGCGCCACGTCACCGAATACCGCCCGGACAAGGCGACCTCCGGTGGCTGGAGCTCGGCCCGTCATGACGAGGCCCGTGAACTTACCGCCTTCGACCGTATCCGCGACGACAATCCGCGCGGTGGCAAGGGTGGCGGCCGTGGCGGAAACGCCGGGGGCCGCCGTCGCGAGGTGAATGGCAACGTCGATCGTCCGGACCGTCCGGCCGGTGGCCAGCGCAAGTCATCGCGTCGCGTGGCACCCGGCCAGGAACTGCCGGCCCTGCGCACCTGGTTTGCCGGCGACAGCCGCACCGGTGGCGGCAACGCCAACGGTAACGTGGCGGGTAATCCGGGTGGCGGCAATCGCGGCCCCCGTGGACCGCGCAGCGGCCAGGGCGGCGGTGGCAACCGCGCCCAGGGCGGTGGCGGCATGGGCCAGGGCGGCCCGGGACGTGCCGGTGGCAACCGTGCTTCGGGCGGTAACGCTCGTGGCCCGGGCGGCGGTAACAGCCGTGGCCCCGGTGGCGGTAACGCCCGCGGTCCGGGCGGCGGCAACAGCCGTGGCCCGTCCGGTGGTGGCAACCGCGGTGGTCGCCCGGGTGGCGGCGGTAACCGTGGCGGTCGTCCCGGTGGCGGTGGCGGCAATCGCGGCGGCAACTTTTGAGCACGCTCACGATCTGGCATAACCCGCGCTGTTCGAAGTCGCGGGACACCCTGGCCCTGCTGCAACAGCAGGGCCTTGAGCCGATGATCGTGGAATACCTGAAGACCCTGCCCTCGGCGGCGCAGATCGATGCCGTGCTGAAAGCGCTCGGCATCGAGCCGCGTGAGCTGATGCGCAAGGGCGAGGCGGAATACGCCGATGTGCCGGCGAATGCGACGCGCCAGCAGCTGATCGATGCCATGGCGACCACCCCGAAGCTCATCGAGCGTCCGGTGGTCATTCATGGGAAGAAGGCGGCCATCGGTCGCCCCCCGGAAGCCGTCCTGGCCATCCTATAACCGTGCAGGAGCGCGCCTCTCGCGCGACCGGTACGGCGATAGATCCCAAGCACACCGCAGCCCATGGTTTCTCGTGGTCCGCCGAAGAAGTTCGTGCGTTATCGGTTTTCCCGGTCGCGCGCGAGGCGCGCTCCTACAAGAGGAGGTCAGCGGTGGCGTGAGGCTAGTTTTTGCACCACGCGCTCGAAGCCGATTCCGCGTGCGCGCAACACCACCATCAGGTGGAAGACCAGGTCGGCGGCCTCGCCCAGCAGGGCGTCGTCATCTTCGGCCACGGCTGCCAGTGCCGTTTCAACGCCTTCTTCGCCCACTTTCTGCGCCATGCGACGGATACCGCCGTCGAACAGCTTCGTGGTATAGCTGCCTTCGGGACGCTCAGCGTGGCGCGATGCCACCAGCGCATCGAGCTCCGCCAGGAAACCGAGTCGCGGCGCCACGTCGTCACCGAAACAGCTCGTCGTACCCGTGTGACATGTCGGGCCCGCAGGCAACGCACGCACCAGCAAGGTATCGGCGTCGCAATCGATTTTCAGGTCGACCAGCGCCAGCACATCGCCGGAGGTCTCGCCCTTGGTCCACAGGCGCTGCTTGCTGCGGCTGTAGAACGTCACCAGACCGCTCTCACGCGTCTTCGCCAGCGCGGCCTCGTCCATATAGCCAAGCATCAGCACCTCGCCCGTACGCGCGTGCTGCACGATCGCGGGAACCAGGCCATCGCCCTTGGCAAAATCGGGAATTGTCGCGGTCATACACGTACCTCGATACCCTGCGCGCGCAGTTCGCGCTTCAAGGTGGGAATGGCGATCTCGCCGGAATGGAACACACTGGCCGCCAGGGCCGCGTCGACGTCGGCATCGCGGAATACCTCCACAAAATGTCCGGGCGTACCGGCACCGCCCGAAGCGACCAGCGGCACGCGGCAGCGCTGGCGGGCCTCGCGCAGCTGCTCGATGTCGTAACCGCGGCGGACTCCATCGGTTCCCATGCAGTTGAGCACGATCTCACCGGCGCCCAGCGCCTGCACTTCGTCGATCCAGTCGAGCGTACGCTTGCGCAGCGCCTTCGTCTTCGACGGATCGCCGGTGTACTGGCGTACACGCCACTGGCCGTCGTCATCGCGCAGGCTGTCGATACCCACCACCACGCACTGCACACCGAACGCCTCGGCGATCTCGCCGACCAGCGCCGGACGTTCCAGTGCGGGCGAATTGATCGACACCTTGTCGGCGCCCGCATGCAGCACCTCGCGCGCGTCTTCCACGCTGCGGATACCGCCGGCCACACAGAACGGAATATCGATCTCGCGCGCGACTCGTTCCACCCAGTCGCGATCCACGCGGCGTCCTTCCGGACTTGCCGTGATGTCGTAGAACACCAGTTCGTCGGCGCCCTCGTCGCGATAACGCAGAGCGAGCTCCACGATGCCACCCACGACCACGTGGTCACGGAAACGCACGCCCTTCACCACCTGGCCGTCGCGCACATCCAGGCACGGCACGATACGTCGGTTCAGCATGTGGCACCTGCCCTGGCCGCCATGTCGAATGCCTCGCCAAGGGTGAATTCGCCCTGTAACAAGGCTCTGCCGAGGATTACCCCGGAAACGCCCTGCAAGGTGAGCGCGGCAATATCGTCGAGCGAACGGACCCCGCCGGAGGCCTGCACGTCCATCGACGGCGCCAGCTGCTCCACATGACGATAGAGCGCCATGTTGGGACCGGTCATCGTGCCGTCGCGATCAATGTCGGTGCATAGCAGGTGCCTTGCACCCGCCGCGACGTAGAAAGGCAGCAAGTCGTCGAGGGTGCGCGCCTCGTCGGCAGTCCAGCCAGCACTGGGCAGCTTCCATTCGCCATCGCGGAAGCGGGTATCCAGTGCAAGCACGATACGCTCGGCGCCATAGGTCGCCAGCCAGCGCGCTACGGTATCGGGCTCGCGGATGGCGATGCTGCCAACAACGACACGAGACACCCCGGCATCGAGCAGTCGTTTCACACCGTCTTCGTCGCGCACCCCGCCACCGGCCTGAACATGCAGGCGCCCGGCATCCACGATGCGCGACAGCGTCGGCAGGTTTTCGAACTGCCCCGACCGCGCGCCGTCGAGATCGACCACATGCAGCCACGCGCTGCCTGCATCGGCATAACGACCGGCCAGGGCCAGGGGCTCCACGTCGAACGTGGTCTGCTGCGCGTAGTCGCCCTTGAACAGGCGCACCACCTTGCCGTCGCGCAGATCGATGGCGGGAATCGGGAGGGTCATAGCGAAAGAAAATTCTTCAGGAGTCGGGCGCCCACGCCGGCGGAACGCTCGGGGTGGAACTGCATGCCCATGAAATTGCCGGAGGCGACCATCGCGGAGAAGGCCACGCCATGCTCGCTGGAAACCAGCGTGTAATCGCCGCTGGGCACCCTATAGCTGTGTACGAAGTAGGCGGTGTCGTGGGCTTCCAGCCCCGCCGTGAGCGGATGCTCCGCTTCGCGGCGCAAGCTGTTCCAGCCCATGTGCGGTACACGCAATCCGGGAGACTCGGCAAAGCGTCGTACCGTCGCCGGGATCACACCCAGGCATTCGGTATCGCCCTCTTCCGAGCGCTCGCACAGCAGCTGCATGCCGAGGCAGACGCCCAGCACCGGCTGGGTCAGGCCACGCAATACCTCCACGAGACCCGCCTCGCGAAGGCGTCGCATGCCAGGCGCGGCCGCGCCGACGCCGGGGAGGATCACGTGCGTTGCCTCGCGGATACGACGGGCATCCGCGGTCAGTTCCGCATCGGTGCCCAACCGCTGCAACGCATAGCGCACCGAGCCGATGTTGGTGCCACCGGCATCGACAAGGACCACACGCATCACAGGCTCCCCTTCGTGCTCGGCAGCTCCGCACCTTCGCGACGGATCGCCTGGCGCAGGGTACGCGCTACGACTTTAAAGCACCCCTCCACCATGTGGTGGGCGTTCTCGCCTTCCACCGTGAGGTGCAGGTTGGCGCCCAGCGTTTCGCACAGGGAGCGGAAGAAGTGCGGCACCAGTTCGGTCGGCACATCGCCCACGCGGTCACGCGGGAACTCACCGTTGAAGACGAAGTACGGTCGGCCCGAGAGATCCAGCTCGGCACGCGCGGCGCTCTCGTCCATCGGCAAGGCAAACCCATATCGGCCGATGCCGCGCTTGTCGCCCAGTGCCTGGCGCAAGGCCTGCCCCAGCGCCAGTGCGGAATCCTCGATGGTGTGGTGTTCGTCGACCTGAACGTCGCCATCGCAGCGCAGATCCAGCGCAAAACCGCCGTGCTTGCCAATCTGTTCGAGCATGTGGTCGAAGAAGCCGAGCCCGGTGTGCACGGCAGGCTCGGCGATGCGGTCCAGATCCACGCGGACGCGAATGGAGGTTTCCTTCGTGCGACGGATGACCTCGGCCACGCGCGGTGCGTCGAGCAGGTCATGGGCAATCGACGCCCAGTCCTTTCCATCAGGCCCCACGCGAAAACCGCGCACGCCCATGTTCGCCGCGAAAATCATGTCGCTCTCACGGTCGCCGATCATGGCCGACTGGGCACGACTCCAGCTGTCGTCGGCCAGCCAGTGACGGGCGAGACCCGTGCCCGGTTTGCGCGTATCCCGGTTCTCGTGGGGAAAACTGCGGTCGATCAACTGCTCGCGGAACACGATGCCCTGCGACGACAGGATGCGCAGCAACAGGGCATGTGGGCCGTCGAAGGTATCCTGCGGGAACGATGGCGTGCCCAGGCCGTCCTGGTTGGTCACCATCACCAGCTCGTATCCCGCCGCGACACAGCGCTGCAAGGCGGCGATGACACCCGGCAGCAAGGCGAGCTTTTCGTAGCTGTCGATCTGCTGGTCGGCCGGTTCCTCGATGAGGCAACCGTCGCGATCGACAAAAAGAATCTTCCGGCTCATGCGCCTTCTCCCGCCCGCAGGATCGCCAGCACGCGGTCATTCTCGTTACCGGTGCCCACCGTAATGCGCAAGGCATCGGAAAGCCCCGGATAACGGGTGATATCACGCACCACGATGCCAGCGGCAAGCAGGCGACGATAGGTGCCGGCCGGATCGTCAAAACGCACGGCGATGAAGTTGGCATGCGAGGGAAGCACGGCGCGTACGCCGGGCAATGTCGCCAGCGCCTGCGTCATGCGCGCCCGCTCGGACAGGGTCTCGCTCACATGGTGGCGCTGCACGCGGCGCCCTTCGTACGAAAGTGCAAACAATGCCGCCTCGACGCAGGGCGTGGGTAGCGGATACGGCGGGATGATCCGGCGCAGCAGGCCGATCACGTCTTCCCGCGCCATCACCGTACCCACGCGCGCGCCTGCCAGGGCCCAGGCCTTGGACAGCGTACGCAGCACGGCAACGTTGTCGAATTCATCAAGCAGGGTCGCCGCACCCGGCGCGTCGCTGAACTCGGCGTAGGCCTCGTCGATCACCAGCACGGCACGGCCCGCCAGTTCGCGAGCAATACGACCAAGGGTTTCATACTCGACCAGATTGCCCGTGGGATTGTTGGGCGAGCACACAAAGACCAGGCGCGTACGCTCCGTCACACTGGCCAACAGACGGTCGACATCGAGTGCACCGGAGGCATCCAGCGGCGACTCGATGACAGCTGCATCCTGGATGCGTGCGCAGATCGCGTACATGCCGAACGTTGGCGGTGAAATCACGATGGCATCGCGACCGGCGCGACAGAAGGCACGTACCAGCAGGTCGATGGCCTCGTCGCTGCCACGGGTGACAAGCAGCTGCGATGCAGCGCGACCGTATAGCTCGGCCAGCGCTTCGACGAGCGCACGCGGCTGCGGGTCCGGGTAACGATTCAACCCCTCGCCCCCCGGGATATCCGCCGGTCGTGACGATTCATTGGCATTGAGCAGCACCGTGCCACCGGATGCTTCCATCCGTGCGCTGGAATACGGGGCAAGGGCGCGGATTTCCTCGCGGGCGAGATCGAGCACGCTCATGCCACGGCATCCATGGCGGCAAGACGCAGCGTCACGGCCCGGCGGTGGGCTTCCAGTTGCTCGGCCTCGGCAAGAATCGCGGCGCACGGCCCGATGTTGCGCAGGCCATCCGCCGAGAGTTCCTGCACGGTGACCTGCTTCTGGAAGCTGGCCACGGAGACACCGCTGTAGCTGCGTGCATAGCCGTAGGTGGGCAGCACGTGGTTGCTGCCGCTGCAATAGTCACCCACCGATTCCGGCGTCCATTCACCGAGGAAAATGGACCCTGCCGACTCGATATCGTCGAGCAGTGCACGCGGATCGGCGGTCTGGATGATCAGGTGTTCGGGCGCATACCGGTTGCTGACTTCCACCGCCTGGGCAAGATCGCTTACGAGCACCAGGCGACTTTCGCCAAGCGCCTTCGCCGCAACCTCGGCACGAGGCAAGGCAAGACGCTGGCACTCTACCTCGTCGGCCACACGATCGAGCAGATCCGCCGACGGGCTTACCAGCAGCACCTGAGAGTCCGGCCCGTGCTCCGCCTGCGATAGCAGGTCGGCCGCCACGAAGCGTGCATCCGCATCGGCATCGGCGATCACCAGGACTTCGGAGGGGCCGGCCGGCATGTCGATCGCCGCGCCGGCCGGATCACCGGCTACCTGGAGCTTCGCCTCGGTGACCCAGGCGTTGCCGGGGCCGAAGAGCTTGTCGCAACGGGGTACCGTGTCGGTTCCGTACGCCATGGCGGCGATGGCCTGCGCGCCACCGAGCTTGAAGACGCGATTCACCCCCGTGGCCTTCGCGGCATACAGCACGGCATCATCGCAGCGGCCGTTCGCCTGTACCGGTGTACACAACACCACTTCGCGGCACCCGGCGATCACGGCCGGCACGCCGAGCATGATGGCCGTGGACGGCAACGGCGCACCACCGGCCGGCACATACAGGCCGACGCGGCGGATGGGACGCAACACGCGTTCGACGCGTACCCCCGGCGCAGTTTCGACGGAAACAGCGGTGGGCGCCGCAGCGCGGTGGAAGGTTTCGATACGTGACGCGGCTTCGCGTACGGCTGCCTTGAGCTCCGGCGCAAGCCGCGCTTCGGCAGCAGCGAATTCGTCGTCGCTCACGCTGAGTGTGTCCAGCGATGCACCATCGTAGCGCTCGGTCAGCTCGCGCAGTGCCACGTCACCGCGTGCGCGCACATCGGCGACGATGGCCTCGACGCCTTCGCGAAGCGGTTCAGCCCGCGATTGCGCCGGTCGCGCCAGGGCCGCGTCGCGGCCGGGTTCGTCCAGCGTGTTCCAGTCGATCCGTTTCATGCCAGCATCTTCTCCACCGGCAGCACCAGCATGTCGCGGGCACCGGCGCGTTTCATGTCTTCCAGCTGCCGCCAGCTCACCGAGCCGGCGCACAGCGCCTGCACCACCACCTGGTCCGGTGCGCCGTCCACCGCCGTGAGCGTGGGGATCGGCAGGCCGGGCAACAGTCGGGTGATTTCATCGAGTGCGTTGCGTGGCGCCTGCAGCAGGATCAGGCGCGAATCGCGCACCTGGATCACGCCATCGAGACGGCGCAGCAGCAGCTCGGCAATCTCGCCACGTTCGTCGGTCGGCAGGTCGCGCGGCCCCGCCAGCACCGCCTCGCTCTCCACCAGCACGGCGGTTTCGCGCAGCTGGTTCGCCACGAGGGTGGCGCCGCTGGAGACGAGGTCGCAGATGGCATCGGCCGTGCCCAGGCGGGGGGCGATTTCCACGGAGCCGGCCAGGTAGACGACCTTCGCGTCCACGCCGTTGCTGCGCAGCCATTCGCCCAGCAGGCCGGGATAAGACGTGGCGATGCGCTGGCCGCCCAGCTGTGCCGGGGTGTCGTAGGGTTCGTCCTGCGGCAGGGCAATGGAAAGGCGGCAGCGGCCGAAGCCCAGCGGGCGCAGCTCATCCAGTGCCACCCCGGCTTCGGGATGGGAGTACTGGTATTCCTGCAGCACGTTGCGACCGACGATGCCCATGTCGCAGACGCCCTCGGCGATAAGACCAGGGATGTCGTCGTCGCGGACCAGGAGCAGATCCACGGGCTCGCCCTCGCCGAAGCAGAACAGCTTGTCGCGACTCTGTCGGAATTTCAGCCCGCAGCGGGCGAGCAGCTCCTGCGCCGGCTCGGTCAGCCGGCCGGACTTCTGCATGGCGATGCGCAGGCGGTCACGCGGCTTCATGCCTCACCCCCGAGGTTGCGCCGGGCCGCGGCGGCCATGTAGCCCCCGTTGCCCTGGTTGAGATACCGGGCGACCCGGCCGATGGTGGTGATGCTCACCGCCGTGCGCTCATGGATTTCCCGGTAGGAGCGCCCTTCCAGCAGGTGCGGCACGACCCGCCAGCGATCCACCATGACCTCGATTTCGGCCGGGGTGCAAAGGTCGTGGAGGAACGCCCGCATTTCCTCCACGGAGGACAAGCCGAGCAGGGCCTCGCAGAGACTGGTTTCGGCCGAATCGGCCGGGGTATCGGGATCGAGCGAGCGACGCTTCATAGTGTACTAACGCGTTAATACGATAACTCATCGTAACGCTGTAACCCGACGGAGGCAAGCGCCCACATGCGATTGCGCTTTTCTTCCATATCCCGAGGGGCAATGGCTCGCCAACATGGCGGAAATCGCCTTGAAGGAGAGCCCCTGCCGTGACCTGCACCGTGATCATCGCCGACGACCATCCCGTCGTCGTCGCAGGCGTCGAGACCGTCCTCACCGCGCACCGCTACACCATCATGGCCCGGGCCTACGACACCGACACCCTGCTCCGGGACATCACCGAGAACCCTTGCGACGTACTGGTCACGGACTTCTCCATGCCCGACGGCACCCACCCCGATGGCATGCCGATGATCCGCCGCATCCGCAGTCTCCGGCCCGACGTGGGCATCGTGGTGCTCACCATGCTCAGCAACCCGGCCATCCTGCGTACCCTGCTCGACATGGGCGTGGCAGCCATCTTCGACAAACGGACCAACCTGAAGGACATCCCCGTGGCGGTCCATGCGGCGGACGTCGGTCGCTGCTACCTGAGCCCGGCGGTACGCCGCCTGTTTCATCAGGCCGACTGCGCCGACCAGCGCAACGACCTGGACGCACGACTCTCCCCGCGCGAGGTGGAGGTGCTTCGCGCGTTCGCCGAGGGGTTTTCGTTATCGGATATCGCTGGCGCGATGGGGCGCAGCTTCAAGACGATCAGCCGGCAGAAGCGCTCGGCGATGGGCAAGCTGGGCCTCGCCAACGATGCCCAGCTCTACCAGTTCCTGGCCGGCGTCACCGCCAGCCGGCTGGGGTCACGCTCCGTGCACCTGAAGGCGGCTGCCGCACTGACGGCCACCGCCTGAGAGGCGGATCAGGCCACCAGGCGGCCGGAAGCCACCAACTCACAGACGAGGCGCACCTCGCCATCCATCGCCCGGTCGCGCTGCATGAAGGCGATGTGCTCGCGCAGGGTCGACAGCGCCTTGCGCACAGCGTGGCCGCCGTGGAAGTCGTCGGCGCTGGCCAGTGCCTGCATCAGCGCCCGCACTTCTTCTTCAAAGCGGGCGTAATGCGGCGAATCGCTGCGCGGGGCACCGGAGACCTTGGCGGCCAGGGCCTGCCAGTCACCGCGATGAGCCAGCGTGCGGGCGGCATTGAGCATGTCCTGACGGTATTCCAGCGCCTGGGCGGCGGTATACAGCTCCATGGCCAGCACGTGACCGAGGTCTTCGGTCATCTCCAGCACGTGGCGGGCCTCGTTGGCGCCCATGGACACGTGGTCTTCCGCATTCGCACTGGTGGGCACCGAGTAAACGGAGGCCGGGTGCGCACGCGTGGCGAGGTCGTTCACCAGCGCGGCGGCGGTGTACTGAACAATCATGAAGCCCGAATCTGTGGCGTCTTCATTGCCGATGAGGAAGGCCGGCAGGCCATCGTTGTTGGCCGGGTCCACCAGCTTTGCCGTGCGACGCTCCGAGATGGAGGCCAGCACCGGAATCGCCGCCTTCACGTAGCTCATGGCCAGGGCCAGCGGCATGCCGTGGAAATGGCCGGCGGAGATCACCTGGTCTTCGATGACCTGGGCATTCTCGGCGTCCGGGAACACCAGCGGGTTATCGGTGACGGCGTTGAGTTCGATATCGAAGACGCGGCAGGCCTGCTCCCACGCATCGCGCACCGCACCGTGCACCTGCGGTGCGCAGCGCAGGCAGTAGGCATCCTGCGGCTGGTGCTTCTTGCCGCCCTTGAAGGGCAGAAAGCGCGCGTAGAACGCCTCCTTGCCATGACGCTGCGTGGCCGGCACCCAGTCCCAGCCGATGTCGAAGCGATGGGCCTGGTCGGCAGGCTCCGACCAGGAATCCGACAGCCAGGGCCGAAAGCGCGGCACGAGGTGATAGGCGATGTCCGCCAGCGTGGAGCCTTCCAGCAGGCCACGGATGCTCCGGGCTGCATCGATCTGTCCCGGATGGGGGCGCAGCTCGTGCACCTGTTCGGCGTAGGCGCCCGTGCGACCGGCGAAGGCGTCCAGCGTCATCGCGGCAGCCAGGTCGGCCGTGCGAATCAGCATGTCCATGGTGTCCAGCGCGAGCACGCCCGTGGCGAGCATCTGCGTGGTGCCATTGTTGAGGGCCAGGCCCTCCTTGAACGACAGCCGCACCGGTTCGAGACCGGCCCTGGCCAGGGCATCGGCACCGCTCAGGCGCTCGCCACGATAGAAAGCCTCGCCACCGCCCAGCAGGACGATGGCCAGGTGCGACAGCGGGGCGAGATCGCCACTGGCGCCCACCGAGCCCTTTTCCGGAATGACGGGGATAACGTCGCGATTGAGCAGTTCGGCCAGGGCGCGCAGTGTTTCCACGCGAATACCCGAGTGACCGCGCATCAGCGTGTTGACGCGGATGGCCAGCATCGCGCGCACCACGTCTACCGAGAACGGCTTACCCACGCACACCGCGTGCGTGATGATGAGATTGCGCTGAAGTTCTTCGAGCAGCGTCCCTTCGGTGGCTTCCGGGTTGCCACCGGGCAACTCGTCGCGCACGCGATGCGCACCGAGCAGCTTGTCGGCATTGCTGCCGAAACCCGTGGTCACGCCGTAGATCGGCTCCCCGCCCCCCACCTTCTCGGCGAGGAAGTCCGCCGCCCGCTTCACCTTCAGCAACTGGGTTTCGTCGAGGCGGATCGAGGCGCCCTGACGGGCGATGGCGGCGACCTGGGCGCGGGTGAGGCTGCGCCCGTCGAGGAGGATGCTGTTCGTCATGGGGAATCCCGGGGGAAAGGGGGTACGAAGAAAACTCAGCGACCGATTTCGGCCTGGGCCAGTTCGACACGCAAGGTTTTCACCAGATCGGCGCGCGATACCTCGAACTGGTCTTCGCGGCGCAGGTCCTTCACGGTGACGACGTCCTTGGCGACTTCGTCTTCACCGATGACGATGGCGAAACGGATGCCGGCGCGGTCCGCGTACTTGAACTGCTTGCCGAGCTTGCCGCTTTCCATCACCACCTCGGTGGCAATACCCGCACCGCGCAGGTCGCTGGCAACGGCAAGGTAGGTGGGCAGCAGCGAGGGGTCCATCTGCGTCACGAGCACATCCACCGTGCTCTGCGCCGTCGAGATGAGCCCCGCATCGCGCAACTGCCAGTACAGGCGCGTAAGACCAATGGAAATGCCCACGCCGGGCAGGTGCGACTTCGTGTACTGCCCCGCCAGGTTTTCGTAGCGACCGCCGGAGCAGATCGAACCGATACCCGGGTGATCGTTGAGCGTGGTCTCGTAGACCGTGCCCGTGTAGTAATCCAGGCCGCGCGCGATCGAAAGGTTAAGCGCGAAATAGGATTCCGGCACGCCGAAGTCGCGGATGAGCCCCAGCACTTCCTTCAGCTCCGCCCTGCCCTGCTCGAACACTTCCGAGCCATTGCCCAGCGCATCGAGTTTCACGAAGGCGTCGTCAACCGACGTGGAGCGCACCTGCACGAACGCGAGAATCTTTTCCGCCGCCTCGGCCGAGAGACCGAAGCCCTCGCCCGTGAGTGTTTCGCGGACATAGTCAGGACCGCGCTTGTCGAGCTTGTCGACCTCGCGCAGCACCAGCATCTGCTGTTCCGGATCGGTGACACCCAGGTTTTCGAAGTAACCGCGCATCAGCTTGCGGTTGTTGAGCTGGATGGTGAACGCACCGATGTTCAGTTCACGGAACACGCTGTGGATCACGGCCGGAATCTCGGCGTCGTAACGCACCGAGAGGGAATCCTTGCCAATCACGTCGATGTCGCACTGGTAGAACTCGCGGAAACGGCCACGCTGGGCACGCTCGCCGCGATAGACGCGCTGCATCTGGTAGCGACGGAACGGGAAGCTGAGATCGTGTTCGTGCTCCGCCACGTAGCGGGCGAGCGGCACGGTGAGGTCAAAGCGCAGCGCCAGCTCGGGCACGCCGTTTTTCGTCTCGGCGTTGAGCGAGCCGGTGGACTGCACGAAGTAGACCTGGCGCTCGGTTTCGCCGCCCGTCTTGGTCAGGAGGACGTCGCTATGCTCGATCACCGGCGTCTCGATCGGCAGGAAGCCGAAACGCTCGTAGTTGCGGCGGATCGTGTCCAGCATGCGCTGGAAAGCAATCTGGTCGAGCGGCAGGAGCTCGAGGACACCAGGCATGGTGCGGGCCGGGGTGAGTGCCATGCAATTCCTCTTGGGACAGGCTGTACGGAAGCCGCCAGGCGGCAGCCCGTTAGAGTACCAGATGGCGTCAGGGCACTCCGGGAGCCCTGTGTAAAAAATTTGAGAACACCTGTTGCCATCCGGGGCCGCCATGGCTAATATACGCGGCTCCCGTCGGGGTGTAGCTCAGCCTGGTAGAGCGCTACGTTCGGGACGTAGAAGTCGCAGGTTCGAATCCTGTCTCCCCGACCAATGAATCAACAAAAACACCGGCCTCTGGCCGGTGTTTTTGTATGCGCGATCCATACGTGGCGACACTCAGTATGCCGCGACGAATACCTCCACCACTTTGCCCATCGCCTCGCGCCAGCGCCGCTCCAGTTGCGGGGTGAGCTGGTCGTCCCGTTCGCGCACCGCCAGCATCAGGCTTTCCAGCCAGTGCTGGTGAAATACCGGAGAAACCGGCGCCCTGCCCGTTCTCGCATGCACGCGAACCATCTCATCAACCGGCCGCCTCGCCATGCCATCGCCCGCTGCCCAGGAAATCGCCAGGCTGATACCCCGGCGCAGGGCCATGTGCTGCTTCTGGAAATCGGTGCGCGCGAACAGTGGCGAGATATCCGGATCCCGGGAAAGAAGGATTTCGTAGAAGCGCTCGATGAAGCCGCGCGAACGCAGGCAGCGACCGTAACTGGCCTGCAAATCGTCGTATCCCGTCGACATGGGTCATTCCCGCCAGAAAACGCCCAGACTAGGACGAAGCACGCGCAGCGCCCCTGACCTGGATCAATTCCTTGACTGGGATATGCCTGGAGCACGAGCCGGAAGCACGATGCGCTGAAACGCAAAACGCCCCACAAAGGGGGCGCTTTACGTAACTGGCGGAGAGTGAGGGATTCGAACCCTCGATAAGGCTTTTGACCCTATACTCCCTTAGCAGGGGAGCCCCTTCGGCCTCTCGGGCAACTCTCCGGATTGTTTCGCCGATCTGACCAACTCAACGAGCCAGCAAGGATACTTGCCCTTGCGCGGCTCGTAAAGCCTTATTGATCGTTACCGGAATGGTCGCCGGCATCGCCTTCGTTCTTGATGCGCTGGTAGATCTCTTCGCGGTGAACCGCAACGTTCTTCGGCGCATTGATACCGATGCGGACCTGGTTACCTTTCACACCCAGGACGGTGACGGTCACCTCGTCGCCGATCATCAGGGTTTCACCGACCCGGCGGGTCAGAATCAGCATGATTGATACTCCATAAAATCAGGTATTGGCTTCCCCACCAACGACAACTCACCCCGAGTGCTTGTCGCCGATGGATCGACGTTTCGACCATCGAAGGCCGAACTGCCTTCCCCGGCTCATAAGTTGTGTTTGTCGCTGACCAGCTGTCCTGCCTTCGACCCTTTGCCGGATCGATGCCGAAGGATGCGCTCGACATTCGGCTGATACTAGCTGAGCCAAACCGACTGGCGCAACGCACGCGACCGTGAAGACCGACGCCGGCCGCTCGATCGGAGCGGCCGGCACCTCGCAAGAACTTCGGATCAGCCGAGCTTGCCCGCGATCCATGCCGGAATGCCGGCCAGGATGGCAGGCAGGCCGGGGGCATCCAGGCCGCCGCCCTGGGCCATGTCCGGTCGGCCGCCGCCCTTGCCTTCAATCTTCGAGGCAACCTCGGCAACGAGGTCGCCCGCCTTGATCCGGCCCAGGGCAGAACCGCCCACACCGGCCACGAGCGACACGCGCCCATCGGCCGCGCCGGCAAGGATCACCGCGCAATCGCCGAGCTGCTGTTTCAGCACGTCGAGGCTGTCGCGCAGCGACTTTGCATCAAGACCTTCCAGGCGTGCGGCAACCACCTTGATACCCGCGATATCGGCAGCGGAAGCGGCCAGATCGGCCGAAGCCGAGCTGGCGGCCTTGGCCTTGAACGATTCGATCTCGCGCTCGAGTTTCTTCTGGCGATCGAACAGCTGCCGCAGCTTCTCGATGACGTCGTCACCCGTGGCAGCAAGAAGACCTGACACCTCGCCGAGAATGCGCTCTTCGTCGGCTATACGGGCCATGGCACCGGCACCCGTGACGGCCTCGATACGGCGCACACCGGCGGCCACGCCCGACTCGGACACGATCTTGAACAGGCCGATATCACCCGTGCGCGACACATGCGTGCCGCCGCACAGTTCGGTGGAGAAGTCACCCATTTTCAACACACGCACTTCCGAGCCGTACTTCTCGCCAAACAGGGCGATGGCACCGAATTCGATCGCGTCGTCGTAGCCCATGTGATGCACTTCGGCCTGATCGTTACGACGGATCTCATCGTTGACCATGCGCTCGATCTGCGCGAGTTCTTCGGCCGAAAGTGCCTTGAAATGCGAAAAATCGAAGCGAAGACGCTCCGGCGCCACCAGCGAACCCTTCTGCGCCACATGATCACCCAGGACCGTGCGCAGGGCCGAATGCAGCAGATGCGTTGCCGAATGATTGAGCACGGTGGACTGACGCTGCGCGGCATCCACCGAGGCCGTGACGAGGTCATCCTTGTTCAACGCGGCAGAGCCCTGCCACGTGCCGAAATGCGCGAAGAACACGCCACCGACCTTCTGGGTGTCCTGCACGGCCAGCGCGCCCGACGGATTGCGCAGCATGCCCGTGTCGCCAACCTGGCCGCCGGATTCGGCGTAGAACGGCGTGCGATCAAGCAGGAGGAAACCTTCCTCGCCATCGGCGAGGCTATCCACTGCCTTGCCCTCGCGAATGATGGCGACGACACGCGCATCGGCGAGATCCAGAACCTCGTAGCCGGTGAATACCGTCGGCGCCAGCACGCTGGCCACTTCGGCAGGCAGCTGCGCCTTGGTGGCGAAGTTGCTGGCGGCACGTGCACGTGCACGCTGCTCACCCATGGCCTGCTCGAAGCCGGCCATGTCGACGGTCATGCCACGCTCACGCGCGATATCTGCCGTGAGATCAACCGGGAAACCATAGGTGTCGTACAGGCGGAACGCATCGGCGCCCGGGATAACCTGGCCCGACTTCGCGGCAATGTCGTCGAACAGGCGCATGCCGTGTTCCAGCGTCTCGCCGAAGCGCTCTTCTTCCGTCCGGAGCGCCTGCTCAACGAAGGCGCGCTTTGCGGCCAGCTCAGGATAAGCCTCGCCCATTTCCTCCACGAGCGGCGCGACCATCTTCCAGAAGAAGTCGCCGCGCACGCCCAGCATCCAGCCATGGCGCAATGCGCGGCGGATGATGCGACGAAGAACGTA
>Ga0116228_10000955_pt1 | contig 23440 bp, 18 predicted proteins | sample S1TSphfallax_2_FD_89694 | JGI IMG/M metagenome (GOLD analysis project Ga0116228, IMG submission 89694) | Host-associated microbial communities from peat moss isolated from Minnesota, USA - S1T2_Fc - Sphagnum fallax MG | ecosystem: Host-associated > Plants > Peat moss > Unclassified | place...
CTTGCCCGCTCGTTTGTGTATGGTGACGAGCGTCTACCGTCCGATACGCAAATAATGGACGACTTCCATTCGTGAATCTCGCTGAGTTAAACGACGCACGAGTTGCGCCGATGCGCGCGGTTAGCGAAACGTTCCATGAATGACCTAACGATTCGCCAGCGCATCGTCGCGGGTTTCGGATTCGTCTTGATCGTAATGATCGCCATGGAACTCGTCGCCTATAGCCGGCTAACGATCGTTCAAGGTGAGGTCACCAAGCTACGGGTCAATTCCTTGCCTGGTTTATATCATTCAGCGGAACTCCTCAACGCGTGGGAAACGCGCTACGGGCTGACCGAGCGGATGGTGGCCCAGACGGGCGCCACCGACCAACTCTTGCAGCAGTACGCGTCCAACGCGGACGAGGAAGCGAGCATCTTGCGGCAATACGAGGGCGACGTGCTCGGCGACGACGGGCGCAAGGCGTTCGTGGAATTTGAAGCCGTTCGTAGTTCGTATCAACTGGCCGAAGCCCAAGTCCGCCAACTCAGTTCGTCGAATCGCAATAAGGATGCCGCACGCGATGCGTTGCGCCGCACGTTGGACCCGGATTTTGCGAAACTGCGGGCTTCGCTCCAAGGCATCGTTGCCTCGAACCGGGACAACGCGATCAACTCGGCGCAGCAGATGAACCAGGCCGTCGGGTCGACCGTCGACACGTTGTTCGTTAGCTTCGTCGTCGGCGCGTTGGTCGCGCTGCTCTGCGGTTACCTCGTCCAGCGCGACATCACGGCCATCCTCCACCGGGTGGCCGGCATTGCGAATCAAATCGCGGGCGGAGATCTCGACGTGGAGCCGGCCGAACGCCGCTCGGGCGAGATCGGTATGCTGCTGGCGGCCTTCGACCGGATGGTCGCCTCGTTGAAGGGCTTGGCGAATTCGGCCGAGTTGATCGCCGGCGGCAACTTGACCGTCGCAATCGTCCCGCAGTCGACGCAGGATCTCATGGGCAACGCGTTCGCCAACATGGTTCATTCGCTATCCACGCTCGTGACCGAAGTCCATAAATCGGGCATCGCGCTCAATTCGTCGCTGACGGAGATCGCGGCCACCTCGAAAGAGCAACAAGCGACGGCCACCGGCACGGCCGCCACCGCGACCGAGATCGGCGCAACCTCGAACGAGATTTCCGCGACGTCCCGAGCGCTGGTAAAAACGGTCGGCGAAGTCGCGCTGGTGGCCGAAGAAACGGCCACGCTCGCGGCAGGCGGGCAAGCGGGGCTCGTTCACATGGACGAAACGATGTTCAACATCATGGAAGCCGGTGCGGTGATCAACGCGAAGCTAACGATCCTCAGCGAAAAAGCCGCGAACATCAACCAGGTCGTAACGACGATCACGAAGGTCGCCGATCAGACGAATTTGCTCTCCCTCAACGCCGCCATCGAGGCCGAGAAAGCCGGCGACGCCGGGCGAGGCTTCTCCGTCGTGGCGATCGAGATTCGGCGCCTCGCCGATCAAACGGCGGTGGCGACGTACGATATCGAGCAAATGGTCAAGGAGATTCTTTCGGCCATTTCCGCGGGCGTGATGGGCATGGACAAGTTCTCCGAAGCGGTGCGCAGCGGCAAGCAAGAGGTCGAGCAGATCGGCGCCCAGCTTTCGCAGATCATCGAGCGCGTCCGAGCGCTCGCGCCGCGCGTTGAGTTCGTCAACGAAGGCATCCAAGCTCAGGCCTCCGGCGCCGAGCAAATCACGCAATCGCTCGTCCACCTGACGACCGCGGCGCAACAAATGGTCGAGTCTTTGCAGGTCTCCACGCAGGCTGTCGACGAGCTAAATCGTGTCTCGACCGGACTTCGCGGCGGCGTTTCCAACTTCAAGAGTGCGGCTTAGCAGGGCGCGGGCGTGCTTTTCCTGCTCGTGCGAATCGGCGCCGACCGGTATGCGATCGATGCGGTCAACATCGTCGAGGTGCTGCCACTGGTCGCGATCAAGCGCATCCCACGGTCGGCCCCGGGCATTGCCGGCATCTTCGACTATCGCGGCGCCGCCGTTCCGGCGATCGATCTCACGTTACTGGCCCTCGGCCATGAAGCGAAAGACCTGCTGAGCACGCGCATCGTGATCGTGGATCAGGCTGACGGCAAGGGCGGATCTCGCGCGCTCGGTCTGATCGCCGAAGGCGCGACCGAAACGATGCGCCTCGTTGAAACCGACTTCGTCGAATTCGGCATCGCGAACGGGTCGGCGCCATATCTCGGGCCCGTCACGCGCGGTCCGCGCGGCCTGATCCAACGAATCGAACTCGAGCGATTGCTGCCGGAGTCGGTTCGCGACTTGCTTTTCGCCCCGGCCCTGGCCGGCTGATGGAAGCGGCGCCGTTCGAGGACCTGCTGAGGCGCGCGATCGGGCTTAACCCGGGCTCAGTCGGAGCGTATGCGATCCCACGCGCCGTTTACCAGCGCATGACGGCGTGCCAGCTTACCGGCGAACGCGAGTATTTGGCGTTCGCGTCCGCCAGGCGAGCCGAGCTGCAAGCATTGATCGACGCCGTCGTCGTTCCCGAGACGTGGTTTTTTCGGCATCCCCAAGCTTTTGCCCAGCTTGCCTCCCGCTTCACGTCTTCGCGGTCCGCGTCACGCGAGGGCAAGCTACGAGTTCTGAGTTTGCCCTGTTCGAGCGGCGAAGAGCCTTACTCGATGGCGATGGCGTTGTTGGATGCAGGCGTCGCGGCGGATCGATTCGCGATCGACGCCATCGACGTCAGCGAGCAGTCGCTCGCGCGCGCGGCCCGCGCGATCTACGGACGGAACTCGTTTCGGGGTGAGAACCTGGAATTTCGCGATCGTTATTTCGAGGCGGCCGAATCCCGTTACCGCCTCAAAGCTGCCCCGCGCGGGCCGGTTACCTTTGCGCTCGGCAACCTCTTGGCGCCTTACTTCCTGGCGGGCGTCGAACCGTACGACGTCATTTTCTGCCGTAACCTCTTGATCTACTTCGATTCGGCGACACAGCATCGCGCCATCGAGATCCTGAGCCGCCTGCTCGCGCCGGATGGCGAACTCTTCGTCGGACCGGCCGAGGCGGCCTTGATGTTCGCGCACGGATTCGCGTGGTCGAAAGTGCCGTTAGCATTTAGCTTCACGAAGAAGGCCGAAGCCGGTGCGCCGCCGCGGCGGCTGCCGAGCGTCGAACGCCGGGATCCGACCGGCGAGCAGCGCCAAGCGGGCTTTCCCGCACGCAGTCTGGGCCAATCGGCTCCGCCGGCGCGGCTGTTGCCGCCCGAAAGCGCGAACGCGCTCGACGTCGTGCAGCAGCTGGCTGATGCGGGGCACTTGGTCGAAGCGGCGCGGTCGTGCGATGCCTACTTACGCGCACATGGCCCATCGGCTCGCGCCTTGCAACTGCGCGCCCTGATCTATAGCGCCGCGGAAAGCCCCGAACAAGCCGTGGCCTCGCTGCGCAAGGCACTCTACCTCGAGCCCGACTTGCGCGAAGCCCTCGTTCATCTCGCTCTGTTACTCGAAAAGGGCGGAGACAACGCGGCGGCGCGCTTGCTACGTGCGCGGGCAGGGCGGCTGAACGTCAACAACGCTGAAGGTGCGCCGTGATCGACGATTGTTGGAACCGGATCGGCGTGCGCGGCGATTCGTCTTGCCCCGAACTCGTCAAACACGTTCATTGCCGCAATTGTCCGACGTATTCCGCAGCCGCTTCCGAGTTACTCGATATCGACGTGCCGAGCGATTACTTGCAGCACTGGACGAAGCTCGTCGCGCTTGAACGTTCGTTCGCGGCAGCGGAGATGCGCTCGGCCGTCGTGTTTCGCATCGGAGAAGAGCGGCTGGCGCTGCCCTCGGGCATCCTTCGTGAGATTGCGGACGCGCGCACGATCCACACGTTACCGCACCGTCGGACTGCGACGATCCTTGGCCTGGTCGCCATCCGCGGGGAGCTGCTGGTCTGCGTTTCATTGCGTCCGATTCTGGGCTTGCCGCCGAGCGCCCACCGGACGAATGGTGCGGAAGGCGGCGCCGGACGACGCCTGCTCGTCGTCGGGCTCGATACGAATCGACTGGTCATCGAAGTGGACGAAGTGTACGGTATCGAGCGGTATCATCCCGGCGACGTGCGGCCCGTTCCGGCTACGCTGGATAAAGCTTTCATGACGTATACGAAGGCCGTGATCGCGTGGCGCGACCATTCGGTCGGGCTCGTCGACGACGAACTCCTGTTGCAGACCCTCGATCGGAGTCTGGCATCGACGAAGATCTAAGTCAGTTGTCGATGCTCGATCTGTTCCGTTTGGAGTCCGAGCGGCAGGTCGACGTGCTGACGAGCGGCTTGCTTCAACTCGAAACCTCGCCGGCGGACGCCGACGTGCTCGAATCGTGCATGCGCGCTGCTCACTCCGTCAAAGGCGCCGCCGGAATCGTCGGGTTAACCTCCGGGGTCAAGATCGCGCACGCGATCGAAGAGTCCTTCGTGGCGGCCCAGCGGGGCGAGCTTCGACTTGGGCAGTCGCACATCGACGCCCTCTTGAGCGGGATCGATCTGATCAGCCGGGTCGCGAACCCCGCGCTGCAACGCCCCGGCTCCCCGGCATCCGCCGATCGGGCCGACGTCGAGGCGGTGCTCGCCAAGCTGGGGCATGCGCGGGCCGGCCGCGCGACGGAAGAATCTCCCCTGGTCGTTGTGGGCAACGGCGCGGTGGCGCCGGCTGGAGATCCGGACGCGCGCAAGACGGAAAACGCGCGCGCGAGCCGCGAGCCGGCGCCGGCCCCCGAACGTTCCCTGCGGGTCAGCGCGCATAGCTTGAATCGTCTCGTCGGGCTCGCGGGTCAATCCGTCGTCGAATCGCAGCGGCTCACGCCGTTCACCAAATCGCTGCTGCGCCTGAAGCGACGCCAGTATGACGCCACGAAAATCTTCGAGGACCTGCGCAATCACCTGTCCGCCCACGTGGTTGATGCGCCCGCCCGCTCGGCCCTCGCGGACGTCGGGACCCGGATGGTCGATATCCAAAGTTTGCTCGCCGACCGGCTGACCGAACTCGAGGCTTTCGACCGGACCTCGCTCGTTCTCGCGCACCGGCTCTACGATGAGGCTTTGGCCTGCCGGATGCGGCCGTTTGCCGACGGAGTCGCGGGTTTCCCGCGGATGGTGCGCGACCTCGCACGGACGCTGGGCAAGGACGTCCGGCTCGAGGTCGCCGGCGAGTCGACGCTACTCGACCGCGATATTCTCGAGCGGCTCGACGCGCCGCTTGGGCACTTGCTCCGCAACGCGGTCGACCACGGCATCGAAACGCCGAACGAGCGCACGGCCGCGCGCAAGCCGCAGGTTGCGGTCGTCGTGTTGGAAGCGAGCCATAACGCCGGCATGTTGGCGGTAAGCGTCTCCGACGACGGACGCGGCGTAGAGTTCGCGGCGCTGCGGAGCGCGATCGTGGAGCGCCGGCTTACGACGGCCGAGGCTGCGGAGTCCCTCTCGGAAGCCGAACTTCTGGAGTTCCTCTTCTTGCCCAGTCTCAGTATGAAAGGTTCGGTCACGGAGGTTTCGGGCCGCGGCGTTGGGCTGGATGTCGTCAAAGACATGGTCAAGCAGGTTGGCGGATCGATCCGCGCGTCGAGCCGGCAAGGCGAGGGCACGCGCATCGATCTGCTCCTGCCGCTCAGTCTGTCGGTTGCGCGGACGCTGCTGGTCGAGATCGCGGGCGAGCCGTATGCATTCCGGCTGGCCCACATCGTGCGCACGCTCAAGCTGCAGCGCGACGAGATCGAGTCGCTCGAAGGGCGCCAGGTCTTCAATTTCAACGGCCGGCCGATCGGCCTCGTCAGCGCCCATCAACTCTTGCGCGACGAGACGCCGCCGGCCGCCCGCGGCGAACTCTCCGTCGTCGTCGTCGGCGAATCGGCCAACACCTACGGAATCGTCGTGGACCGCTTTCTCGGTGAGCGCGAGCTCGTGCTCGCGCCGCTCGACGCCAGACTCGGTAAAGTGCAGGATGTCGCCGCGGGGTCGCTGATGGAGGACGGCTCGCCGGTTCTGATCGTCGACACGGCCGATCTCATCCAGTCGCTCGAGAACCTGATCGTGACCAGCGCTTTGCACCTCACGCAACGCAATAGCGATGCCGCGCGCAAACGCAAGCGTGTGCTCGTCGTCGACGATTCGCTCACCGTGCGCGAGCTGGAGCGCAAGCTGCTGGACAACGCCGGCTATGAGATCGAAGTCGCCGTCAACGGTATGGACGGTTGGAACACGGTTCGCTCGGGCCGGTTCGATCTCGTGATCACCGACGTCGACATGCCGCGCCTCGACGGAATCGAGCTCGTGACCCTGATGAAAGAGGACCCGAGTTTGCGTTCGGTACCGGTCATCGTCGTGTCGTACAAGGACGGCGCGGAGGATCAGCGCAGAGGACTCGAGGCCGGCGCCGACTACTTCCTCTCAAAGGGCAGCTTTCACGACGAGACGCTCCTGCGAGCCGTGGTCGATCTCATCGGTGGGTCCGATTCATGAGAATCGCCGTCGCCAACGACTCGCCACTCGCCGTCGAAGCCCTGCGACGGGTCATCGCCGGCGCTCCGGCGCACACGCTGATCTGGGTCGCATACGATGGCGTTGAGGCGGTGGAGTCGTGTGCTCGCGACTTGCCCGACCTCCTGTTGATGGATCTGGCGATGCCCCGCGTCGACGGCGTGGAGGCGACGCGCCGCATCATGGCCGCGTCGCCATGCGCGATCGTCGTCGTGGCGGGCGACATCGACACTCGCAGTCAACTCGTGTACGAAGCGATGGGGTGCGGCGCCCTCGATGTCGTCGAGATACCGCAAGTCGGCCGTCATGACGGCGCCCCGCTGCTCGCGAAAATAGAAACGATTCGCCGTCTCGTCGGCGCCGGCCGGGCGCCCGCGGACGTTCGCGCCGGCTCGCCGGCCGCCTCGCCGCATCCGGCCGGCGAGGCGCTGATCGCGATCGGTGCGTCGGCCGGCGGACCGGCCGCGATCGCAACGATTCTCGCCGCCATGCCCGGGGATCTCCCCGCATCAGTCGTCGTCGTTCAGCACGTCGACAACGCTTTCGTCGAGGGGATGGCACGCTGGTTCGCCGGACGCACGGAACTCAAAGTGCGCATCGCTCGCGCCGGCGACCGGCCCGAACGGGGAACCGCGCTGTTAGCCGCGACGACTGGACACTTGAGGCTCGGCGACGACGGGCTGCTGGCATATGCGCCGTTCCCGCCGGCGGATCCATACCGGCCGGGCGTCAATGTCTTCTTTGAAAGCGTTTGCCGCTGGTGGCGCGGGCGGTCCGTGGGCGTTCTGCTGACGGGCATGGGCAGCGATGGCGCGCGCGGGTTGAAACAGCTACGCGACGGCGGCCATCACACGATTGCTCAAGACGAGAGCACGAGCGCCGTCTACGGCATGCCTAAGAGCGCCGCGCAGCTCGCGGCGGCGGTCGACATCCTGCCACTTCCGCTCATCGCACCGCGCCTGGTCGAACTTTCCGCTAAACCGCTCGCGCATGGAGTCTTTGAGTGAAGGTACCCACGCCAAGGACGGACATCGTCGTGCTGCTCATCGACGACCAGCCGATCGTCGCGGAGGCGATTCGACGCTTACTGGCGCCGATCGCCGACGTGCAATTCCACTACTGTCGCGATCCTCACCAGGCGCTCGAGACCGCGGAACAAATCAAGCCGGCGGTCATCCTGCAAGATCTCGTTATGCCGGGAGTCGACGGTTTGACGCTCGTGCGGGCGTATCGGGCGAATCCGGGGACCGCCGACGTCCCCGTCATCGTTCTATCGACAAAAGAGGAGGCTGCGGTCAAAGGCGAAGCTTTTTTGTGCGGCGCAAACGACTATGTCGTAAAACTCCCTGACTCCATCGAATTGATCGCGCGGCTGCGTCACCACGGGATGTCGTACTTGCACCGTGTGCAACGCGACAGTGCGTATCGAGCGCTGCACGAGAGCCAACGCATGCTGCTGTTGCAGAATCTCGAACTCGAGCGGCTGACCCACGTCGACGGGCTCACGGGTCTCAGTAACCGGAGATATTTCGACGAGTTCACCACGGTGCAATGGAAACTCGCTATCCGGGAGCGCACGCCATTCTCGATACTCATGATCGACGTCGACGATTTCAAGAAATACAACGACTATTACGGCCACGTCGCGGGCGACCTCGTGCTCAAGCGGATCGCGCAAGAGATCAAGGCTCGCTGCCAGCGACCGAACGACCTCGTGGCGCGCTTCGGCGGTGAGGAATTTGTCGTTGGTTTGTGCGTGCCGCTCGGCGGAGCGTTGGTCGTCGCCGAACGGATCTGCGATTCCATCGTAGCCCTCGACATCTCGCACGAAGCCTCGACGGTCGGGAACGTCGTGACGGTCAGCGTCGGCGGCGCATCCACGTGGCCTATCCATGGCGAAGACTATCTGCCGTTGATCGAGGTGGCCGATCTCGCGCTGTACGAGGCGAAGCGTTCGGGAAAAATGCGAGCGATCGTGCACCCGCAACACGCCGACGAGGAGCGCGGCTTGGCTTCGACTGCTTCCGAAGCGGCGCACCAAAACGGCGCGCTAGGCGACCATTCCTCGACGCGCGCCACGGAACCGGCTCCGGAGATTTATGGCTAAAGTTCCGCGGTCCCCGCGAGCTCCGCGGCGTGCGCGACAATGGGCTTCGGTGCGCTAGTCCCGCCATGCTGGGCCGCGACTCGTGCGGCCATGGCCATGATCGTCAGCATCGGGTTCACGCCGCTGGCTTGCGGAAACAGCGACCCGTCGGCCACCAGCAGATTTTCGTAGCCCCACACGGCGCCGGTCGGATCGACGACCGACGTCAGGGGGTCGGCGCCCATCGGCGCCGTGCCCATCTGATGGGCGGAGAAGAAGATTTGCCGGTTCGGCGCGACGCCGAGGTCGTGCAACTCCTCGGCGAACGCATCGCGAAACGCCGGCGTCCAGCTCTCCCGCAGGATCGTGATGGGCCGCGCGTGCAGCGTTCCCACCTGGCTCGCGCCCGAAGCGAAGGCCAAGTCGAAGAGGCCCACGAGACCGGCCAGCATGTTTTCACCGTCGAAGGGCGAGACGCGGTAGCGGATCTGCGCTTCGTCATCGAGGTCGATGCGGCCGGGGTCGCGGTCACGCGTGAGCGCGAGCAACGTGGCTGCGTAACGGGTGCGGTCCATCAGCGCGGCGTGCGAGTCGCGGTCTTGCCACGGCAGGGCGAGCGCCGCGATGCCCGGATGGGTCGGCGCCACCTCGACCTTGACGCCGTAGTTGCCGGCGCGATAGTTGTACGCGTCGGAATAGGCGCTCTGCATCGGTCCGAGCCACGGTTCGATCGGCTCCGGGTATTCCGCGATGCAGCCGGCGACCGGGTGCAGAAAGAGCCGCGTCCCCAGGAACGGATGCCGCACGCCGCTGCGCGCAAGGAGTCCCGGCGTACGCAGGGTGCCGGCGCTGACGACGACCGTCTCGGCCACGACCTCGAACGCGCGCACGTCGCCCGGCCCTACGGTTTGCACGACGGTGACGCCGCGCGCGCGCGCGCCGGACAGCTCGATGCGCAGGGCGCGCGCGTTCGCGTAGAGCGTGCCGCCCGCCGTGGCGATCTGCGGTAAGAAGACCCGCGGCGTCGAGCGCTTCTTGCCGTAGGCGCAGCCGTAACCGCAGTAACCGCAGCCGGCGCCGCAGTCGGCCGGCGCGTTGCGCGGCATCGCGCCCGCGTGAACGTCGAGCGCCCGGGCACCTTCGATCAGTTTGGCGTTATTGGCGTTGTGCCGGCTGACCGGCATCGTGCCGAGGCTCCGCTCGAGCATCGCGTACTCCGGCTCGAGCTCGGCCGCGAGGCCGGCGATCCCGCTCTCCGCTTCCCACTCGGCGGCGACGCGGTCCGCCAACCGGAACGAGGTACACCAGTTGACGGTCGTGCCGCCGCCCACGGTCGCGCCGGCCAAGATCGCGATGCCCAGATCTTCGCTCGCGGTCAAGCCGCGGTCGAGGTAGAGATCGGCGGTCGAAAGCTCGCGCTGCGTGAACGTGCGCGCGCTGCACGGCGCGCCCGCCTCGAGCACGACGACCCGCTTTCCCGCGCGCGCGAACGCCGCCGCCGCAACGCCGCCGCCCGCGCCGCTCCCGATCACGACCACGTCCGCCATAACGCGCTCGCCCTCGCGCGCGGTCGCATAGGGCAGCGGGGCGTCATCGAAACCGAAGTCGCTGCGCGGCCCGGGATACCCGATCCGCGCCCAGGTGGGATTCTCATCGCCCGGCGTGCTCTCGGCGTAAGCCAGAAAGAGCGACAAGCGTTTGAGCATCGCGAACGCGGTCCGCAGCTTCGGCACGGGCGAACCGGCGAAGAGCTTCAGCGTACCCGCGCGCGATGCGTCGTTGAGCCGCATCGGCAGGGAGAGCAGGTCGAGGAGCTGGTACGCTTCAGCGCGGCGCTTTGGCGAGACCGAATCCAGCGCTTCGACGGCGAGTTCCGTCACGCGGTCAATGCGCGCGTCGTGCGGCGCGAAGGTCGCCACGACGCTGCGCAGCGTGGCGCGGCGCCGCTCGTCCAACGCGGGGCTTAGACGGCCATGGCCGGCGCCGGAATGTCCGCCGCGCGGACGTAGTCGGCGCCGAGTTGCGAGAACAGCTCGCGCTCGGGGATCGGGGTGGGAATCGTCAGCGGCACGCCCGCGAGCAGCCGGCCGGCCAATTCCATCCAGGGCGCGCCCAGCGCTCCGGTCACGTCCATCTCGAAGACGGTCTGGGCAGTCAGGCGCGACTTGCGGACGCCGTCGTTCTCCGGAATGCACGTCAGGCAGACGCTGCCGATACGGGCCGCGAAGGGGCCGACCAATTCCGCGTTGGACGCGCGGTTGGCCACGATGCCCGCGAGTGTGCCGCCGCCGGTCTTCTGCTTGATCGTGATCGCCGTGGCGATCCGGTTGGCCGCGAAGATCGAGTCGAAATCGTTGGTGGCCACGATGATCACCTGTTCGGAGTGCTGCAGCGGCGCCGAGAACCCACCGCAGACGACGTCGCCGAGCACGTCGAACATCATCACGTCGTAGTCCTTGTAGACGCCGAACTTCTCGAGCAGCTTAACCGTTTCGCCGACCACGTAACCGCCACAACCGGCGCCGGCCGGTGGGCCGCCCGCCTCGACGCAATCGACGCCGTATTTCCCCTTGAAGATGATCTCATCGCGCTCGATCTCTTCGGTCTTGAATTTATAGCTCGAGAGTACTTCGACCACGGTCGGGATCAACGACCCCGTTAATGTGAACGTGGAGTCGTGCTTGGGGTCGCAGCCGACCTGGATGGTCCGGTGGCCGAGCCGGCCGAATGCGGCCGAAAGATTCGACGAGAACGTGCTCTTGCCGATTCCGCCCTTGCCGTAGACCGCGATCTTGAGCATGAAGAATTTCCCCGCTTTCCGCTACCTGCGCCCACGGTACGCCCCAGCGGCCACGACGGGCCGTGACTCGGCTCACCACGGGGGCGGCCGCCGCGCGCCGGAGAAGCCAGGGCGTTCGTGATCGTTACGATTTCGCGCGACTACGGTGCGGCCGGCCTGGCGGTGGCCGACGGCGTCGCGCACGCGCTGGGCTACGAGTTGCTGCTGGACGACCTGCCCCGGACGGTAGCGGCGCGCCTGGGCACGTCGGCGGCGGAGGTGGCCGAGCGCGCGGCCTCCGAGGCGTCGCTCGCGGAGCGCATCTTGGCGCGCCTGGGCGCCGGGACCGCCGAGGTCATCTCCATGAACGAGCCGCGCCTGCCGGGTGACTTCGACGAATCGGTGCGCCGCGAGATCGAGCGGACGATTCGCGATCGGGCGGCGGCGGGCAACGTCGTGATCTTAGGGCGGAACGCCGGGGCGATGCTCGGACCGCGACCGGATCTGATCCGGGCGTTCCTCACCGGCGAGCGCGAGTGGCGGCTGGCACGGATCATGGAGTCGTTTGGGAATTCGCGGGCCGCGGCGCTGGCCGACCTCGAGCGCATCGATGCCGGCCGGCGTAAGATCGCCCGGGAACGCTACAAAGTCGGCTGGGGTGAAGCGCGCTACTACGACATTCTGCTCGACGCGTCGCGGTTCGGCGTCGACGGGTCGGTCGAGCTGGTCGTGGCCGCCGTCCGCGCCGCCGAGCGAGCGGGCGCGTGAGCACGGTCCGGCCGTCGCCGCAGCTCGAAGCCGCGGTCCCGCGCCGGCGGCCGTCGGTCCTGGCGCCGTTTCGTTACCGCGATTTTCGGCTGCTCTGGTCGGGTCTGCTGGTCTCCAACCTCGGCACGTGGATGCAGCTGACGACTCTGGGCTACATCGTCGTGCAGTTGGCCGGCAGCCCGCGGCTAGCGGCGCTCGACGTCGGCATCCTGGGGGCGTCGTCGGCCGTGCCGGTGCTGCTCTTCTCGCCCTTCGCGGGCGTCGCGGCCGACCGCTTCGCCCGCCGCCGCGTGCTCTTTGTGACGAACTCGGTCGAGGTGGTGGCGGCCTTGACGTTGGCGATCCTGGCGACCACGCACCGGCTCGCGCTCTGGGAAATCTTCGTGATCGCCGGCATCCGCTCGACCGGCCAGTCATTCGATGCGCCCGCCCGCCAAAGCTGGGTGCCGTTGCTCGTGCCGCGCGAATTTCTGGGGAACGCGATTGGGCTCAACTCGGTGGCCTTCAACGCGCCGAGCGTCGTCGGGCCGCCGATCGCGGGCTTCCTGATCCTCTACGTCGGGATCGCGACGTCGTTCTACGTCAATGCCGTGCTCACGCTCGCGGTCGTGGTCGCGCTCGTGTTCATGCGCTCGCCGCCGCCGAGTTCGACCGTGCGCGAAAGCGTGTTCGCGTCGATCTTCGCGGGGGTGCGATTTCTCGCTACCCATCACGTGCTGCGCTCGGTCGTGCTCTTGCTGATCGCGTCGTGCCTGTTCGTGCGGCCGTTCCAGCAGCTCTTGCCGGCGTACGCGGCGCACGTCGTTCACGTCGACGCGCGCGGCCTGGGCTTTTTGCTGGCCGCGGTCGGCACCGGGGCGATCCTCGGCTCCCTCTTGACCGCCGTAATCGGCGCGCGCCGCCGCGGCGCCGTCTGGTACGGAAGCGCCGTGGTGATGTCGCTCGGGGTCGTCGTGTTGGGGACCGTGCACGTCTTCGCGGTCGCCCTGCTCGTGTTGGCGGTGCTTGGCCTTGCCGTGCTCTCGTTCGCGGGGAGTTCGAACGTGCTGTTGCAAACGCTCTCCCCCGACGATATGCGCGGACGAGCGATCTCGGTGTTCTCGATGATCATCCTGGGCCTCGTGCCCGCGGGTTCGCTTTTGCTCGGGTTGCTGGCGTCGTTCGTCGGGCTCTCGCCCGCGCTGATCTCGGGCGGTCTGGCGTTTCTGGCGATCGGCCTGCTGGTTTGGACGACGAACGCGGAGTTGCGCGCCGTATGAAACATCTGGCGCCGCTCGACGGCTTGCGCGGCCTCGCGATCGTGCTGGTCGTGTGGTTCCACGTCTGGCAGATCTCGTGGCTGCGCGCCGACCTGCCGTTCACGGACGGCGCGGTCAACTTCAACTTCATTCCCGAAGGCGGGTTCGTCGGCGTCGACCTGTTCTTTTTCATTAGCGGTTTCTGCCTGTTCTATCCGTACGCGCAGACGCTGTTCGACGGTCGTCCGCTGCAGACGGTCAAGACGTTCGCGCTGCGTCGCGCGCGGAAGATCCTCCCGTCGTACGTTTTCGTGATGGCGGTGCTGATCGCGCTCGGCATGTCGGGCATCGGAAGCTTCGCGGACGGCGTGCGGCAAGTCGGCCTCCACCTGCTCTTCGTCCACACCTGGTTTCCCGATTCGTACGGCTCGATCAACGGCGTCTTGTGGTCGCTCGCCGTCGAGGTTCAGTTTTACGTTCTCTTTCCAACGATCTGCTGGGCCGCGATGCGCGCGCCGTGGCTAACCTTTGCCGCGATGGCGATCGTCGCGAACGCGTACCGGTTCGCGGTCCTGCACCGGCACGACGTCGGGTCCTGGTACGATCAGCTTCCCGGCACGCTCGACCTCTTCGCGGCCGGGATGCTGGCGGCGTATCTCTACCGTGCGATCGCGGTCCGCGCGCCACGGGTCGCGGCGCTGAAAGTACCGTGGACGCTGGCGGCCTTTGCCGGCATCGCCGGCTTTCTGCTCGTGCTGCACGCGGCGTTCGACGTCCGCTACGATCCCAATTGGCCGTGGGAAACCTTTAAGTGGGGGCGCGCCGTCATGTGCCTCGCGTTCATCCTGACCACCGTCGGTTCTCTCTTTGCTTTTCAATGGTGGCAGCGGACCCTCGGCAATCCCGTGCTTGTTTTCCTCTCGGTCATTTCCTATAACTTGTACCTGTGGCACCAACCGGTCGCGCGCTTCTTACGCGAACATCACCTTCCGAAATGGAACGGCGCGGACGAACACGCCGATCCGGGGTGGGGACTGCCCTTCACCTTGCTCTCGTTCGCGGCGATGCTGGTTGTCGCCACGTTCTTCACCTACGCATTGGAACGGCCGATTCTCTATTGGAGGCGCAAGCCCGCCGGTGACGGCACGCTCGCCCGTTTGCCGAACAAGCCCGGCTTGGAACTAACCTCAGGTCCCAGCCATCTGAGCTAACGGCGAGTGGAGACTAAAACATGGCGCCACGCGAAGGTGGTCTGCCCGTGGAGAGCGGCGGGAGTCCGCCGCGGGGGGATCGGGGGGACGTGTCCCCCGTATAAGATGAACATTCTTGTGACCGGTGCGACCGGATATATCGGCGGGCGGCTCGTTCCCAAATTGACCGCGGCCGGCCATAACGTTCGCGCGCTGGCGCGCGATAGCGTACGCTTGCGGAATCGCTTTCCGGGCGTAGAGGTCGTCGAAGGCGACGTATTCGATCGCGAGAGCATCGAGCGAGCGCTCGCCGGCATAGAAGTCGCGTATTACCTGGTCCACTCGATGGCCGGAGGCCGCGGCGACTTCGCGGCGCGCGACCGCGAGGCGGCGGCGATCTTCGCGACCGCCGCGCGTCGAGCGGGTGTCGCCCGCATCGTGTACCTAGGCGGCCTGGGCGAAGAGGGCGACGATCTCTCGCACCATCTCGCCAGCCGCCACGAAGTCGGCGCGGTCTTGCGATCGGCCGGCGTGCCGTTGACGGAATTTCGCGCCGCGATGATCGTGGGCGCCGGCAGCGCGTCGTTCGAAATGCTACGGTACTTGACCGAACGCCTCCCGGTGATGATCGCACCGAAATGGGTCGACACGCCCTGCCAGCCGATCGCCGTGCGCGACGTGCTTGCGTACCTGACGGCCGAGGCGACGCGCGAAGCGGCCGGCGACGCCGTCTTCGAGATCGGCGGCGTCGACGTGCTGTCGTACCAGCAAATGATGTTGCGCTACGCCGCCATTCGCGGACTGACACGACGGTTGATCGTCGTGCCGTTCTTCACGCCGCGGCTCTCGTCAGCGTGGGTCCACTTGGTCACGCCGATTCCGGCCTCGATCGCGCGGCCGCTGATCGACGGTTTGCACAATCCGGTCGTCGTGCAGGACGACGCGGCGCTTCGCGCGTTCCCCGGCATCGTGCCGATCGCTTACGACGAAGCGGTGCGCCGCGCGCTCGATCGTTACTCGAGCTCGGGCCCCGAGACCACGTGGTTCGACGCATACGACGTGCGCAAGTTGCCCGGCAACTTCGCCGGTTCGGCGCAAGGCATGCTGATCGACCGGCGTCAAGTCGCGACCGCCGCTTCGCGTGCATCGCTGTTCGCCGTGTTTACGAGTCTGGGCGGCAAGCGGGGCTGGCTGTACGCCGACTTCCTGTGGGAGCTACGCGGCGTGCTCGACCGGCTGGTCGGCGGCATCGGAACGCGCCGCGGCCGCCGTTCGGCAAGCGGCTTGCGCGTCGGCGACGCGGTCGATTTCTGGCGGGTCGAAGCGTTCGAGCGCGACCGGTTATTGCGCCTGCGAGCCGAGATGCGACTGCCCGGCTATGCGTGGCTTCAGTTCGAGGCCTTGCCTGGCGAAGGCGGCGGCAGCTTGTTGCGCCAAACGGCGTTCTTCGAACCGCACGGCCTCTTCGGCTATGCGTACTGGTTTTCAGTACTGCCGTTCCACGGCTTGATTTTTGGAAACATGTCGCGCCTCATCGCGCAGGAAGCCGAACGCTTGGATTCGCCGGAGCCGGAGCTGGAAAAACGTCCGGCATGAACCGAGCGGGTTCGGGAAGCCGGACCGACGCGGTCGAGCAGGAGCGGATCGCCAAAGCGAACGCGGAGGAAGCCCGCTCGAAGGACTGAACGGCCGTTCGACCAAAAGCTCGCCTGACCCGAGCGTAGGCGCTTTGCCTGCGCTCCAGTTTTCATAGCGAGGGTCGGCGATGTCTTTGGTAAGACGGTTTTCTGGCGCACTTTTGTCGGCCGTCTTGGGAGGCACGCTGATCGCGACGCCGGGCGTAAGCGCGGCCGCCGATGCGTCGCACGCCCTCTATCGGCTCGCGCTGCCCGCCGGTCAGACGGCCCTCGTCTACTCCGGCGGCATCGTGCACGTCTTCTCCAAAGATCGCACGAAGATGATGACGCGCGTCTTGCCGCCGGAACCGGCGCTCGCGCCCGATGCGACGCGTGGCGCGAACCCCGACCGCAGCTTTGCCTTGCGCGAGCTCGTGAAAAGCACGCCGCGCCCATTCGAACCCGGACGGGTCCTCGTCGTATTCCGCGACGGAACCGGCGCGAGCGCCGACGCGCTCGCCATCCCCGCGGCGAGGTTACTCGATATTCGCCGGGGCGTGCGGGCCAACACGCTCTCCGCGTCGCAAATTCCGCGCTACACGAGCGATTCCGCGACCAATCGCGTGCTGGCGGAGATCGGAACCGATCGCGTCGAGCGGCTCTTTCGCAAGGTCAGCACGTCGACGCTGGCGGCGATGCGCGCGAGCGCGCAGGCGAAACTCGGCCGGCCGTTACTCAATATCGCCGCGGCGTACCGCTTGCACGTGACGGATGCGTCGGTGCGGAGCGCAGTCGCGCGTCTCGCGAAGCTGCCGAACGTCGCTTACGCGTCGGCCGACTGGCACGTTACCACGATGCAGTCGGGGCCGATCCCGCTCCCCGCGGGCGCGGCCGCCCGAGCCCGCGCGACCGGCGCTTCGATGCGTTCGGCACCGCTCGCCATGCGCGGCCCGCGAGTGACCGGCGTGCCGTCCAACTACGCGGTTTCCGCCAGTGCCCAGAGCCTGCTCAACGCGCCCAGCGTCGACGCGGCGGCCGCCTTCGACGAAATCGCCGGTAAGTTTCATCAGCTTCCCGGTCAAGGCGAGATCATCACCGACCTTTCGCTCGGCGACGTCGACGATGCGAGCGAAGCCAGCAATCAGTCCGATCCGTGCAGCGGCTACGTCGGCGCATTCGGACCCACGACGGTCCTCGTCGGCGGACAACGCTACATCAATTGGCCCTCGATGCCGCTGATCCCGACGTATACCTCGGACGATTCGGGCGACCTGAGCGGCACCGGCTCGGTCTGCGGGATCGATCCATACCTCGGTGAAGTCGGCTTGGATTTTTCGGTCATGGCGCCGCTGCCCGACGCGTTGCAGCGCCCCGGCGAAACCGGCAGCGGGCTCTCCGATCTGTTGGGCATCGCGCCCGGCGCGAGCTACCGGCTCGTCGTTCCCGCCTCGTTCTCGCCGAGCAATAGCGACATTCTAGGCGCGCTGCTTGGGTCGGCGTTGCAAACGCCGCGCCCGAGCGCCATCACGATCAGCCTCGGCTTTGGCGAAGACGCATATGGTTTTCCCTCGCGATTCTTCGAAGACGATCCGCTCTCCGAGGCGCTGATCGCCGCGATCGTGCAGCAATACAACATCGTCGTGGCGGTTTCGGCCGGTGACGGCGTGCGATTGTACACGACCGTAGCGATCGGCCCGAACGGCGGCTCGGCGCCAACCGACGTCGTTGCGCCGGGTGGCCAGCCGACGAGCATCGGCGACGTCGCGTTCTCGAGCGTTCCTTCGGAAGATTTCGACAGCGGTTCGATCGACGCCGGCGGAACGACGCTCGACGACGTTTTCGCGCGGCCTCCGCAGTACGTGAGCGGAGCGCCGGCTGCGCAGCACGCGTATGCCGAAACGCGCTGGACCGGCTTTACGAGTTTCAGCAGCGGCGACGGCACGCGCGCGAACGTCTCCGCGCCCTCGGATAACATTCTGTCGTTCGAACACACCCAGAGCGGAGCGGCGGACGGCGTCACCGTCGTGTTGGAAGGCGGAACGTCGGCCTCCGCGCCGGAAATAGCGGCCGCCGCCGCGGTCGTGCTGCAGGTCGGGCGGCTGACCGGACATCCCCTGACCGCTCCCCAAGTGCGCACGCTGTTGGCGAGCACGGGAACCGCGGTTCCCCCGGTGCCGCAGGCCGATCGTTTGCTGAACGTGGGTCCGCAGCTCGACGTGCGACGCGCCGTCGAAAGCCTGCTCGCGAGTTCGGGTTCGAAGGGCACGCCGGGCGTCGCGCGGGTCGCGGTCGAGCAGCGGCGCAACGACGGGAATCTGGACGGCGTGTTCCAGTCCGATACCGATCCGAGCGACATTCTCTTGCAAGACTCAACGAATCAGAACCGTTATCAAGTTTCGTGGATCACGATCGCGCCGGACTGGGAGTGGCTGCCCACCGGGGTTCAGTACCGCCTGTACGTCGCCGGCGAGCCCACCAAGCCGATCGCGCTGACGCCTTGGGCGCGAGCCTTGCCCAAGACGATTCTAGCCGCCGCGGGCCTGCCGCTGGCATCGACGTCCAATCGCACCGTGCACCTGACGTACGACGCGCGCGTCGGCGTGAAAACCGTCGCGAGCGCCACCATCGCGCTTACCTTCGGGCCGACCGACGCGACCCACTACGGCTTGCTGCAACCCTTGGTGCCGGCAGTCGTGACCGGTCCCCTGATCCCGGTGACCTACGATCTGCGGGACATCGCGGGACAAAATCACCCGGAGCTAGTCGTCTCCGAACCGGGACGGATGAGCCCGGCGACCGGCTCGCTCTTCAACCCGGTATACACCACGGCGCTCACCGCGACGCACGGGACGATCGACGTTCCGGTTTCCGCGCTGCAAGGCGGCGGCATGTACGGCGTGGACGTCATTTACGACAGTACGCTGATGCGCCACAGCGACCCGGCCTTCACGCGCGTCGTGCCCGCCGGCGCGGATGCCGCGCAGCCGGCCGCGCCACTGCTCTCGAGCAGCGGTTCGACCCCGGGTCACTATCTCGAAGTGCCGTACGGCGGTTCGTTCCAGGTCAGTTACGACGTGAGCACCGTAGCCGGAGCGACGGGCGCGTTGCTCGAGATCAGCGCGGCCGGACCGGGCGCGTGGGGAATCTACAACCCCTTTAATAATCCGGGCGGCTCGCGCTGCGATAACGACGGCGTCGATTCGGGCTCGGTCTACTGCGTGCCGCTTGCGGGACGCTCGGGGACCGTGACGGTCAACGCGAAAACCGCCGGCCTCGTCCCGACGCTCAATCACGTCGTTCGAGTCATCCCGCTGAAGTTCGGCGTGGCGGCCGGCGAAGCGGGCGAAGTTAGTGCGATCACGATGGACGGGGTGCTCGCGAGCGACGGCGGTGGCGTGCAAAACGGCTTCGGCGTCGGCCAGCGAGGTGTCGATGGATTCTTGACGTCCGGTCAGCAGACGGCCGCCGGCGAAGTTCTGACCTCGCTCGACACGTTCGATCAGACCAGCAATCAAATCGTGAGCGAGGCCGGCGCTGCCACCGGCAGTCTGTACTTCTCCGAAGGCGGTTCTGGAATCTTCGGTGGCGACATCGGGCTGATCGGACTCGAGAACACGAGCACGGGAGCCACGACGTACAACCTGCTCGACACCGTCACGAGCGGCGCGATCGGCGCCGCCTGGACGCCGCCGGTCACCGTCGACAACTTCGTTTCCGAGGCGGCGGAGAACGGATCGAACGACGTCGTGCCGATGGAGTTCTACGATCCGAACGGGAAGACGAACGATAACTACCGGCTCTTTACCTCGCAGATAACACATAACACGTTCGGGCCCATCTACGACGTTTCGGCGCCGATCGAAAAGGAAGCCTTACCGAACGTCTGGGGGTTGGCGGAAAACACCGAAACCAAAGAGGCGGTGCTGCTGGGCGAGGATTTCGAAGCCGACTGCCCCGCGCCGACGATCATCACGGTCGATACCACGAGTGGCGCCGTCGGCTCGTTCCTCGGTACGGGTAAGGGCTTTCCGTACGGGATCGCGATCGATTCGGCAACGAACAAAATGGCCGTGCCGACGCTCTGCGATGGTGACCTGTCGATTTACAACCTCGCGACCAAGACGGGGACCGCGTACCCGCTCGACGGAAATCCAAGCGCCAGCGGCAACGTCTTCAACGGGTTCTATACCGAAATCGATTCGCCGGACAAGGAATTCCTGGTCGAGCAAACGACCGCGCCGGACTTCGGAACAAACAATAATTCGCTCAGCCGCGTGCTGGTCTACAGCGAGTCCGGTAGCTTGCTCGAGAAGAAGGAGCTGTTCGATCTCTACGGGGCGTTCTTGTCGATCCAAGCCCACAATTTGCAAGTCGATCCGTCGCGGCACGCCGCTTATCTGATCGGTCCCTTTGAGGAGGAGCTCGAACCGTTTAGTTACTAGCGCGCCGCCGGCTCTACGTTATTTCGGGTTCTGAAATCCAGGGCAAACTCGGTAGCGAATCGACCGCGACGATGGGTTCGTGGTCGGGCCGGCGCAGCGTTGCGTTTGGTTCGCCGGGATCGAGCACGACCGCCAAGTGGACACCCGCCGATAACCATTCCTGCGCGCGGCGCTCTCGAGCATGTTGGTCGTGCTAATGTGGTGGGCCAAAGCTACCGACACGCCCCTTGCTCGCTAGCTGTCGTCAGCTGCCGCCAGCTGTCGCTCCGGAACTAACGGCGCATCCGGAGCATCTCAGGTATCGACGAACGTCTTGCTGAAAGCAGGTTGCCATGGTCGAGAAAAATATTCCGAATACCACCACGTGGCCCGAACTGGCCGAAGGGCTCTACTCGTTCTTGACCGGCCGGGGCGCGACGATCGAATACGGTTTCGATAATGTCGAGGTCTGGGTTCCGAGCTCGACACATCCGGAGGCACCAGCTGCGCGCTGGAAGGTAAACGGCACACTGCGCATTCGCACGAGCGAAGCCTCGCGGAACTGACGTGTCGCGCGTCGAGATCAGCGGCGCGTTGCAACTGGAGCTCGACGGCCGCCGGATCGACGTTGCCGCGACCGGCTCGCACGTGAGCGCCGAGATAGGGCGGCTCAAAGCCCCGCGGCTGTCGTTGCGCCTGATCGCTTCGAGCATCACGCTCGCGCGGCGTCTGTCGCGCGCGCTCGACGAGAGTGGCCTGACGTTCACGTTTACACGCGACGGCCGGCCGATGTTCGAGCTCGGCGCGGGCGTTCGCTCGCGCGGGATCGCGAAGCTCTTCGGTTTCCGGCACGTGCGAATACACCGAAGGGTGAACCTTTCCGGCCATTCCGCCGACTCGCTCAGGCCGTAACCGAGCGCCCCAACAGCTTCGTGGCGGGCCGATGGGCTTCAAGCACGATGCCAGGAAAGTGCCCGCCGGTCCGCTCATGCGATCGTTCCAATTTTAGATAACCCGGCCGAGCCGGCGCTTTTCAGAGGGCCGCTGTGAGCCGTGCGTTGAGATCTTCTGATTTCGAGCGCCACTCGATGTCGTCGTCGGTATCGCGAACGAGGTCGGCGAGTTTCGAATCGTTCGCGACGCCGTCGACGGCCGCGGCCGCGGCACGCACGAGTTCCTTCGTGAGTCCCGGGCGCAGGGCCGCCAGGCGTGCGGCGACATTTCTCCGCCGGCCAATCAAGCGCGGTCGGCCCCGGCTTCGGAACGACCGGCGTGATTCTGTTTTCGGCGACCTAAGCGCTATTCGTCTGCGTCGAAAACGGAGCTGAGGTCGAGCGTAGCGAGCGCCGAACGCGAAATTGGGGGTTTCCCCTCATATGCGCGGGGTGGGCCAGGTACTACGCTGCGGTCAAGATGTTCCGCACGGGATACTTTTCTGAGCACCTTCGGCGAGTGTCGATAATCGGAGGTCACGCATGCTAGGCCTTTCTTCGCGCAGCCGCTTCCGGCTCGTTCGCTTGGCGGCAGCGCTCTTAGCTGGTCCGGGCGCTCTCCTTGCCGGCACGTCCGCCGCTGCTGCGGCAACCTGCGCGTGGCAGGTCTTTCCGACGCCCAACGGCGTGGTAGACGGAAATCAACTGTTGGCCGTCAACGCGGACTCGGCTACGGACGCTTGGGCAGCGGGAATCACGATTGCGAACCAGACCGTCTCCCCACTCGCGGAGCACTGGAACGGCGCGAAGTGGCAGCTCGTTCGCGCCGCCGGGTATGGCCGGTACGGTAGCCAGCTCAGCGCCATAGCCGGCTTGAATTCGAAGGACGCCTGGGCCGTCGGTTGGTATTCGAACGGCTCCGCGACCGAACCCATGACCGAACACTGGAACGGAACAAAGTGGGCCATCACCCCCACTCCCACAAAGTCTTCGCCGTATGGCGCGACCTTGAATGCCGTCGCGATCGTTTCCGCCGACGACGTTTGGGCCGTCGGTGGAGTTCAAACGTCCAACAACGGCAACGAAGAAGACAATTCGATCGGGTTGATCGAGCACTGGAACGGCGTGCGCTGGTCGATCGTGCCCAGCCCCGATCGAGGCACGCTCGACACGCTCTTGCTCGGCGTTACCGCCGTGAATGCAAACGACGTCTGGGCTACCGGCGTCTACGGGGCGACCGCGGCCGGCTTCAACCAGACCTTCGCGGAGCATTGGAACGGCGTGAAGTGGTCGCTCGTAGCGACGCCCGACGCGCTCGCGACGACGTATAATAACTTCAACGCGGTCGCTTCGCTGTCAGCGGACGCCGTGTTCGCCTCGGGTGATTACTACGACCCTAATGCCAAACCGCCGACGTTCCGCACTTTGGCCGGCGTCTGGAACGGACGAGCCTGGAGTCTGATCCCGAGCGCAAACGCCGCCAACGACGAGACCGTGCTCGCCGGCGCTGCGGCCGTCTCGCCGACGGAGGTCTTGTCCGTTGGCAGCTACATCGTTGGCTCTCTGCAGCTGACGTTCGTGATGCTTTGGGACGGCTCCCGGGCCGTCAGCCTCGTGACGCCGGACGTCTACAAAACCGGCTCGTATTTTGACGCAGCGTCGCGCATCCCGGGGACGAGCGACGCGTGGGTCGCCGGCGGCACGCTAGATGCCGGCGGGTCGCCGCATCAAACGCTAATCGAACGCTACCACTGCTAACGTCGCGGGTGCTAACGACGCGGGCGCTATTGGTCGGCGTCGAAAATGGCGTTGAGATCGAGAACGAGATCGCCGGTCGCTCCCGGTAGCAGCGCCTTATCGATGCGAAGCGTATCGACCGCGACGA
>Ga0116228_10000956_pt1 | contig 23408 bp, 14 predicted proteins | sample S1TSphfallax_2_FD_89694 | JGI IMG/M metagenome (GOLD analysis project Ga0116228, IMG submission 89694) | Host-associated microbial communities from peat moss isolated from Minnesota, USA - S1T2_Fc - Sphagnum fallax MG | ecosystem: Host-associated > Plants > Peat moss > Unclassified | place...
AAGAAAAATAAGCTTCCAAGTTACAAAACGTTTTTGTTTTTGTTTATTTTCTTTGGACCCCTCCTACTTTCAAACCTCATAACTTTCTTATTTCTTGTTCATTTTAAACAATTTAAAGTGCTATAGGAGCGCCACCTGAAGTCCTACAAATCACATTGGAACTCTATAGCGAAAAAACAACATAAAATGAACTTTCTGGATGTTTAAGAACTGGCCTTTGTAGTGTTCAATAGTTTTCTTTTGAGTTTTTGACCCCCTTTACTTTGGTGGGCCATAACTTTCTCATTTCTAATCTGTTTTCAATGATTCTTAGTTTGTTAGATGCGCCAAGAAAAGGGCTTCAAGTTTTCTTTGGACATCAAATGCAATAGAGCCCTGCCTTGGCTGGTATAATCTAATACAATAGTTACATGTAATGTGCAACTAAGTTGATTCATGACGTTTGCAATGGAATGTTTTAACCCATATCCTTTGGCTTCAAATTCTATTTGGCTCAACATATAACTATGAGCAATAGCTATGCATTAACCAAATATTAAGTGCCATTGGGGATGAGTGACGCACTCCCAAGTCCCGGGTTGAACCCACTTGAGGGTTCAACTATGTAGAGTTGCGGAAAGTTGGGACTCGGAAGGCGCTCCCAACTTCCAGCACTATAGAGGGGTAGAGGGGCATGCTAGAAGTCCTGGGATTAGACTAGGAAGAGGGACTAGAAGATCAAGCTTGATTCTGCATCCAAAACAAATCACAAAGTGGTTAGTTCACATTCGGGAACACCCTTGAATGTTGGGACAAGCCACGGGCACTTTGACACACAAGACTCACCACGGCCTGGACTTGGGGGAAGCCACCACCTTCCCCCATATAGTATTCTCTGTGTTACTCCGCGGAGACTACATCCAAATGGCTCTTTTTCTCGGGACTCCCAAGTTGGAGTCCCGAAATTGTCCTGAAACTGTCTCGGTTAGAGTCCCGGGACTTTGGGAGCTCATAACTCCCGATTGCAGAGTCTGATCGCAACGAGGTCCAAACCAAAGTTATAGCCCTCGTCAAGATCTTTCCAACGCCATGTCGCACTCTCAATTCGGAGGTCGAGAGGAGGTCGAATCCCGACTTTTAGTGGTCGGGAGTCAAACTGCCAGTTTGACTCCCGGCCCTGCTTTTGCCCATAACTTGGGCTACAGATGTCCAAATGGCCAATGCGAGGCCATTTTCGATATCTACGCTTCAAGACCTTTCCAATGACACCAAGAACACCTCAATGCGAGTTGTTTTGGGCCTTGTTGTCGAACTCTAAACATTCGAGAGTCCCGGAGGACTCCAAGTCCCCAACTTTCGGAATGTTGGGCTTCACCCCCACACTTGGCCAAAGTGGGGTTGCGACAATGAGTGAATGAAAAAAACTTGACCTTTGTGAAATGGTTAAACCTAAAAATAAAATCGGATTATTTTAAACCTACCTATATAACTTAAGCCTAGCTACTTTTTAACCTACTTGCATACCTAAGTAAACTTATTTAGTAGGGTTTAATTATTACCTACCTACCTATTTATGCACCACGTGTCAATATCTTATTAGCCATATATTGGACGATTTAGATTTCATTGATTAATATTTAAAATTTTAAAAATAGGTGGGTTTTGATTGCCACGTGTCACCAAATAATTGGTGTTACATGAACATTCCATGGTATGCCACGTGTCTTCATCTTAGTGGCAGAAACTTCGATGATTGAGATTAATCCAATGAATTTTTAATTTTGAAAACAAAAAAATTTAAATAGTGACACGTGTCCATAAGTTAGTTGTTTAATTTTTACACATATGTCATATTTTGATTAGTTGCATTGTAGTTGGAAGGAGAGTTGCACATAAGGTGCAACTACATTTGGATTTGTATGTATGTATGAACATGTATATTAAGACCGAATATACATGTTGCATATGTAATATCACATGCAATTGGATGTCATGTGCAACTTGTCTTATGCAACTACACAAATTTGCAATTCCATGTGTCGCATGCAACTAACTTTTAGTTGCAAAAGACAGTTGTAAAACCCAAAATTTCTAGGCCACATAACCTAAGTTACTAGGTGGATTATGTTAAAAGCAAACCTTGGCCTTCTAGCATAAGTAGCCTAGGTAGCTAGCTTAGCCAAAAGTCAACTTAACCCAACTTAGGTTACCTAATTTAGGCTACTAAGTGGCCTAGGTTAAAAACAAACTTTGGCCTCCTAACCTAAATAGCCTAGGTTGCTTAACCTAGTTTAATTGGCCTACGTATCATAAATTGCAAGAGCAAGGATTTGAACCCCCCACCTCCATTTTGGGGTTCAACTCTTCATCCATTGCACTACCACATTTTTAAACTATTAATTGTATTAAACACAAAATTATAAAGATAAAAATATTAGCCTCAAATTAAATTAAGTTATTTTAGATTGACATGGTTGACCTAGGTCAACCTACCTACTACTTACCAACCTAGTCTAGGTTAACTTAGGCTTCCTTAAGTTGATTTAAGATGAATTAAGTCAACCTAGAATACCTACAAGCCTAGCCTAAAATACTACTTAAGCTTTACACTAGATTTAGATTAAATTAAAATAGACGTATCTAGGGTAGACCTAATCTAATATAAGGTAAACTTAAATCATCTAGTGTAAAAATGGTTAAACATAATTATTTTGATTACAAATAGCTAAATTAATATGTAAATTGGATTAAACACAACTATTTAAACCAAACATGTTTAAACTAACATAAATAAGGTTAAACACAATAATTATTTTGATTAAACATGGTTAAATATAATTACTTTAACTAAACATGGTCAAACAATTTAAAACACAATTCCTTAAATTAAACATGGTTAAACTAATATAAATGAAATTAAACACAATTACTTTCACTAAACATGGTTGAATGTGGTTAAACATGGCTAAAAATTATTAATGTGTGGTTAAATTAATATAATTTAGATTTAAAATAATGATTTATTTTAAATATAGCTAAACTAACCTAAATGAAGTTAAACATGGCTAAACAATGATAAATTAAGTTCAATTTCAATAACATTTTGGGTTAAATTTGGCTAAATTATGATAAAATCATAAACTAAAATAAGTTATTTTAATTAAACTTGGTTGATAAAATGATTGGTCCTATGTGATTGTAAATTATTATTTTTTAAAAGCATTTTTAGTTGTTTCTTTAATCATGTTACACATTGTAGTTAGATATAACATGTTGTAAAAAACATGTTTTGGCATTATGAACAATTTTGACCAATCAATAAATGCAATTTTATTCAAATTAATGTCATGAATCATGAGGTTGACTATTAATTGTTAAAGACATTTTTAGTCATGTCCTTATCGTGTTGGACATTGTAGTTACATAAAATAAGTTATAAAAGACATGTTTTGACATTATAAACATTTTTAACAAATCAATAAATGTAATTTTATTGAAATTAGTGTCATGAATCATGAAATTGACTATTAGTTCTAACACCTTGTTGACATATGGTATGCCATATCATCATCATTAAAAATTGAGTCACTATTAGTTGTAAAACTAAATGGTATTTTTTAATAGTTAATTTTAAATCATTCAATTATATTAATATAAATTCAAAAATAATAATATATTTACCCAAAAATTGAACAAGTCATCATATTGACTATAGTCAAAAAATAATGATGCCACATGGCATCTTGATGTCATTTACAACTACATAATAATTTTTATGAAAAATTAATTATAAACATAATTTTAAAAAAAGATAATCAATTTTTAAATTAATTGCAAAACCAAGATGTGTTGTTGGGCATAATATTAATAAAACTTATCTTTTAGTTTAAATTGCATTAAGTATTTGGTTTCAGTAGTCATCCAAATAATTGTTTAAAATGGATTTTATTCATTGACCAAACTTATAGTGGTTGTTAATGCAAAAAGCCCACATAATTAAAGCTTTGTTAAAATGTGAAATTTGGCAACTTAATTATTATCAAGGAAAAAGGTTGTTAAATAAAGAAAGGAATAATATAAAAGATGAAAACACATGAAAGTAAGACTTTTTTATTGTTTACCTACCATCCTATAGCAACTACCATCATGCAACAATTACTATTTTACACATATGGTCATTTGCAGACTTAAAAGAAGACCCAATCGTCTGCACATTTTTGAAAGTTGTTACCTATTGTTTACAAAATTTGCAGACCCTTTGTAGTTGTTGCTTATTTTTTATAATGCTTGTAAACCCTTTGTGGTTGTTACTAATTATTTGGAACAACATTACTTTCCCTAAAGACCTCAAATTTCATATCTACCTTTTTGTTGCTGCCTTTCAATGGTAACTATCATCTTGTGCTAGAATGCATTTACTATTCTAAAACTAAAATAGAAAGTAAATAATATTCTAACTTTATAGAAGAAAAGGAAAATTAATACATAAGAATAACAAAATTCTATATAAATTTGACATGAACTATTTTCACTTTTTTTAATGACATTTTAAGTAAAACACAAACCAAGAAAAAACATTAGAATCCATACAATTTCAACCATTCTCCATTACATAAAGATAAATACAACTTTCTTCCATGCTTTTCATTTTTTTTCGTACAAAACTGTCACACACAAGCATCATCCTAATGTTAATGATCTAATATTCTAATATTCTAATGAAATCCTTCACTCCTTCAAAAAAATAAATAAAAAGCCCAAGAAGGATGTTCACCACATAAAGGTTCAATCCTTATCTTCCTAAATCTCCTTATTCTAATCCCTTGCACACATCTTAATTAAGGGAAATTCATCCATCCTTTATCCACTTGAAATAATTAACTTAGATAGATTCACCTTTTAGTAAATAGAAGATGATAATTTGCCTTGTTAAGTGAACTAGAATAGGATATCATTTTTAATAATTAATATTACTTTTATTAGAATTCCTCTTTGAATGAATTTTTATTCTTCAATCCCATGAATGTCATTGTATTAATGGTATTATTGTTAGAAAACACTTTCATTTTAGAATTCTTTTGAAATTATTTTTTCATTTGATGATAAGTACCATCTAGTTACCATCTAGTGACAATATTATTGTCTCCTAACATCCATGGTGTTTAACCAACATAAAACAATTTTCTACCTTTAATAAGTTTTGTTTTAAAAACCAAAACTCAAGCTTCAAGGTTCAAAATACACTAAAACACTAATTAAAAAGCAACTCAAACCTTAATTCTAAATGCAAAAGCCTATACACTTAGAGCTTCATTCTAAAAACCAAAGGTCAAGCCTTAAGGTTCAATATATACTAAAACCCTAATTCCAAAAGCAAAGTTGAAAAGATTATGTAGCTCACTAAATTCATGAAGCTTGTTAAAAAGTTAGGACTCATGGTTATATTGTAAATATAAAAATGTAATGTGCTTCAAAGGTTTGGACTAGACTCGACAATTTAGAATCCATATTCTAGAGTTTAGACAACAATGTTTCAACTTGTACCAATGTCCATAACTCCATAATGATTCAATGAATCACTAGCAACATTTGAAGTTCAAGCAACAATACCCAAATCCAATTGTTGGAATTCAGCAATTGCATCAACTTGAAAAGAACAAACCATGAATTAAACCCTAAAGGTTAACCTTTGAATTCATCAACGGGGGCCATGGTTTGGGACTTAAAAGGACTAACTTCTAAAGCTTGAACCTTGCAAGTTGCAACCTTCTTGTAGCATGCTTGCAATTTAACATTAAACTTTTAACGATCATATTTGGATTCTATAGCAAATCCAAGCTTCGAAGGGGAAAAGGTTTAAACCCTTATACCTTGTACAAAATGTTGCCTAAGGTAATGTCACAATAGGTTACATCATTGTAAATGAATGAACCTACATTATTGATAAGAACTTTGACTATTGAAATTGCATCAAAAAGCGATTGACAATGGTGTGTTCAAATGTGTAAGTAGCTTAAATTGATGAATTGAAGGAGAAGATTGTCAAAATTGAAGGTGACTACTCTCATAGCATAGTCATGAATGTGGTGAAAGGAACAGTAGATATGAGAGAATGAAAAGGTGCCTCTTTCCTAATTAAGGTCGAAAATGACAAATCCTAACCCTAGGGTGGAGCCATTTGGCACATTCATATCAAAAGTGAAGGCCATATGATGATGACATGTGTTTATTTTTTAAGGGTTCTCTTGCAAATAAGGTAAGGCCAAATGGAGATATTTGGAATTTTTTCAAGCTTAGAGGTGGCCAGCCCCTAAGAAAAGGTAGGGATTTGGCTGAAATTCGTCAGTAAAACAAACGTTGGCTGCAAGCGAGAAGCAAGCCATTCTCAATCAACCTGCAATAAAACCTATATTTGAAGAGAAATATAGAGCAGAAATGGTTCTGCACCTGGGGGAGTAGCTCAAATGGTAGAGCGCCCGTTTCGCATACGGGAGGTAACGGGATCGATGCCCGTCTTCTCCAAGAAACTTTGAAATCCCTTTTGAGGAAATTTCTGCAAAAGCAAAGTCTACATGCAGTTACTAAATCTTCGACCTAATCACAAATTCTTGCAATTTTTCCTAAAGACCTTCCACCTCGACGATCGTGGAACTGCAATCTCGCATAGTAAGTTGTGCGTGTGTGGATTTTGGATTGTATTCGTGCGGTGGGTATTTTTGCCAATTTTGTTTCGTACTATCTTTGTTGCCCTTCTTTACGGTACTTCGCGGTATTCTTGATTTCTAGACGTGCTCGCTTTTGTGAATTAAACGAAAATCAGAGCAGTTTCGTGTTTACAGCCATGAAGATTCCAGCTGTTTTTATAAATTCACGCATCAATAATTTGTAGAAGAAGAAGAATCTATAGAAATCAAGAATACGGCACCAGTTCCAACTTCATTGCAAGCCACGTGAATACGGAGCCTACCTGTCTAGAAATGGTGCAACAAGAATCTTTTTTAGGTTTCCCTGTGGGACCATCGAGAAGAATTTGAATTTCCCCTATGCAAACATGAAATGGGTTGTTCGACAATGGGAAAATACAATGATTTCTCTGTTTAACAATGAGAGAATTAGAATAAGAGATTGAAATATTGACTAGTCTCACTATTCCCTTGAAGAGCTTTCGCTGCTATTTTGTTAATTCAACTTTAATTCATCAGGGGTTTCCACTCTTTTCCCTACAGGCAATGCAAAAAACGTTTCTTATATGCAATATGTATACGCAATGATATGGTGGGATGAGTCTGGTTCTGTATTGTGAAGAGGAAACTAGCAGTTGGTTCTTTGAAACGAATGATGCGGCCTGCAGCTGTGCAGGCCCTTAATTGCCGTGGTTGGACTTGGGAATCCAGAACTGCACGATCGACCTTGTCTTGGTTGGTGCTACCGATGTGTGCTCTTCAACAAGACTGACTTCCGGGCTCAGTATTGTACTTGTGGAGGAACCTCTTCCGTTGTTGTAAGTCGAATCTATATTTGAATCACTTGACGCTGAAGCTTGTCGGTACAATGAAGATTCAGGTCGACTCGAGATACAGCAGCTACTTCCCGGACCCTCATGATGAGAATCGCTCAGTCTCCGATCAAGAGGCCGGATCAAAAGCGATCCACCGTTTTGCGCTGGTTTCATCCGCTCGGGATCATAACTTCCTTCACGCGGATCAGTCATGGTACCTGATAATAGCTCTTTTGCAGGTACCTGATTCTCTATATGGTCACATTTGCTTCGCATCCTTCGGAGATAAACAGCCATGATGTCCGAGTTTCGTTTCTCCTGTTCCAACTGCAATTTTTGAATAGGTTCCATGAGAATAAAGTCATGCTTCTTTTCACTGGGACACGTCGGCATTACTATGTCAACAAGGGAAGGACCAATTGAGAGACGTAGAGCATCGTGATCGGCACATGAGACGTGATTCTGAAACTGAATTTTGGAGTGTTGTCGCTGATTTGAGCAAGGAGCTGCGGGGATCGTCATGGAGGTTTTGTAACTGGAGGTTCTGATGAGAGTAGGGTTTATGTTGACCAACGATCCCGCAGAATCTGTCCGAGATGGTGAAGTTACGAAATCCTCGTTATCATCAACGCTAACGGATCGCTGTGAATCGAGGAAACTTGGGTCGACCCACATCGACAACCACGAATTTGTACCAAGTGGTTCCGCGTTCTCCCAAGTAGCAATCGAGGATGGCATGAATGCGTGAATAATACCTTGACGACCTGACGATGGTGAACAATTTTGAACTCCTTGAACGTTACCCGCATCTTCCTGAGACAGATTCCAACCGCTGTGATTTGCACGAATCTGGCCGTCCCAGTCTTGTGCTCTGTCGCCCATATTGTGTGCTATTATGGCGCCCCTCTCCTTTTGCACCGTCGCGTTGCACTCATCGTGGTGCTCGATGAAACTCTCCACCCTGTTGCAGAGAATACAACATCGCGTCATTTCAGAGACATCTTGGATCCCCCTTAGATCATCGCTCCTATATTATATAGTCGCAAGATATGATCCAGCTACATCATCGGAGGTTTTCCAGCCATCTTCTGTACTCACCTGGAGAAGACGCGACCGCAGTCGCAGGAATGACCACGGGCGCCGCAGCTCTTCACGTGTGCCTTATAGTCAGACTGGACAGCGTACCCTTTGGAACACTTTTCGCATCGCCATTGCTTTTCAGTGCTGTGCTTTCTGCGATAGTGCTTTCTGATGCCCACAAGGTCACCGAGCGCATGGCAGGCGTTGTGATGCAGACAGGACTCCACCGGGCACACGTAAACGCGCTTGAGCACCTCAGAAGTCCCCCTCTTCGGCAGTGTCCACGGTACCTGTCATAACACATTCAACTCCAGCGACCATCTAAGACCAACAATGTTCAAACCGAAACACAAACCTGCACATGCTGCATATATTCTTGCTCAATCCAATCACCTAGTAATGGAGCTCGACCATTCCATATATGACTTGCGAAGACCTCTTGTCACCGGACCATCAAATTAATATAGTGGGAAAGTGATCAACTCCTGCGAAGTGAGATGTGAAAGGTCGAAATAGGAGCTCAACGTCTGGAGCTCAACTGGAGTGGAGAGGCGTCATGAATATTATTAACCTTGTGTCGGCGTTTGTGCATCTGAAGGTTTTGGTCACGTTGGAAGCCCTTGCTACATATCTCGCAGACGTATCTGTCGGACTCCATTAGCCTCTTTGGAGTCAGTGCGACGACCTCTGCATCCGCATCTGCAGGGTTCACGACGCCACCCACAAAATATTATACATCTGAGTCGTCTGGATAAGTAGCTCACCCTCTCTATTTTGTTGTTCAGATTTGTCCACATGTAGATTCTTAAGCTCGCTTTAAAAGTCAACAACATCCTAGCTTTAATGTCTCGAAGTTATGGTTGAGTCTCGAGCTTCTCGTACTACGATCTATCACGGCTTGATGCAGCGACTCATACCAAGGGTTAGGAACACCGACAATGCTTTAGCCTCTACGCTGTCTACGTTGTCTAGGAAATTATTGCAGACTATCTCAGGAGTCAGCAGTACCCTACACCATGTTAGGTTATGGAGTCTGCAAGTTGCCTCACATGAACAAAAGAATACTCAAACTCTGTGAGGTTAAGCTGTACTAGCTGTCGAGCAGAACTACTTACCAGGTTTTCCCGCCTGACGTCGCTTGCACTTCTTATTGATGCTGTTTGCGCTACTTGGAGGAGGAGGCGAGGACCTATCAAGGCTGGGAATGTCAGCGGCTGAAGGTGAAAGCTCAACGACGTGAACAATATTGCGATCAACGGCAGCGCCGCTCGAGCCAGTTCCAGATCCATTCTGCAGAGCGCCTCTACTGAACGTGTCCATCATCTCTCTTGGATTCTATAGTCCAATTTGAAATCGCTATAAAGAAGAGATAATTAAATTCTCTCGCTCACGTAGTTCTGAAAGTTGCGGCTTTCCACCGTGTTTGATGAAAATAGTTCTATCTCGATCTGCATGTGAATACTAACCGTGTGCAAAAACTCTAGGGGGCATATATATGCGTAAGCGCAAGTTAATGATGCTCACGAATCATGATCAGGTGCGCACAGTTCACATGAGAGTTTGCAACCCAAAGCAAACGATTTCCGAGGTTACAAACCAACTGCGACTTGTTTGGATCCCTTTTTGAAGAGATACATTCCCGGTCGCCTGCAGGCCTCCTTTGGTCGACATACATGTCCGTAACTCTTCTCCAATATCTTACGACCTCAAGGTCGTGTAGAAGCGCTATTACTACTGAAGCCCCTGGTGATAGTCAAAAGGTAACTTGTGACCTATTCGGTTCTTGAAGACTTCATTCACATATGGTCACAAATAGCTGAGCGTATAGACGCGCTGACCCAATACAGTAGACGATCAGCTACTTTCTCCGAATCAACTGCCGGCCAGAATTCTGCGTCAGTTGTTTTCTGAAAAGTCGAGGGCCAGTTTATGAATTTCTGATGTCTGGTGTGCAGATATGCAGCTTCTCAGTTGTCATGTTCACGTCATTATCGTCCAGATTGTCATCATCAACTCTAATGTCATCATCTGATCCGTCGTCATGATCCTTGTCCGGAGGGCTGCAATATCTTCTCTTCAGATGCTGGTTTGACCCACACACGGTCACACCGACATGCACGGAGTTAATCAAGGACGAGCTAATGGAGAATGACATTTCCATTAAGCACCACGAATCGACTTTTCAGAACTTATTAGACATGTCCATAATATTCTTCAACAGCACACACATTACAATGCAAGAGCGACAGCAAGAAGTTATAGTATCATCTCATGACGTAATCACCATGAATCATCATGGTTATAATCGCCAGAGTTCCTTGGACGCTCTACCACCAGCAGCTCCAGTTATATTGTTGTTTTGTGCCTAGTGATCACAGCTCAGTAAGGCTCTCAATTCCTCCCTTGTAGAGAAGGCTGAAAAACTCCACGGCAGCTAGCTACTGGGTTGATTAATCAGATTCAATGTGGATTCATGATCACTGATTGCTGCAGGATAATCAAAGATCTCGGTTGACTTCTGTTCAAACGTGAGCGCTGTTGCTTGACTGTAAGATGCCGTGCCAGCTGCTTCCCCCTCGCCAGCTACTTGATCCGTAGTTTCATAACTTATAACACTGGCGTTTTTCTTAAAGATGGATCTATGTTGATAATCTGCAGTCCGCGGACTGCGATTTTTACACAAGAAAACTGTTTGCGAGTAATTTGACACACGCGTGCAGCCAAAGACGTTGGGGTTGTGATCTGATTGCGCATTTATGAAAGGCGTTGAATGCGTAAACAGATCCGGTACTTTTTATGACACCGTTATGAATATGCCATGACATGAGTAATTCATATCGTCTGATTAGCTGCAATAATTTAAGAAATAAATAGTCACACGTCAGGTGTTTTTGTGCTCATCTAACAAGGCTTTCGAAATGGGTTTAGGGTTTACCTAAGGTTTGAGGCTAAACCCATGAGCCTAAGATTGTTTTCTGCATTGGCAGTTCTATTCAAACCCGCCCCCTCCCCCCCTCGCCTCCACTCCCCTCTCCCCCGCCAAAAGGCTTTCACCCAAGTTTAGGCCTGCACCGAAAACCTCCTTAGCAAATATTTAGAAGAGTTTTTGCTGGAGTTGCTCTGTACATTTCGTCTATCTGAGCTCTGATCAAAAGCTTCACAACATACCGAATGTTTTTTCCCTGTGGGATCATCGAGAAGAACTTGAATTTTCCCTGTGCAAATATGAAATGGTCTGTTTGACAATGGGAAAATATAATAATCCCTCTCTCACAATACGAATATTAGAATACAACATCGGAATATTGTTCCCACGATTCCCTTGAAGAGCTTCCCCTATGTTTTTTTAGTTCAACTTTAATTAGTGAGAGGTTTCCACTCTTTTCCCCTACAGGGAATGCCAAAAAAGTTTCGTGTGGAAGAGTACTAGATAATTAATCTCATTGATTTGTCTTAATACGGACTCCCTGTAATGATAAATTATTTCATAGTGGGCCTCTCCTCTAATTTCAAACCGCTGTAAATACATTCAATTTCATCTATAGGATTAAGCTAGTTCAACTGAAAGCAGATTAATTACAGTTGCAAAATCGTTAGACTAGCTGTTACAGAGATTAAAGGGTGCAGATCATGTGAACTGTACCGTTAAAGAATTAGCAGATCATTGTATGATCACAGCTGAGGTCTTAGGAGCTCATAAATTTGCTGTGTTGCGAGAGTCCTGATTGGAAGCTCGCACTCAATCAGCTCATGTTTTGAAATCTAGCTAGATTCCTTTTTCCACCAGATGCCGTGTACTAGGAAAAAATGATTAAAATTAGAGCTGCTTCCCCTTTGAGTAACAACACAAGACAAGTCATAACAACTCATGAGGTTATACCTATAGTACTTACCCTTTTTCTTATCAGACGTATGACTTATAGCCATACTGCTGCAGTAAAATCTTGCACAGCTTTTGTATCTAGAGAGTACTAAAGAAGTTCTACCCAAAATGATATTGATCTTCTCTTGACAGTCCATACAAGTAACTTGTCCTGGTTCAAGACTAGGCTAAACACTTGAGAATTTTTTTAATGTGTGGGCACATTTGCAGCTTGATCTCTTTAGTCATCAGTTTCACCTTTTTGACTTTCCTTAATAGAACAGAAGCTGGCTAGACTGGCCAGTCTCTCAGATCATCAAATTGTTATCCATGGTAATAGTATATAAGGCAGCAACATTTTTGTACTTCACAATTCAAACAGGAAAAATTGTTCAAACGGAGGTTGCAGCTAATTTTCTAAAGTGTCAGCCTAGTCCTGAATGGAGCAGAAACCTGAACAGCTGCAATTACAACAGCTTAGTATAGTTCTTAATATGAGCACAAGGACAGTCTAGGTAGCTTTATAAATAATTCCGATGGAACACAGCCATGGGTTACCTCCAGTGTTGGACTTACCAGTATGAACTTTTTTGACATACTAGACTGGTCCCAACATAGGATATTCTCTTAGATGAAAGACCAGTTCAATACTGGTGTTTTTTTCATTTGGTCTTTGAAATGTTTCTCTGATTTTTATTTTCTTTCTTTTCCTTGTCTGACAATTATCAATATCAGGTAACTGGAAAGGCAATACTACATAAACATCAACCCAGGTTTTGTATTAAAATATTTTTCTCAAAAATCCATTTGAAGGTTGTTAAAGTTTCTCTTTTTGTAGTCCCTACAGCATATTTAACAATGACAGAATGAAATTGGCAAACCCATCTTTGGCTGATATCACTGGGAATCACATCAAGAAGAAATAGGAAGGAAAAATGAATCAATTTCTTTTTTATTTTAAGAAAAGTTGTACATATATATAAATTTCATGTTTTCTAATTGCATGCCTTAGTAGATGGTTTTAAAATTTTATTGGGATGAAAAAAAATGAAAATTGTTACAAGTTTGTATTCTTAATTATCATGGTCTCTTTAGAAATCAGACTACTAATCTTGGCAATTTATAACAAAATCATAATTATTTAATTAATTATATAGCAAAAAATCAAATAAAAATATTTTTGATATCATTAAAGTTTCAAAATTTATGCAACCTAACAAATGTAGTCACAAAATGTTTTTAATGAAATTTTTTATTTAAATGTTTCATATATTTTTCTAAAGTTGGATGAGACCCACTAAACAAAAGGATGATGTTCCCAATGATACCACCCAAGGATATGGATTTGTCAAGATTGAAACTTTGCATAAAATGTTCATATCCATTACACCCATGCTAGTGTTCATGGGTGAAGCAGACAAAAGTTTCACAAAACACAAAACCTTAGTTCTCTCTATAAAGAAAGGAAAAAGAAAAAGAAAAGTTGAAGTTTATAAAAACATTGCTTGGTCAACCTTCTCCATTTCCATTTGGGATAAGTTTCACAAAAAACCATGAGCATGATTTTTGCACACCAGGTGCCAATTTTTCTTGGTCAGAAAAAATAAAATTGGGGGAACCATTGCATGTCAATTGCAAGCAATGGTCAAATTGCTAAATTTCCAAATTGACCATGTTGCATAATTCCCAAATTGTCACTCCAATATTGTGAGCTACAGTTCTACACTTTTGTTCAACAAAAACATTGCTTGTAAATTGGATGCCATGATGCCTCAAATTCATTGCTTGCAAATTGGATGCTATGATGTACGTATGTCTTAAGAGTTCTGATGATAGCTGGAGCTGGCATGACTCGTTAGACTGGCTCCCTTTTGCCACAAGTACATTGTCTACAGCTTGAAATCTGCTGCTCAGAGGTGATGGGCTCTATTTGGTTGGTGTGCCATGAGGCTTTGTAAGTCGGTGTCACCAACAGGATGGGTTCCAGATGGCAACAGCAACTTTTCCCAGTCCATGTGGGGATGACGCTTCTGCTACTGTACTACTTCAGAGTTCTAACATCATCTTTTGTATGTCTCTATACATCAGAGTAGAAAGGGGACTAAAGTGTGCATTAGCCATTTAGTTTTAGAAAAGACATACACTAGATCTCTGTGTGACTGAAGCCGGGAGAGAGCAGCAGAGATGGTGCCCCAAAAAGAATCCTCCATTATTATATGTAGATGGCTGGATTTTTGTTCTCATATTTTTTGGGAGTGAAACTATTTGACCTTGGTAAAAGGTTTAGAAAATAGATTCTTTGCAGTTCAAATAGTGATCTATTAAGAAATCACCAGGTGATCTACTTACTAGAACCAGTCTGCAGAAATTTGGAGCACCATTTCCTTCCAACAGGAAATTCCCATGAAAAGTTTGATCACACGATTCAGCTCTTCTGCCCAAATATACAGAATTTAATGCAATTTGAATAATATCAACAGACAGACCATCAACAAGCAAACAAACAAACAATTTATGGATGACAGTTAGATGCCGCTTAGTAAACAGAGTGAACAAAATGATAAAAACTTAAAAGCCCAACAAGAAATGACAGAAAATGAATTTATTTTTCCCAATTTTGTGAGGTAGGCAGCGCAATCATCCACAAAAGGAACTGACAAAATTTGGCCAGAGTTAAATTTTAGCATTCTGCTTTGTTTTGGCGGCCACTAGGAAGGAACTGTCTAAATATGACCACTTCAAACTCTGTACCCTCAAAGTATGGCGATTTTGGCATTTTTTTTCCAAAAGTATCACGCTGGATTATTTTGCTGCAGTGCGAAATTTCGGTACAAATAAAAATCACTGATGAATAGTAGCATTACATGAACTAGTGTGGCCTCTGCCATTGGCCCAAGTGTTACCAGGTCCTCCAGTGATTTTTCCTCTCAAAACCTGGTTTTTTGGAATTTATTTGAATTTTCAGTGGCAGAAGGAGCAATATCTAGCACATTCTGAATCCAAAGCTTACCAAATAAATTCCATTAATTTTTGCTCATCAAGATCTTTCTAACAACACCAAAGGCACATTCCAATTCCTCCAAAATTTCCAGTTACTATTTGATTTAATTTTCAGTGAAGAAGTCATTCAATAATCAAGAACTTTTGCACCACAAGTCCAAACATCATGGAACCAAGCCCCTGCACCCCTCCTAGGTGAGAGCTTTCCAAAGACACCAAGGACACGATCTGAAGCATCCCGGTTTGGTGGGTCTCATATCAACAAAACAAAACAAACTAGATGTCTCTCTTGGGGATCGTTGTGCGATGGCTCTGCTCCTTTATGCCAGGTTCAAACAAAATCATGAGAAATAATGAAGCCACATGACATGGTCATATAATTTCCGTTATCTGACTGCAAGATAAATTTGATCTAAATGATACAACTTAGTAACTACAGCTAGGTCTCCAGCTGTCACTCACACATTCGTTCCACGTTCAAGCCCAAATCTTACCTCAAAATCCTACACTGATGCAAAGTGCCATCTTTCAAGGCAAGAGCCAATAAATGACTAATCCTAATGAATTAGGTGAGAACAAACAAGTGATGATGAAGAGGACCAGCCAACTAACTAAATTAATTTGTCAATGCAGGCAGCTCTGGATGTGTCCGCGATGCATTGGGCTCTTCAGCTCTGTAGTAAGTGAATTGGGGAGGTGAAGTAATTCCAGCTGCCTAGATGCACAGATGGGGAGCGCCTCACAGTAGCTGGTGTCAGATCAATGAAGTACTAATAATCTGTTCCACAGGCATGCATGTATCACCCTCATATGGATCGAACCAAGAGTGAGCAACACACCATGCAGGATGGATGGTATGTGGACAGGGAACATTTTTCATTGGATTCCTGTCCTATAGCTAACCATAGTGGTTACCTATGTACCATCCATCTAAATATATCTACATACCAAAGTAGCCATCAATTGCATTATCTACCTACATAGCAACCACTTAAATTCTCAACCTACTTACCTACGATACTTTCCACTTACATAGGTAGCTACCTATGTAATGCAAGGTGAAAGTAGAAGGATTGCCAGATAGGTTTTCACCTTGGGGAATGAATTGTGAATGATCCACCACTGAGTCATGAAAGGTTTCCAATGGATAGTGCATTGATGGGTGTTGTGTCACATAATCCCTCATTTGGCGCAGAGTGAAACAATAATCACCTTCACACCATCCATTGAAAGCCTATTATCACTCAGTTATGGATGAACCCAAACTACACTCACATTGGGTACTTACCTTGGTAACCTATATTGTTCCAAAAGACAGTCCTATGAATAGGTAAGTAGGGAGGACAACATGTTAACAAAGTGTAAGGGTTTAGGGTTTCTTTTCATTAGGCAACTATGATTCAGAGCTACACACACTATGTTATGATCACAATAACCTATTGGAAAACAAGTGAAATAAGGGCTTGTTTCTTGTTGCATGGATAAGTGCTTTCCACTGTCCAGCTACAACTAGGTTGAAAATTTGAAAGTAATCAATGTTAGGAATTGTGAGAACATTTCATATGCAGGGAATTTCTAGAGTGTTTGTAAAAAAACACATGTTTTCTTGAAGAAAATGACAAATGTCATTTGATGGCGATTCACAATTTAATTGATAGCTCTCACATTTCTTGTATTTATTCATCATTAAACCCCTAAGTTGTGAAGTCTTCTTTTTGGGGTGAAAATAGGAGAGGATATGGATTCAAGTTTAATTTAGATCCTTTAGTGAATATGAATTTCTCAGTTTTAAAATTCAAATGAACTACAAATACATACAGAATTTATGCATACTTAAAATTGATATGATCACATTTTTTTCCAAGTAGCCTAAAAGCACATTCTTAAAATTGGTATAACTCAGGGAGAATTAAACCCCAGTTTTCAAATGAACTATCCCCATTGCAATGCAAGTTGCCTGCCCCACCAACACCCAAACCCCACCCCAATTATCCCATACAAAAACCAAATCAAGATACAGATCGTTGATAACTGGGGAGTTATGCATGTTGATAACTGGGACTCACAAGTATAAGGGGCCAACACTGGTCTTGAGTGGGTAACCAATCAATCACTTCTGTGATATTGCTATTCCATCAACTTCAGAGTGGCCCCTTCATTAAGTAACAAGGTATCTATTTCATTTCAACTCTAGTCTCTGTGTGAGTAAACCAGTAGCAAGCAACATGGTGACCACAAAAAACTAGGGATTTGAACTGAAACATGGCAGAAGAACACTTATTATGTCACTGGGTGGAAGTCAGTCATGTCAAGAGTTCGCACAGAACCATTAGAGAGAGCAACAGTACATATGTTGTTAAGACTAGTATCCTGCATAAAGTTCTCCATGAATGACAGTTCTTCAATTACTGGTAAGGTCTAGAGTGTAATGAGGACTGTAGCTCCGACCTCTTTGGTGTCATTTAGAGGACGGAAATTTGTCTTAGAGCCTGCGAGCACTCAAGATTATGTAACATGCGTGGAAAAGAAACCAGACTCTGCATATGGGATCCTGAAATTTCGTCTCTATTCTCACTACAAGTGATCGGAATAAGTCAACCAAGACTGGTATTCGTGTGTACTGTCTGTCTCATCAGATGCCTAAAACTTTTACCTCTCACTACCTACATGTGTGTGTTGAGCTGGGAGTATATATTAGGGATTTTCACAAGTCGTCTTACTGGTGACCTGCTGCCAAAATCACATGCCGGCACACCTACATCAGGGCCTAAACACACAAAACAGTGTTAATTAAATTACTAAGTATACAGTGAGTTAGTACAAGAGGAGGCCAGATTTGGAATTGCCTGAAGAAACCTGTTTTCAGCAATCAGGATCTTCTCCCATGGACGGTAGCAGCCAGCCTGTCACTCTTCCTACAAAGTTTAAAAATCCCAACTCTGCTTTACGTAGGAAAAGGACCTGAGTACAGGCCCTGTCGTGATTTTCGACCTATTCCCTCGGCCTGGGGCACAGATCTCAAATCATGGAAGGGCTTGTACTCAGGCCCTTCTCCTATACAAAATACTCTCTCAAAATCTTAATGTAGTGGTAGCCAGACCCAAATCGAGGTCAAAATCCCTTTTTTTTGTTCTATTTTTCAAAATGGTAAATATAGGGAGCTGGTGATTCCCCAAGCAGATAATTTTCCTCCTGATTTGAGGAGTACTTTATGTTAACAGGTGATGTACCTTCTCTTTTTTTAGGCTTGTTTGTCATGTTTTGTTTGACTTGCATGTTGTGGAACTTCTTGTGATTAAAAGTGGTTTGGATCAATGTACCTGTTGTTTTGTCCACAGGGGCGAGGGACTTCTGAGGGACACATTGCATTTAGAAATAGACCTGACTCCTGAATTCACCCAACCAATCAAAACAATATCTTGGGGAAGGTCTTGGGCAATCTTAAGGGATTTGGCTGGAATTTGGAACATCCCGTGTTCAAGATACTCTGAAACCACCTTCCAGCACCAAAACAACAACTTCTAACTCCCATCTAACCATACAAGCTGTTATTGCCTTTGAAGAACAACCTCTTTCCTTAAACCCTACAGGTCAGACAGTCCCAATATGGGCTGTAATTCAGTCCACTGTCCTGACGTGTAGGGGTTCACGATGGATTGAACAAAAGCAGTACTAGTATATGGAGGTTTGGAATGAAGGGCTATTTTTTTCCTGAGAAAAGAGTTTAGTCCCCCAAACCTTGGGACTACAGCTCTATTGACACCTATCCCTTGTGTGCTTTTCCCCCCTTGTGTGCAGAGATACTGAGTTAGGGTGAGGCTCAACATTTCATTTCCTACAACCACACAAGCATCGACAACCGTCAAAGGTTAATTGCTCCTTTGACTGCCCACTTCCACTGCACTGATTGCCACTTCATATGTGACCTAAAGTTTTGCAGGGTTCTCACCTAAACTCTCACAGCCAATTTTCTCTGCCTGACAAAAAGAGGATGTTTATTGGCTCTGACGATAGCGAAGATTCAAGAGACTAGGCCACAAAATTTGGGCTCCAACTTGACCCAATCTGTGAATGACATTTGGACTATTACGTGTGCATATGATGCATAGGCATGTGCCATAGAAGTGCATGCATCTCAAAGATCTAAATCCAAGTAATGGGAGCTATTGGATCAGCAGTTCAAGATGAGCTGCTTGTTTGGTAATAAGCACTAAACCGGGGCAACAAGTTGAACACATATCAGTCTCCTAAATGCAAACAATACACATGATAGATTGCCCCCCTGGTTTCAGGCATTTCATAGGTTACTGGACCACATCTCCAAATATCCAACTTCAGCCAACACAGAAGACTAGAGCAAGGAGTGCGCCTATGAGGTTTGAGGTTGCTAAAGATGTGGAGCTATCAGTTTCTTATCCTCTAAATGTGCTAGATTTGGAGGAGATGGTTTCAAGTTCACCAAAGGTTCTAGGTAAGTCTTTTCCCTGTTATTTTTGACTTGAATGGAGTTCTCATGGCTACTTGCTTCAAGACAATTCAAAACAGGGGCTTTTGACCCCAACATTGAAGACTTCCCATTCCATTTTGTAACCTTGTTTTGAGGCCTGAATTGAAGGAATTCCTTGAATGGTGGATAATGTAATTCACTTTATAAATATGGTTTGCAACCCAAAATGACTACAATATCAATAATTATTTGGATCAAATTCAAAAGGAAACCCAAATTACTATTGATTTGTCTAAGATACTAGGTCAAAGTCTTGCATGAAAAATGTTCATTACTTGTCTATTAATCCGGACAAGCCTATTTTTCACAAAAACATTCATGTTTTCTTTTCTAAGTACCATGACATTCATGTTGGCAATACATTACTTGTAGATGATACTCTTTACAAAAGTATGTTTAATGAACCATTTAATGCCATTTTCTTACAATCATTCCACAATTCCAATAAGGACAACACTTATTTGTTATGGGTTATTCTCCTTTATTTAAAACCTTTTCATTGTTTTGAATTTCGACAATCCCTTTGGTAGTATCAAAAGTATTATCCATAATGATCTTTAATATTAAATGTTATTTGAAGTTTTTAGTAGCAGGTCTGATGTGTCATATTATACAAATTAAAAAATGAAAATGAGAAAAAAATGTAATCTCTTTTGAACTTTTATTATTACATGTTGTCATTTTTTAAAAACTTGCTTTTTAAATCTATAGCATTGCAATTTGTGACTTTCATCATTTTGAAATGTTTGATTATCATTATCTTGACTAGGTGGTCATTAGGTGATGTTTTATTATGTTTTGAATCCATTAGGTGATTAAATCTAATTGTTTAGTTAGTGGATGTTCAAGACAAATATTATAAATTATCTCCCAACGTTTTGGATTAAACCATAATTTCTAATGAGATTGTAGGATTATTTATAAGTCGTGTTATGCAACCATCTTTTAGTTTTGGTAGGTTGTTCTTTTGTGTTCATTTGCATCAACTACACGTCCGCCCAAGTGTTTTCATTCACATATTTTTACCACAAAAACTTGTTAATTTTCAACATGAATGGTGTTATGTGTTATTTTCCACAAAGTTCTACTTTACAAGGGAATCATCATGTGAAGAAAAACAATATTGACATCAACATAGTGGAACCAAGAGCTAGAATGCCACAACTTGTTTCAAGCATTCAAAAGTATTCATATTGCAATTTGGTTTTATATGTTGCTGAAGGATGTCATAGAAATTCTTCCTATGTTGATGCCACAAATATTTGTTCATCAATTCCTTTTCATTTGGCGACATGAACAATGTTCCATGATGTCAAGTCAACTCACTACAAAAAGCTATTATTACCTTAAGGATTTGAAACATGTGAAATTTCCTTGTTGAGGACTACTTTATGCGAAAGAAGGCCAAACATTGTTCATTGACAATGAGTCAAGCAAGGCCTTTCAAAATTCCAAATGCAATGGTTTTGTCATTGAGTCCTTTAAAGGACATAAATTGCCAAAGAATAAAGTCTAGTTATTGGAACTTGTAACTTGTTTATGGCTAACATTGATAAGATTACCATTGGCAAATAGCATTAACATCCAATATCAAATCATTATCAAATATTCTAAATTGTGTTTGAATTCATTTTCACTAAATTATTCCCGGTTTATGCAATACATGAAAATTGATGATGGAGATGGTATAATTTCTCCACTTCATTTAGGTATGCACTCTAAAACCTTATCACTTTTAAGCAATTGATTTCATGTGTTTTTATGGTTTTTTCTTGAATTATGTATACTTATAGGATTCAATTATTGAATTTTGTTCGTAATCAATTTGGATTATTGTTTGCAAACTCCACAAAGATGTTTGCAATTTTGAAAAGTAAAAAGTGATGTTGTCCAATTAAATTCTTATTTCAAAAGGGTGTTGACGTAGTTGCTTATTTAACTAATGGACAATGACGAATGTTTTTAAAATATGTTAGCAATTAGTGAAATCCTTAGATTTTGCAAACTTGTTCCCAATTTAATTTTTTATACAAATGACATAAACATATGACAAAATTAATGGGATGTGTATATGAATTTTATTTTTTCTGGATTTTCAACTTTTGGCTTATTATTGTTAATCCCTTTCAATGTTCCATATCAAAATAAATATATAAATAAATTCATTTTTGTATTGGTTATGTTAAGTGACCAATACGTTCTAATTCAACTCATTATCATTTCTTAAAAAAATTGTGAACCACCTTGTGCCCACTAGGTTTTAATTCAGTCATTACTACAAAATGCGTCTTAGTTCATTCTAGGTTTCATTAGATTTTGAATGAATTTGAACATTTTTACCTAAGGAAATTATTTAACCCCCTAATGAACTAGGACCAGTTGCTATGAACAAGGTTACTCTCAAATGAAATACAAATTTACCTAACCATTCACTTGCGTGTTAATTAACTAGCCATCATGGAAATTAATTAAATTTTAATTATTTAATATATAATATTATTGATAATTTCATTATTTTTTAACCTATGATTTATTGACACGTGTCACTACCTAGGCAAGGTTTAAAACCTAACCTATGTAGATAGGCCACATAATCAACCTAAACACTTTGTCTAAGAATTAAATAGGAAAATATTTAGTCAACATACCATTGTTGACCACACAACATCATTCATGAGGTTTGATCCTTTGACCTTTGGATTGGATATAAGCGCCCTTACCATTAAACCACCCCACTTGTTGCAATAATATGTTACATTACATTCTATTTATCAAAACCCTTCATTTTAAACATTCAAAAAACTATACATTTTGAAATTCATATCTTATTGAGTTTTTGTTTAAATGAAATGATTGAGTTTTTTATAATTACAATAATGTACATAATTACATTTATTTCCTTTTGAAAGTTTTTAAATCATTTAAACAAAAAAAAGTTGAATATCATTATTCAATAACCATTATTTTGAAAAAATAAATGTTTAATAACTGGATAAGATTTTTGGTAATATAATAATACTACCTATCTTAAATTACTTTCAATTATTATATGATTATTTTTCATTAATTGAAATTATTTGACCCTACATTATTTTTCGTTATTTTAGTTTATTTCACCTCAGATTATTTTTGGCTATTCTAAATTATTCCAATTCACGTTATTTGTAGTTATTATAAGTTACTTTTGGTATTTTAAATTATTTTATTTTAAGTTATTTTCAAATATGTGAGGTTCTTATTACTTACTTTTGACTATTGAGGGCTATTTCACCTGATGTTATTATTGGCAATTCTAAGTTATTATAAGTTATTTCACTTTAAATTATTTTTCTCTATTATAAATTATTTCATCTTAAATTATTTTTTACAATTCAAAACAATTCTAATATATGGTTATTTCTTATTTTTTTATTAGGGATATTGGTGATTAGTAATGGTTATTGGTACATAGTCTATTAGTGGTTATTAATGGTTATTTTATT
>Ga0116228_10000958_pt1 | contig 23392 bp, 17 predicted proteins | sample S1TSphfallax_2_FD_89694 | JGI IMG/M metagenome (GOLD analysis project Ga0116228, IMG submission 89694) | Host-associated microbial communities from peat moss isolated from Minnesota, USA - S1T2_Fc - Sphagnum fallax MG | ecosystem: Host-associated > Plants > Peat moss > Unclassified | place...
AAAAATCTATTCGAACTTGACAACATATAGTATGAAAGAGAGAAGGATGTGGGGGGGGGGTTTCGTGTTTAAAGGTTTAAGAGGATCACCAATAATTGCAACCAAGACCACAAATATCTAGATCATGATTAGGAAGGTTGCAAATAGTTGTAAGCATAAGAGATGCAAGACTTGGACCACCAAGATCAAGGTCACAACAACCAAGGGGGTCACTAGCAGTTGCAGCCAAGAAGGAGGAGAAGGAAAATGACGTTCAACATGTGGACCGCGACCAGGAGGGTCACAAGCAACTACAAGCACATGAGATGCAAAACAACAACCACCACAATCATAATCATGACAACCATACGCTCACTAACAATTGTAACCAAGAAGGAGGAAAAGGAAAACGATGATCAACATGAGGATTGCGACTAAGAAGGTCATAAGTAGATGTAAGCACAAGAGATGCAAGATGACGATCACCAAGACCAAGATCACTAATAACTACAACTAAGAGGGAACAAGCTTGAAACATTTGAGCTTCAAGCAATTTAGTTTGAGGGTTGTACTAGCAACATCATGATCACTTATTTTCAAAAGAGAGGAAACATACACAAAATTTTGGTAGATGTAGGCATAGAGGAAGTGGTAATGGCCAAGAGTGGGTGACAAAATTAGGGTCATGTGATCATTGAACATTTGCTCATGCATGAGTAGGATGATCAAGGAATTGCTGAGTGATCAAGGAATTTTCTTGCTATGTTTTTGACCCCTCGACACAAAATATGCATAACTTGTTCATTTCTTGAATTTTTTTAATGATTCAAGCGCCCTTGGATGTGCAACTCTAAGTTCTACAACTTTTATTTGAGCTTTTGTTATAACGGAACAACATCTGAGATGCATAAGCTTTATGAACCCTTAAGTGTTCGCTCACCAACTGTTTTACTTTAACACTTGTGGAGGTGTATAAAAAGTCAACAAGTCCACTACATTGAAAAATTGTTCATGAAGCTATGGCTTGAAGTAAGTGTAGCTATCACAATTTGTATTTAGGTATACCTAAGCAATGATTACCTATGCAAAAGTTCACATATTAGTGAGTGAAGTCTGCATGGTGCAAATTAATGTATTGTTACAAACTTGCATCTTACCATGGTGTTTTTGTTGATGCAGGTCATGGACATCACATAGATTAGAAACTCTCACAATACATAGGAATGTTACTACTTGGTCCTTTCAAATGGAATCCAGTGTGTAGCATGTGTAGCACGTCATGTTGGCCACATAGCTAAATGAAAAAGTCAAATTTTGATTTGGTAGTCATTGGCTCCATGGTGTAGTTCCATGACTACATCTACAATGTTGTGTGGAATTGAAAGCATGCCATATTTACACAAATGTGGGTTGCGTTTATCCATGAGGTGGGATGCTGATATTATGAGCTATTTGCTTTTGATGTGTGATCCTTGATTCCAAATCTTTTTTTGGCTCATAAGTGCAATGCAAGATCATTACCATTTGAGCATGGTGATTGTAGTTTCTAGATAAGAGGTGTGAGATTTTTGCCTTCTGGGGGCAGGCCAATAGCAAGAAGCAGCCATATCAGGTTTAGCCATACCATCCGAACAAATTAAGATGTAGATTGTGTTGGTCAAAAATTCTACTGTTTACTCTCCTCCCATGTTCACTTTGGTGAACTGATAATTTACATTGTTGTGGTTGAAACAACTGTGGGGAATGCACTACAATGCTCCACTGAAATAAGATTGCCTTCATTTAAACAAGGTACCTTGGAACTCATACCTTGAAAAGTTTATGTGAATGCTGTCTACAACATTGCATTGGCTCGTGCAAGTGAGAATAGGAAGAAAAATAGGGCCTAAAGTTTTACCCACATAAAGGTGGCATGACATTGCAGTCCTCAATTAATACTTCGAACCAATGGCAAATTTTGATGCTCTCCCACATAACAGGCTTTTTTCCTTGATACTATGCATGGATATATGGGTTTGAATCACCATTGCTTGGACCAAAATATAATGTCGGAGCAATTCTACTATTTTTGATGAAAATATTGTAACTACTGTTACTAAATTCAAATTGGCCAAGACCTTGCAGTTATTAAAACCGTGCAGAGTTCCTTCATTTTTTTCTCAATTTTTTAAACTTCTTATTTTAAACCTTCATTTCATGTGAGTTTTTTTAATATGTGTTTTCAATTGTTGGAAGACTTCATGCCACATTTTTCATTTTATATCCCCTTACTTTGATTATCTCAATTTTGAAATGAAATAAATAATTTATCACTAAACATATTTCTTCATATTGTCCTTATGCCTCCTCCTCAGGGCCCTAGGCCCTAATGTCTCGTTCAGGGTCACCGGGTAAGACCAGAACGAAGGGGGAAGGGAGCGAGGAGCTCGCGAGAAAACCTGGGCGGGAAGGCGGAGAGAGCGTGGCGGATGTGTGCGGAGTGTCGAAGATCGGGCTGAGTGGTAAGGGAATCTGCGGTGCGGGGGAGGGAGATGACTGAGAAACATTCATAGCCGGCGCTCTCTGAATTCACCTCGTTTTCTTCTTACGCTCCATCGCCAAAAACAACTGCATCAATTGTCTCGCACTCCTCTTCTCGCGATTTGCTTTTCCCGGAAACCAAATAGGCGTCTTGCTGCCGGCCATGGTTCTGTAAACCTAGTTTCGATAATTGCGGAAACGCGGCAGCCGTAAGGCAGACTGTAGTTGCAGTAGGTTCAAGGAAGCAGAATCGGCAAGAGTGGGAGTCATATACAGGCTAAGAATAAGGCGATAGAGACAGGAAGGACAGAGCGAGAGTGGAAGGGGTTCGAGAAGATAGAAGAGAAAGACAGAGTGTGTGTGTATGTAGGAGGAAACACTGGTGGGGTTGAATGCGGTGACATGGTGCTGCGGCGGTGGCGGGGCACGCCTCCCTTTACCGGGTCCTGGCGCTTTCATTACCGGAAAAAATTGTTTTGGTTATTCGGACACAGAGCTTCTTCAGAAAGACGCTCATCAGCATCATGTCTCGCTGCTATCCATACCCGCCTCCGGGATACGAAAAGAAGGTTCAGCAAGTCCCCGATCTAGCTCTGCCTACTACTAAGGTTTAATTCCGTCTTTGTTGTCTTTTCTTTTTTTCCCGGGGACTTTCTTCTGTCCCTATTTTTGTCAATTGTGAGATTTAGTTGCGATGGTGCTGTGTTTTTTCCATACAAATAGGTTAGAATCGTGCGAGCATTGGCATAATCATCGCAGATGATCTGTTTAGAACGATAGGTACCTCAGGGTTTGACGATTGCCGTGGCGATGTATATAGAAGAAGGATCTTTTCCATGTGGTTCCACCATACCATACCCTATTTTTTCACTCCTTCTAATCCCTCTGTCTGTGAAAACGATGATGTATATACTCTTGCATCTCTGGGGCAAGGGGACACAGAAGGAACGGCACAAACATAAAGACAAGAAGAAGAAGGATAAGGCTGGTGACTTGAATGGGGAAGCTCATGGTGAGTTTTCTCCTGACCCTGCTTTTTTCCTAGGTTACTAACTTTCCTTCTTTCTTTCTTGTATCCGTTCAGTAATACTTGCAATAAAGCCTCAAATCCTGGGATGTCTGGTAGTGTTCACATTGTACATTGGACCAGGAGAAATTAGACTATGATTTTCAACAGCACTTGCCATGAATGCACCTTTCCTTTTTGTTTAGCAGATGGAAGTTTGTTGTCCTTTGAGAGTGGTCCTTAATAACAGTTGAGCTTGGCACCCCCGTGTTGTCTGAAAAAAAGGAGTAAAGTCTGATTTTCATGATACATTGTGGTCTTCTTCCACAATCTTGAGCTGCTCACAAAGGCTTTGCTGCAATTTCCTGTGTTCTTCTGTCATTACTATAGTGCAATTTTGGGGAACCTTCTATGAGAAAATATCAAAATGAGAATCCTTGTATTACAATACAATTGGGAGATTTTTGAGAGACTGTCGATGAGGAGCCACACACAGTGAAAGAGATCTTCTCAATTTCTCTGCTCTCATGTGGTATTTCTTTCAAAATACACTTAAAATACTAAGTGTGTCACTACTACCCATCCCTCTGCAAAAGTCATGCAGTGATAGATGTGTGTGATTAACCAAATACATCGGGATTGCAACCTGGGTTTGGGGTTGGTTCTGATACAGACTCCCAACGGTCCAGTAAGCTCCAGCGGACTGACCTGGTCAACAACTCACTCCATAAAGAGAAACAGAATGGAAGAGTGCAGAGTGAGTCACATCCATCAGCTGCTTTTGAGCAACCTTTTGGCAAAGGGGAGACTTGGGATGGAGGGAAGGCCTTGGTCTTGTCTGAGAGGACATCCACAATTTCTCCCCTCCCGTTGTATAACATCAAAGGACCCAATGGCAATGCTGTTTCCAAACCACTCCTAGTTTTTCCTCTTAAAAAGAACTCCAGTTTTCCTAGTAGACCCAATAGAGAATCTAACATACAGTCACTATCATCGGATAGCAAGGATATAGTCTCACAAAAACAGCAAAAGATAGCCAATTTGGCTACTACTTCTGCTTGTGAAATGCCACCTCTTTCACAAACCAGCTCTTGGGCAGAGACTGCAGATGAGGATTGGCTCTTTGTGCAAAAGCCTCTGAAGACCCACTCCAAGCCAAAGGCTGAGGTGGACAGGGATGCAGAGGAGCCCATGGTTTGGGCCAAGGCAATTTACTTGCCAGTTGTTGACATATATGCACTGCCCTATGTGGTTCCCTATTGAGATTTAATTACAGTGCTTAAATCTCCCATTTGTCAGATGTTTCTTCCCCTTTTATTTTGTCTTGATGCACCGTATCCTCTGATATGATCTGCAGTAGCGTATCATTAAAAGAAGGGCAGTTCCCAACTTGATGCCTTTTGGAGTCATGACACAGTGGATCCAGTGGATCCAGAATCAGATCAAGGTGTTGCTTTGAAATGCATCTTCTTGCCAACTTACACTCTCTATTCACAAGGAGGGTTAGAGGCCTTCTCCTCAAATTGGAGTTGGCTGGTTGTGAGGAATTTCGCTTCCCAGGATGCACTATTTCATAAACTTATTGACACTCAAAACTTGCCTAAAGTTGAATGACAAGGGGGCTCTATTCATCAACATGCACAGATCTCTCAACTTCCCTCTGAAATAGTCATTTTGAAGCTTTGGTAAAGCAAGGACTGTGTGCAGAGCATTTGGCATTTGTTTCAGGGTCAATGCAGTGTCCGGAACAAATACCACTCATGAGTGGAATTTTGGTCATAAGCTTGGGTATGTCTTGTAAAAACTGAATTTGCAGGAAATGAAAACAAAAGGAGAATTAGAGGACTAGGGTACATTTGTGGAAATGGGTTATCTGCCCTATTGCAGGTTTATTGCAGGTACAATAGTTGATTACATTAGTGCTTTCTACATATTGTTTTTCTTTTTCTAGTTCTGGAAGAGAGTAGAAGGCTGCTGGCCAAGAAAAAGGAATTGCTGCAGCAGGTAAATCTTTTGCAGATTCTCTCTCTTTCTTTTTTTCTCTCTCTATCTCTTTGTGATATGAATGTCAATTGGAGGATTGGATTTTTCATTCATTTGCTTTATGTCCAGCAAAAGGAATTGCTGCATGGATTCTTCATTCAATTGCTTTATGTCAATTCCTCTTGTGCTGTGTTTTTGTATGCTTCAGCACAATCTGCAATGTGGGAAAATATGTCAGATTGCATTGGAGCACATTTTAGGTCAATGAAAATACAATCTGCAATGGATTTTCATTTTTTTTCCTAATGCAATTGCATGGGGACCTTGCATCCTTTACAGATGCTATACAAACTTTCTCTTATTCTGGAACCACTGTCAGGAATCAGTGTTTTTTGACCTGATGAGATTCGGATGCTCATAGTTTAGGGATGCAGAGCCCACTGAAATTAGCATGATGAGTGCATTATTTCTGAGTTTCTTCACAAAAATGAATGCCCCTGTTCTGCTGTAGATAGAGGAGTGTCAAAGGACTTATTCAGACTTTATGAACCAAAAAGATGAATATTCAGAACCTCCATCTTCAGAATTGAACTATCCGGTAGACACTATTAGAATTCATGGTTTATCATACCATACAACTTGACTAAATGATCCTTTTTGATCCCTAAACATATCCGTTTTGATTGGAAGCTCAAATGTTAAATGACATGTGTAGTTTTTTATTAAGCAATTTGACCAAAATAATCTATTTGACCAGGTGTCAAATTGAACATTTAATCAAAATGTATTTCCAAATGAATATCCCAATCAAAATGACATTTGATTTAGTCAAAAGTGACAAGGGGTACTTATACTATTTAGGTATCCTATGAATTTCATTCGTCAAAATGACATTTGGCCTAGTCAAAAGTGACAAGGGGTACCTATATTATGTAAGTATCCTAGGGGTCTCGTTGGTCAAAATGACACTTGGCTTAGTCGAAAAAGATAAATATTGTTTATACTAATTAGGAGCCCTAACTTTTGTGTTGGGTAATTTAAACATATACGATGTTAATAATGTGTGTTTCATAATTTTGGTTTAATACCAAATATAGTTTGAACAAACATTTTTAATGTTTAATTGGTAGATATTAAAAGATATTATTTTTGATATTATTAAAATTAAATTTTCAATCTTGAAATATTTATAATTAATTATTAGTTAATATTTTAAATCTTTCATCTATAAAGTTATTTATTATAACCTTTAGTATGTCAATTAGTAACAATATGACATATGACATTATTATGTAAACCAAAGTTTATTTAATCAATTTTTTCTTTACATTTTTTATTAGGACAAATGTTATAAATATCATTTTTCAAGATCTTCAATTGATGTGATGTTAAGGTTTTTAGAATTTGAATGGATGATTTTAATAATTATCACGGTTATTTATTTATTGACACTTTTTGAAATTATTTGTTCCAATAGTTTTCTAATGTAATTAATTACATAAGTTTGCAAAGTTTATTTCACTATGGTAATTTTCAAATAATAATAATAATAATAATTTTAAATTTATTAAATCACGAATTTTTTAATTTATTAAATTACTATAAAATAATTTTCTGAAATAATCTAATCACCATAATGTTTTGTAATTCCATCACAGTAAATTTATGTTTTTTTTTTTGCAATTAGAAAAATAAAATTATTATTATTATTATTATTATTATATATTTCAAAATATATTTAGATTTAATAATTTTGAAATTATAATAAAAGCTGAAATTATTGAATTACAAAAATATTTGAACATATTGAATGACAGTAATGTTTTGTAACTTTCTAAGTATAATGCTAAAATATTGAACACAAAATTTCTCTTCAATTGAGTTTACATAATATTGAAGTATTAAAAATCAATTAAAATAAATAATTAAAGTTAATTTTTGTAGCCATTACGAATTATTATTATTATTAAATTTGTTCTATACATACATCACAACATGTATTCAAAACAATTATATATATATATATATATATATATCGTTCAATATGTATAATACATGTTGGGATGTAACATGGTGTAACCTTTGTAATTATCAATGACATGGTATTGAAGAAATTTATATGTATTCTAAGAATAATTGATATAAAATGATTGAGCTATGAAAATTTTAAGTCATAATTTTTTTCAAGCATTGTTTTTTTAATTTTAAAAATCAGTTCAAATTTTATTATAAAAAATACATATATAGGTGTACATAGTTACATCTCCAAAGTATGGGATGAAATTTTGTGTTTGAATTGTTATTAAATGATAACATTCACCCTTTTTTTATTTTATGATTTAAAATTTTGGGTTTCCATTTATGAATGTGTAGATTTATGAAAGATCTCAAATTTCATATTTTTGAGAAAATATGAAAAAGAAATCACATTTCAAAGTTGATTTTTAGCACAAATTGATACAATGTCAAATAAGTTTATTACTTGGCTTCATATGTAATAACATGAGTGGTAGTTGGGTGGCAAAGTTCTTGGTGTGCCACTTTGGAGACCAAGGTTATGAACCTTGATCCCATCAATTCAAATGTTGACTGCCCATTAATTAGTCAACGCACTTTGTTGATTGATGTTGACTTTTAGATATGTATAGATACAGATTGGTCAAAATATGTACAAATATTTAAATATTTAAATATACGAAATAAATATTTTAAAATATTATTATTATTATTACTCAATTTAAATTAATTAAACTATTCAATTTGAACAGTAGTCAAATAATCACTGGTCAAAACGACTAGTTAAAAACATCACCCTAGGACTATTCAAAAAAATCATCTTGATCATGCTGGACGTGTACAAAACAATGTGTCCAAAATGACTAGATGACCTTTTTAGTGGCTCTTCAAAATGGGTTTTTTCTACTAATTCTCCTGATCTAATAAACCGTGAATTCTAGTAGTGTAGAAAAAGTTGGGAAGCCTGTCAATGTGACTCCCAAAAACACAACTGGCCTGGAGATTGGCCTGCACCCTCCACACAGAAGTCAGGAACTCAAGCTCACAACTGTGTGAAACCTTTTTCTCCCTCATCTGTTGCCTCATCCATTTGTTGGACCACCCCTACTCCAGCAAAGGTAGACCCAGCCAGTGGTTCAGAAATTGGACACACTACAAGGACTAAAATGGGCCTTGAACTAGCCCCAGATGTGGGCGAAACAAACAGTGTACAGGTTGTTGCCTGTCCACCCTTGGCAGGACCTAATGTGATGAATGTCAATGTCATTGCAGCTGAATGTGCACCCTGGTCTAAAACCAGTACAATGCCACCTGTATAATCATTCAGATTTCTAGGTTGTATAGCTCTCTCTGTTGTTATTTGTCAATACTGCCTTCTTTAGATTCATCTCATCATTCGAAGAGGAAGCTGCATACTTCTTTGGATTGTTTCAACTGAAGCTCACAGATGATTCTTGACAATGTCACAGGTCAGAGTGAAAAAGTAACTAACTGTGAGTGTTTGATTCTGCATGTGGTCTAGGTGATGTGGTGGGGGCCTAAAGCATTGTCACGCTGTGGTCATCGTGTAACTGCCACATTGTGTTGACTCAACGTCATGCCGGTGTGACTCTTGGGCTTCCTTCTTGGCCTGCAACCTTGCAAGCCCTTGCCTTGGTTGTGAACCCAAGGCTAGGGTTGCGATAAGCTCACCATAGTTAACTATAGTTTAGGGACAACTTCACACATAAACCACCTATGTGACACACTAAAAGATGAAGATGGAGTTTGCAAAATAACTTACTTAAAATCGTGGAAAGTGATCTACCAATGTTCTATGTATATCTCGAACCGCACATCCATCAACCTATAAAAATTAATATTGTTATGATGTGTTGTTGGTAGCGTGCAATTATTGCCCTTTACATTTAGAAATGATCAATCTAAGTGAGAAGTTTAGTAATGTGAAAACATCTAGTTCAAATCATCCAAAACACTAATGATGAATATGGGTACATAACACAAACTATAAGCATGAATCACAACTAGATAACACACTTCATCAAAGGCGTATAGAGGCATGGGTTTGAATAATAGGAGAGTGAAGATGAGAAAAATTGTTAACAAGGATCTATGGCCACCATTGAACAACACAATTGAATCACCTTTAATTCTTCTTCTTCCACATCATGAAGAAAAAAATTCATACAAGGAATAGATTCGGTGTCATGCATGAGCCCCAATAATTTATGGAGTTTTGCATGAATTTCAATGATCTTTTGGTGGTCTTGATCATCTATTACAAATGTAGGCCCTCATTGTTCATTTCAATCTAGGTGCAACCTAGTTGCTTCCTCACCCCATTTTCTTTCCTTCATAGTTCAACATTGTCATTATGATGCCAATTGTTAGTAGTAGCACAAATTTTTAACATCATTTCATTCATGATTATGTAACTTGGGCTCTACACTAGTTTGTTCTACTAATGACGATGAATCATTTTTAAAAAAAAGGATACATATTTGGAATTCAACTTGGAATTCATTATAATACTCAACTCACTATGTCAGAACAATTTCATTTGAAATAATTTCAAGTGGAATCCATGGCGATTACCAGCCATTGGGGTCCTCATTGCTACTTAGATGCCTCTTAAGAGATCAAGTGGGGACACCTATGCTAGAAATATATACAACACATCCAATGAAGCACAAGTCTACCAACGTTATTATCTTTTATTAACTAAAAGGGTTCCAATTGAAAATAGTGCTCACAAAGTTACTAAGAGAAATTGTTATGGTAAAGAACATGAGGAAGGTGGACACTTGATAATGGCTTTTTAAGGAGTGTTAACTCCACTTAAGACATTAAATATGTGTTCTAATACCTTCAAATATAATTATTGTTGAACAGCTAGTGGGTGCCACCATGATAACCTTCACCAAACGTGATAAATTTCATGATGATGGTTATTTGAAGGATTGTGAGGCAAATGTCAAGTTGAACTCACTAGCCCAATGCAAGTTGTGTGCCATTTTTTGAAATGAATTGAAAAGGTAAGAACTTTGCAATGTTTGTTCTTTTCCTAGCTTCCTTGGCTGGTATTCTACATCATCCAATAGGTGATATGGCTACCACCAACATAGAGAACATAAAACCAAGTTAATTGCCATGCAAAGCTAATCATAGCAAGGAATGTCATTTTGTACTATGTAACCCTTTTTGTTAAATGTGTTTGGTCAAAGCTTCAATATATTGCAACTATGAAAAATGTAGACATAAGACCTACAAATGTTAACACTTATTTGCATAAAAGTAATGACACCACTTGCTCCAAAATGTCTAGGTGCCCCACTTGAAAGATGTTAGGCATGCTCAATTTGTTTCCACCAAATAGCCCAAAGAGATTTTTTTATCCCCATTGTAATTTATCAAAAAATGTAATTTCTATTTTGATAATGAATAGTATAGTCAAATGCAAACAATGGACTTTTAAGGTCAACATAGTGCCAAATCATGTGGCAAATATAAACATTCCAATGTTCAGTTGGGTAGGTTTAGTGCACATTAAAGGACAATTTACTAAAATAAACACTAAAGGTTGGGTCTCATCATGCTCATGTCCTTGACCATCATAAGACCAAATAATCAAGACTCACAAGTCAATTTTGGTGCTTCAGTGTAAGTTGTGCACGCAAACTTGTTTTTTGTTTTTTTAAACCAAAAAAAAAATAGCACATGGTTGTCAATTCAAAAGGGTGCCCAATGACCAATCACTTGAGAAGAAAGCATGTGTAAAAATGTGAGCAAATAACATTTAGTTTAGGACAAACATTACAAGCATGAATACGAAGCATGACATATTGCACATGATGAAGATTGATGTTCTAAATGATCAACATGGCAATGAAATGATGGTGATTAAAACGCCTACAAATGTGACCTACCTTCATGCCTCTACAACTGTAAATAGATCTACAACAACAAACATTATTTTAAAACAATCATAATCAGTATATGAGGCGCATTGGAAACAACATAAATGCAGAGTTATGTTATACTTGTGATTAGATGATAAATAAGTTCAAAGTATTTGGTATGCAATAATTAAATTCTAAACCCCATAAGCAACTTTTGTTGTTACTTTCTTATCAATTGGGTTCCTAGGTAAAAAAATAAAATGTTATTATGTGTCACCAAAATCAAAAATTTCCACCATGGTTTTTAAAAAGGTGAATTGTCGAATAAGCAAGATGTTGTTTGTTCTCTAACATATGTATCTCCATCCCGAGGTATCAACAGATGAAGGCGTATGGCGATGTCAAGGAGGAAGAAGGTGTCAATGAGGAGGTGTTTGAGGGAGTTGGTAAATCAATTAACTTGGGCTAGGCTCTTCAAAACATTGCCCACCATTATGTCCTCACTAACACAACTATAATGGTTACATGGGTTAAGTACTAGATCAACCTTGGGTATAAGTTGTTTTGTAGTTGTCAACAAGAAATACTTGTATCAATGAAGTTGCATTGTAGTTTCAAACATGTCATGCATTAGGATGTATCTCCATAAATATTAGTTTACAACTCAAATGAAGTTGCATGTGAGGATAATATATAAAAACATAGTTGCGTGTTAGTGCAAACCTAATTGTAAGGGAGTGGCATAGGCATGCACAATTTAGAAGTTTTTTGCAGTTTAAAATTTACATATGATCATGTGGTTGGTCTTTAATAAATACGAGGCAAAAAAGAAGGAAGCGGATTAAAGGAGGGTGGAAGGAAAAGTTAGTTTCCCCAATCTTGCAAAATGGGTGCGAGGTGCCATGAGGGAACATCAACATCATGGGATGCCCATGAAAGACCTGGATATAGCCGCTCTAAGTTACCCTCCAAAGACGACTGCATTGAGGTATCAACATATGAAGGCGTATGGCGATCACTTCCAAGTGAGTGATTGTAATATGGAAGGCATGGTTAGTTTTCATTGTGGGGTGAAAACACATTAAGGGTGAATCACTTTTGTTCAAAAAAGGTGATGTATAACAAGTATTATAGTACATAGTAAACTAAAATCTTGATAGCATCTTTTTGTTATCCTAAAGACAAGTAAAAAACTTAAAAATTTGCATAACAACATTTTTGAATTCAAAGTTCATTTTGATCCAACAGTTATATGAGGAGGATTGGATAAAATCAATATACACATAGTATATAACTTATAATTTTTCAATAGCCATAGGGCTTCATGTTTATGATTCATGAAACATTACCACTTAAAAAAATCTTAAAAAATAATGTAACGCCCATTTATAAAATCTCTTCCTCTTTGACATGGCAATGGTTTTTTCCTAAAAATAAGATATTAATATGCATTTAGTATTAAACAAATGCAAAAAAACACTTTTTTTGAATGAAATTTCATCCAAAAACTTTAAAATGTTAAATTGTCCTAGATTTAATAGATGTATATTAGTATCAAGCACCATAAAAAAATTCATCCAATAATTCCTTCCACAACCTAGTTTTGAAGTATATATTCAAGTTTTCAAACTTTGTGACATGTATTATTTTGTCATAAATATACTCCATACATTTAATTTTTTCAAATTTTGTTGAATTTCTCAAAATAATTGACTAAATGAAGTCCAAAGCTAATCAAATATTATTAAAACAAACAAAAATAATTTAAAATGTGATGTCCATACATTGCCAAAACATTTAATTGCATAAATATTATACATGTGACTACAATTTTAGGGGCCTTAGTGTGCTTTCACCTTGTGGGGTGGCATTGATTTTTAACCAATGACAAACCCACATGGGGGATGGTGATGCAACGATAGAATATGTCAGTGTTATAAAAAACATATTCAAATTAGATTATGGACCCATTTCAACTCCCATCATTTTCATTAAAAACGAAAATAATATTAAGGGGAATTCAACATATACACAAGATGAAGCAGGGTTCTTGGTTTGTAATTTTTGGTATATGATGGCAAAGGATGAAGACTTTTTATTTTTCCGCCCAAGTTCAACAAATGTTCTTCATCCATGAAAACCAAAATCTTTCATGGAAAGTGGTGGTTCAAAAGGAATCTTGATCATCCCACATTGTGATATTTTCAAATGGCATTGATGATGGTGTGCCATGGCTAAACAAACCCATGACACACCTGCCAATGCCATAAGATGCAACCCTTGTGGGTGCCGAGGAATTATTGGCAAAGGAATTGACTATTATCAATTCTGCATTTGCTCATGTAAATTCGAAACATTATAGGTGTATAAACTTGAAAACTTTAATGTACATCCAATATAAATATTTTAATGAAGTTTATGGAGAATTGTAAAAAAGTTTGACGCATGCAAATTCACATTTTTATATGCACAGTAAATAGGTGGTATTTACTTAATGGCACAATAGTGGGTACGTAGTGGCCACCTAATGGACCAAATGTCACAACACAATGGCCTTGTACTAACTTTGTAGTGGTACATATGAAATACCTAATGGCACCATGGTGGCCAAGTAGTGGCACAATAGTCACAACTAGTGGTAAAATAATGGCCATTTAGTGGCACCATAATAGCCAATAGGTTGCAACAATGGGCTTCATTTGTTAAAACTAGTTGTAACCTTCATATTTATTGGACAATGGGAATGTGAATATGTGATGTGATCACACGTTTGATTGTTGTACACTAGTAATTAATTGCAAAGTAGTTGTTCACTATGCAATTACCTTCCAACAATCCTACCTTAGTTGTAGTATGCATCTACAATGCAACTCTTTAAAAAATCAAACATAGTTAACTACGCCCTTAAGCCTATGGCTCTCTTACTCTTGTCGGTTTTTACAGTAAATAACAACTTATTGGGCAATCCAATAAATTCTATATATATGAATTATATAAATCACCATATAAGACACCCACTTATAACTATGTTGCAACTACCTAGCAACTTGCCTAGTTGTTAAATATGTTTCAATTTTTTCTAAGACATACAATTGATAGTCCATGCTTCCAAAACTCTCAAAATTTAAAACTTTCAGGGATAAGTAACATTCTTTAGGTTCTACCCCAATTTTAAAAAGCTTCATTGTGCATATCAAATTCAATTGGTTGTTACATCAACCCTTAATCATAAGTTGACATAACATTCATGAAGGTCTCATTCATCGAAAATTTGGTGGCTTGGGAATCTCTGGTCATTTTAATTAAGTTTTAGATTATGTACTTGTGAAAGGAAATTGAATGGAAATTTAGTTGAAGTTGAAGTGTTTGGGAATTTCCTTTGTTTTATTCATAGAAACTAAATATTTTTTAGGTTTTTTTATTTGCAAATATTGGTCACATTTGTTCAAGTGTTATGCATTGGAAGTATTAGGAAGTTATTTTTGCAACATAGAAAGTTTAAGTTATTTTGTTAAACCCTATTTAGTTAAGATGTTTTACAACATAGAAAGCTAAACTAAATGTACAATAGTCCAAGCTTCCAAAGCTCTCAAAATTCATAACTTTCAAGGATAAGTAACATTTTAAAGGTTCTGCCCTAATTTAAAAAACCTTCGTTGTGCATAACAAATGCAATTGGTTGCTACATTAAACCTTAATCATAATTTGACATAATGTTGATGAAGGTCCCATTCATTGAAGATTTGGTAGCTTGGGGGTCTTTGGTCATATTAATTAAGCTCTAGATTATATAATCATAAAAGGAAATTGAATGGAAATCGAATGGAAATTCAAGTTTGGTGGAATTCCCATTGTTTTGTTCATAGAAATTGAGTTTTAACTTCACTACACCAAAATGTGTCTTATTTCACTTTGGGTTTCACTAGATTTTGAATGAACTTGTACATTTTTAACATGGTGAAATTGGTCAACCTCTTAGTGAATGGGGACCAGTTGCTATGGACATTGAATTGGTTCAATAATACCTAATCAAACAAGGTTATTATTAGGTTAAATATAAATTTACCAAACCATTCACTTGTTAGTTAAGTAACTAAGGAGGATGGAAATCAATTAAATTTAAATTATTTAATATTTAATATTATTGATAATTTCATGATTTTTAACCTATGAGTTATTGACACTTGTCACTACCTAAACTAGATTAAAAACTTAACCTAGGTATGTAGACCACATAATCAACCTAGGCACCTATTATAAAAAATTAAATAGGAAAATATTTAATCAATTTACCATTATTGACCACGCACTCACCACTTGTGAAGTTTGATTTTTTGACCTTTAAAATGTAAACAAACACCCCTACCATCAAGCCACCACACTTGTTGTGATAATACATTACATTGTATTCTATTTATCAAATGCTTCATTTTAAACATTACAAAAACATAAACTTTGAAAATTCATATCTTATTGAAATTTTGTCCAAATGAAATGATTCAAGTTTACTTTCAATAATGTACATAATTACATTTATTTCCTATTGAAGGCGTAAAATGATTTAAACAATTTATTTTTTTGAATATCACCATTCAATAACATTTCAATGACCATTTTTTAAAAATGTTTAATAAATAAATAAGATTTTTGATAATATAATATTACTTATGTTAATCTACTTTCAGTTATTATATGGTTATTTTTCATTAATCTAAATTATTTCACCTTACATTGTTTATGGTTATTCATAATTATTTTTGGCTATTATAAATTATTTCATTTTAAACTACTTGTAACTATTATAAATTACTTTTTGTTATTATAAATTATTTCATTTTAGGCTATTTTCGATTATGTGAGGCTATTATTGGTTGTTTTTTGTTACTAAAGGTTATTTCACCTTATGTTATATATTGGCAATTATAGGCTATTGTAAGTTATTTCATTTTAAGTTAATTTTGTTTATTATATATTATTTCACCTTAGATTTTTTTGGCAATTTTAAACAATTCAAATATATAGTTATTGGTGGTTATTAATGGTTATTGGTAGTTATTATATTGATGGTTATTAATGGTTATTTTATTGGTGGATATTAGTGGCCATTTTATTAATGGTTATTGGTGGTTATTTTATTAATGGTTATTAGTAATTATTCTATTGGTGGCTATTGATGGTTATTTTAAACTAAATTACCATAGGCTACTACTGGTTATTGGTGGTTATATTATTCATGGTTATTTTATTGGTGGATATTGGTGGTTATCAATGACCATTATATTAGTGGTTATTTTATTAATGGTTATTGATGGCTATTAGTGGCTATTGATGGGTATTCTATTAGTGGCTATTAATGGCTATTGTATTATAAATTATTGTTGGTTATTCAATGTTATATTACAACTATTGGTGATTATTCTATTATAAGTTATTGTTGGATATTCTAGGTTATATTATCATAGGCTATTGGTAATTATTCTATTATAGGTTATTATTGGTTATTTTACCTTAGGTCATTATACTTTATTTTAAATTATTTTAAGTTATTATATTTATGATAAAATAACTTATAATAACATAAAGTATAATGACCTTGAATAACCTAAAGTATAACTTGAAATAACATATATTAACTTAAAATAAAATAACCTAAGGTATAGCCTAAGCTTAGTTGAATAATTTAATTAAAAACCTATAACAAACTAGTTAAAATACCTTAAGGTAAAATAACATATAATAGTTTAAGGTATGATAATTTATAATAACTTATAATAATTTATAATAATGTAAGGTAATAGTTAGATTAACTAAAATAACCTAAAACAATATAAGGTATATCATAAAGTAGCATATATACGGTATTTAAAACAACATATAAATAACCTATTTACTATAATAAATTGTAATAATAGTGAATTATGTCAACTAGTAGTGAAACATGATGTTTACATAGTGATATTATATTGAAATAACTTTAACTAGGGTGAAATCAATAAAATGCAATGAATTTATTTCACTTGTAAGGTCCCATAGTGATTTAGGCTAAAACTGCGCCCCACTTTTGTAATTGTGTTTTATAAGTTTTTTTATTTGCATATATATTAGTCCCATTTGTGCAAGTGTTATGCATTGGAAGCTATTAAGCAATTGTTCTACAACATCAAAACTTGCTAAATGTTTTATAGTTTTCTTTGAATTATATAATAGTCCAAGCTTCCAAAGTTCTCAAAATTGATTATTGTCACGTGTTGGCATATTTTAAGATCTAGTTATTTCAAAATTCTTCATTGTGTAACACATTGTGTATATTGCATCAACCACATAATTACAAAAAGAGTACAATGTGACTCATTCATTCATTTAAAATTTGGTAGCTTGGGGATCTCTTGTTTTTCAAGTTATAAGACTTATGTATCCCAAGAAGCCTATTTTGAGTGGAAGTCAAAAGTTATTATTGATTTCCATTGCTACATAGACTATTGTCAATACTTTCATGTTATGCACTTTTCAAACTTAGACAAGGCTTGGTTATGAGGGACTATATTGTGAATGTGCTAATTTTTAGGGCTAACCAAAACTACTTTATAATGTTCCATATAACTTTATGCCATCATTTTGAACAATGTGCATGGTCATGTCAAACATCCTCATATATGAAGTTTAACAATGTTTAATTTATTGGTTTGTATATATATGGGTTTTAATTAGACCTATACATGGATCATATGCACATATGTGTACTTGGGAAACTATCGAGGATTGCAAGGGTTTTGTGGTGAAGAATTGTGAACATTTGGGTTTTAATGTAGATATGCAAGTGTGTTGTGTGAATTTATGCACAAACATGTGTGGACTTCTAGTGATTGCAAGTGTGTTACATAGTAAATGCAACGGAACATTAACATTGTTGGATTGATGGGGGACTTGCATGCATGTTGGGTGAGTATTAGTCAATGCCTATGGACTAATGAAGACTTATTGCTATTTTATGTGAGTAACAATGATTGCCTATGGACTAACGAGGATTTGTAAGTATTTTATGTGTGTATTAGGTAGCACTTATGGATTAATGAAAACATGTATGTATATTGTATGTACATGTACATTGAACACCTATGGATTCATGAAAACTTGTGGGTGAAAGCATGAATAGGGGGACTATTTAAACTGTCACATTTAAAATTATTATGGGTTACATACAAATGTAAAATTTAAAGCCATATTCAAAATTAACATTATCAAAAAAAATATTATTTATGTTCTCATAGACTTTAATGCGAATCATCATTAAAAAAATTGGATGAATTTTAAAAAGATTATAAATTCATAATGGACTTTTGAAATGACAACACTATCCCTCTCACACAAAAAAAATGAAAAATTTGAACTCAAATAAATGTGAAAGTAGTGTCAAATTTTTTTTTTAAAAAAAAAACATCATCAAGTGAAGAATTGATTAGTGAAGTGCATTGGAAATTTCCTAATATATATTTTTAAATTTAAATTTAAAAAAAATGATGTGATTGTTATAAATTTTATCCTTGAGAGTCCATTTCACATTAAATTTTTAATCTTTTGGATGGATTTTTTAATCAATCACATGTTTAGGGATATTCATAGGTTGGCTTATTAATATTTATGATTAAATGCATAGGAGATAATTATAGGATTTGTGGTTTGAAAATTGTTAAAACTACAAAAAAATCGTTAGTGCTAGATTATGGACTCTCAAATGCCACTTTTGATACACCTAACCATGCTTTTGTAACTATTTTTATAAGTATAGTTATTATAGTTGGACTAATGAGAACTTGGATGTGTTTTATGTGTGTATTAGGTAGCACTTATGGACTAATGAGGACTTGTAAGTGTTTTATGTGTGTATTTGATGATTACAATTAGACTAATGAGGACTCAAGAAAGTATTTCACGGGAGTATTGGTGAGCACCCATGGACTGATGGGGACCTACAACTATGTTAAGTGAGTACATGAACATTTTTGGATTCTAATGAAGATTGAAAAGTGCATTGTAGTGTGTTTTGGTGGCTAATCATGGATTCACGATCATTTTGAATATGTTATAGTAACTAATAATGATGTAATGGAAAGTAATCTTGATAATCATTGGTTGTTGACAATTATCTACACATGCAAGCATTAGAAGAAAAATTGTCATTTGCAACTAGTTGTTTACGACTATAATAGTTGCAAATGACTAGTTACAAACAACAATTTTTCTTCTAGTGAGGTGACTATTTAATGCCCATCAATGATCTAATAATCAAGGGAATGGACTAATAATTATTGTAGGTTACATAATCATCACTTGAATACCAATGGCATAGGATGAACTTTAGGTTTTGAAAATGAGTTTGATTTTTATGCTTTGAAATGATAGTTTTTAGAAAATACACATGTATAATTTGTAGGCACATTCTAGTTTTTTTACCTACTACAACATGGTGGCTATAGATGGAGTTTTATTTTTGTTTCTAGATAGCACATCCATTGATAATGAATGGTAAGCAAGCATTTGACTTATTATGTCTTTATTGAGTCAATAGAATGAAAGATCGCAATGTGTGTTTGTGGCATTTCCCATGTAGAGATGGGGGAGTTAAAAGTGGGATTTAATCACATGAGGCAAAAACCTAGACTGCATTCAAAATTTCATTGTGAATGTGAAGAAATTTGTGGACCTAATGATGATTCCCCTAATAGTTGTTTAGGTTCACATGCCATTTATTTAGGCATAACTAAATTGTGGCCATTGTATGTCCTAAGGATCTCCATTCTAAGTGTCATGCCTAAGATTATATGTTTGGGACATGTGATAATCATGGTGTGGATAATTTAACATTATGTCCATATGAGGAAGAAGGCACCTCACTTGTAGTTTCTTGGAAATGTTTTAGCATGGAAAAAGTTGTCATTAAAAAAGGTGAGGAAAATAAAAAATAAAAACTGATGCATGTGGAAATTAATTTTAGGGAACTTATTCAATATTTCAAGCCCAAGTTATAATACTTTGTATGACACAACTTCATCGCAAGGTGGTAGGATCCACTACAACAAAAGGTGTCCATGTACACCAAGTGATTTCGTTGGATGTTGAGTGTATTCACCGGTCATGGCGAATGAAACTTAATGGGGAAGTGAATTCATTGGCCTAGTGAGTGGGGACTAATGAACTACACCCACATTTTGTAGTAGTGATCAACAATTCAAAATTTGCCTTTCATCACTTCTTAAATTACATTATGGTGTTATTGATTGACTTTGCTGAAAACTACAACTTTGAGATCCAAGACGAAGTGTAGTCTATGCATTGGCATAACTATCAGTGCACAATACTTGTGCATATTTCTTGGATGTTGAATCCAAACTTAACCCATATGATGAAGATACAGACATCGTCATGGGGTACCACTTTTATGTTTCTAATGATAAAACCCATGACAATTACTTTGTACAACACCGTCTACTCTTACATTGGGAAGACATAATGAAAGTTGGGTTCAAGCCCAAACAACATTGGATATGGTCTAATGGATGCGGCTCTCAATTCAAAAACAAAATGGGTCTAAATTTTTTTAAGTGTACCAAAATCTTGTCATAGCATCACCTTTTTTTGTTTTTTTTTACCTGGTCCTTTTTACCATGTAAAGACACATTTATGGATGATTATGATGGAATCTAGAATTATGATGGTTTAAAATATAGTCCTTTTGAAAAGTTTAGCAACTTTTGATTCATTATTTTTTACGAGGATCAAAATATATGGTAAAAAAAGGCTTCAATGAAGACAAGGCCCTTTTCGTCCTATGTGGTACACCTTAAAGGATTTTCACCCAAATATCCTTATTTAACATGTGGAGGGAATTGTATGTGGAGTTTTTTTGATTCATGCCATGGAAAAGGTCTTCATGATGGGGGTGGTATAGTCTTGAAAGGGTTCATTAAGCAAGTTCAACTTGATGTTGAAGTGCCTCACTTCAAAATGTAGAACAAATGGTCAACTTGCTTCGTATTAATTTGAGTACACAACTAAAAACATTTATTTCATGGGAACAAAGGTTAGTCATGCGCACCTTTGGCATGTAAATACAACAGTTGTGAACTGAATGATTAAGTACATAATTCATTCCATAAAGGGGATAATGGATGTGCATTCCATTCAATTTGTTGGGTCCATGGACTTGAATAAATTACAAAAAAGAAGCTTTGTTTGTTTTTGTTGTTGCGTGGATTTTAATTTTTCAACATGTGAAAATTTGCCCTGGACTAACCACTAGGAGGTTGAGATACTACTTGATGCGCTCCCAAACTACTTAATAGACTAAAATGTGAATTTGAAATGAAAACAACGAAAGAGCAAGGAATCAAGGCACGCTCCTTAGTGTGCAACATTTTGGGGGTAAAGGGGCATGCTAGAGCTCCAGGATGGGAATAAAAAGAATGACAAGCAACTTATTCACTCACGTGACATGGATCTGCACAAACCAAACAACAAGTTGGTTAGTGCATAGTTTGAGCATTTTTGGTGCTAAAACGAATCACGGGTAAACTCATATTCACAAGATTCACCACAGCCCAGACTTGGGGGAACCCATCACCTTCCCCCTTATAGTATACTATGTGCCTCTCCACGAGGCCCACTTCCAAATGACATTTTGTCCTAGGACTCCCAAATGGAAGTCCCGAAATTCCCAAAGTCGAGACTTCTACAATTTTGGGGCCCCATAACTTTGTGTGCATACCTTCGATTAAGATGAGTTTAAAGCAAACTTGTAACCCTTGTCGAGAGTTCTCCACTAATATGTCGCACGCCACCTGCATGTAAGGAAATTGGGTCAATTCCTAACTTTTAGTGGTCAGGAGTCAAACTGCCAATTTGACTCTCGACCCTTCTTTTGGCCATAACTTGTGCTTTAGATGTCCAAATGGGTCATGAGAGCCCATTTTAGACACCTATGTTCCAAGAGCTTTCTAATGATATAGGGACCTCCTTAGTCCATTGAGTTTTGACCCTTGAAATTGCCCTCCAAGATTCGGGAGTCCACCAGGACTCCAACTCCCAAAGTGGAAACTCCCTTGGGAATGTGAGGGTTCATTCCTTCACACTCTCTTACATTCCCGGAAGCATGCGGTGTGACTCCCGGGCTTCTTTCTTGGCCTGCAACCTTGCAAGCCCTTGCCTTGGTCGCGAACCCAAGGCTAAGGTTGCGACATTACTCCTTATTAGTGTGGGGTATGTATAGAGTGCCATGGAAACTACATTCAAAGAAGACAAATGGGATGAATATAGAGATGGTGGTGATCACATTGTTGCATGCCTTTTACTAGGAGAGAATTTTGCTATGCATATAGAAGAAAGAAACGAAAAAGTGGATTTTTACATCTTCGTTTACACAGAGACTAACTTCATGGTTGAAAAACCTTTCACTTGCCCTTGGGGGCAACAATTTTGTGTAGGTGACATGGTAGTGACTAGGAAATATTACTAGACTTGGGGTCGGTCAAACTCTTCATATGTTATATTGACTAGGTCCCAAAGTGTTTATATTCATGCATGCCATTTTAAGGTAGTCAAATTCCCCATGTTGTTAGCAAGTCATAAGGTCCAAGGTAATGAATTAGTGTACAAGCTTGGTTTTCATGGTAAATATAACATCAAGCATGTTATCACGACCATCGAACTATTATAATGGAGCTTCATTTTTTATAGTTTTGTTGTTAAGTTATTACATGACCAAATCTTGTACTGGGATGTTCATATTGTGTCAACAAGTTGTTTCTCCTTTCATGATTTTGAGTCCACATAGAACCTTCAAGCCTTGTTAGTTGTTACAAGTCATAGTTTACATTGTAGATGTTGAAGCATACAACCTTTGTAATCTTTTAGTTAGTTAATACAATTGTTCCATTTCATGAACCTTGAATGTTTCATTTCTTGCTTGATTTCAAGTTGTTTCCAATAGGTTATG
>Ga0116228_10000960_pt1 | contig 23386 bp, 15 predicted proteins | sample S1TSphfallax_2_FD_89694 | JGI IMG/M metagenome (GOLD analysis project Ga0116228, IMG submission 89694) | Host-associated microbial communities from peat moss isolated from Minnesota, USA - S1T2_Fc - Sphagnum fallax MG | ecosystem: Host-associated > Plants > Peat moss > Unclassified | place...
CAACAGGCAATGAGCCCGAGAGCGAGACTAAACGCACGGAGTGACAAGAACTATCCCTGTTTGGCTGCGGCGTTGCATCATGCCGGGAACGCCGGAGATACTCAGGCGACCTAGGTCACAAATTAATGAACGATAGCGCTTATGTAGAGTGACGTCGTCGTCGTGGTCGTGGCCACCCGATCACCCGTGTCGAGTGCATAAGTTAACTCGGTGCGCGCTGCCGCACGTAGCCGACGGTTACGCGCAGGCGAGCGAAGCGGCAGGCGCCAGGGGCTCGCGCGCCGCATGGAGATTCAGGATCCGGTCCAGGTCGTCCGGGTTGACCGGCTTCGTCAAGTAATCATTCATGCCGGCATCCAGGCAGCGCTGCTTATCGCCTTGCAGAGCATGCGCCGTGAGCGCAATGATGCGGACGTGTTGGCGGGTGCCCTCGGCCGCGCGAATTTCCTGCGTCGCTTGCAGACCATCGAGCTCCGGCATTTGCAGGTCCATGAAAACGATGGCGAAGTCTGCCCCGGCGACAGCCGTTACGGCGCTTCGGCCGTTCGACACGACGGTCACCGTATGACCCCGCTTGCGGAGAAGTCGCGACAAGACCAGCTGATTTACCGCATTATCCTCGGCGACGAGAATGTCGAGCGGCAGAGGGGCGGGCGGCGGCGGCGCCGGAGCGGCATCCCGGGCAGAGGACGGTAGGTCATCGCCGCATCGGTCCTCGCGAGCTTGTTCGGCAACGCCGAAACGGCAGGTGAAGTGAAATTGACTGCCCGCTCCCGGTTCGCTGTCAAACCAGATCCGGCCGCCAAACAGAGTGACCAAGCGGCGGCAAATGGTCAACCCGAGGCCGGTGCCGCCGTAGCGGCGGGTTGTCGAGGGATCGGCTTGAGTGAACGGACTGAAAATCGCGTCCTGAAGGTGTTTGGGTATGCCGATGCCGGTATCCGTGACGGTGAATAGCAGGTCATGGCCGGTATAGCCCGACGACACCCGCTTGACATGAATCTCGACGCCCCCTCGGGCGGTAAATTTGATCGCATTGGCGATCAAATTGAGAAGTATCTGGCGCAGCCGATGCGGGTCACCGTGAAGCAGGGCGGGAACATCGGGATCGACATCATAGGTCAATGCCAATTTTCCCTTCTGTGCAGCGAACGCCAGGGTCTTGACCGCTCCCTCGACGCACTCGCGAATAGCGAATGAAATCGGGTCGAGCACCAACTTATCGGCCTCGATCTTCGAGAAATCCAGTATGTCATTGATGACCAACAACAGTGAGTCGGCCGACAGCTTGACGACCTCGAGATACTCCTTCTGTTCGGCGGTCAGGTCCGTGCCGAGACACAATCCGCTCATGCCGATGATGCCGTTCAGGGGAGTGCGAATCTCATGGCTCATGTTGGCGAGAAATTCGCTCTTCGCGCGGTTGGCCGATTCCGCCACTTCGCGTGCCGTGACGAGTTCGCGCGTCTGCACGTCCACCCGGCGGCGCAGCGCCACAACCCACAGCACGCCTCCGCAAACCGAGACGACGAGCACGCCCAGAATCGGCAGGACATGTTCCAGGCGCCACCAACTCGCGGTTCGCAGCAGCTGCAGATCGTCGGGGCTGCGCATCTGAATGCGGAATGAGGCCGGCACCAGCACGTTACTGCGATACCAGCTGTGCTCCCGGACCACCACGGCGATACCGGCAACACGCACGATGCTGCCCGGACGGATGTCGATGGCCAGAGCTTCATCGTCCAGTCGCGCGACAAAGGCGCTGTTGCCGGACTGCAGGGTCAGCAGTTGTTGGGAGGAACTGGCGGCGACGCTCAACACCTTGGCGCGGAGTTCGACGAGTCGATTGTCGAACTCACCGGCAAGTATCTGTTCGGCACCCGCGGCACGGGGCGTGAGTGCCATCCGCCCGCCGGTGGCCCGGATGGTCGTATCGGCCATCACCGCGCCGTCCTCGCCGAGTTGCGGATACCCTGAAATCTCGACGATGTCGCCCGGTACGACCGGTGAGGTCGTGGCGTTGACCCGCACGGCACCGCTGTCATCCTCGACGTACACCGCGCCCGGCACGCGCGCGGTGACCCGGCCGCGGATCCGCACCCGCGAACTCGTCGCCTGGCCGCCGGTGTATTGCATGAGCCGCGCGATCGGCCTGATCGGCATGTCGCGTTCGGTGATGTCCGCTGGCTGTAGAACCTCGATGTGCTCCAGCGAATTGATGAGCACGCGGTAACCGATCAGCTGTAACTTGCTGGTGTGCTGGGTTGCGAACACACCGGTGATGCGAACCTTGGCGCCGACCAGCTGTTGCAGCAGCCCTGAGTCGGTGGAGGGCTCCAATTGCGCTCTAACGGGTCCCAGCGAGGTCATCAAATCGAAGGTTGGTAGCGTATCCGGCGCGGACTGAATCGGACCGATCCTGCCCTCGAGCGTGATCCAGGCACAGTCGTAGGCTCCGGTCGGTGCGATTTCCCCATCGATCGCCCGCGGTTTCGGCCATGTACTCATGCCGAGACCGGTGATGCGTGTCTGGCCAACGAACGGCGCGAAGCCGCCGCTGCGGGTAATCCCGACGATGCGAACGCGCTCGCGCAGTGAAAATTGACTGATGGGTCGGCCGCCGGTGTCGACATAAATGCCATCGTTGCCGACGATGACGAAAAAGCCTTCGCCCGACGGTTCGAAGTAGGCAATGGTGGCTGCCAGATCGACTGGGTGGCCGAATTCCGCGCCCGCATTGTTGAGTTGATGAATGGCGGCGATGGAGGACAGAACAGGCGGCTTCGCGCCAACCGGCGCGCCCAGCGCCGCGGCAGGAATCGCTCGCACCGTGGCGCGATGCAGCTTGGTCGTGCCGAAATGCCGCATCGGCCAACCGCTCGCTTCGACTGATTCGCCCGCTGCAAATTGCAAGGCGTGCGTCGTTTCCACCGCCAAGGTCATGCCCGCATCTTGGGCGATCAGGACGTGATCGGACTCCACGGCGGCAACCGTTGCGCGAATTGCGACGCGCCGTCCACGGCTCACCCACTGCGGATCCAACACCAGCGCGCGCAGCGACCGCACCAGCGGGACGAAGCGGGCCGGAGGATCCAGGATCTGTATTTGCGGGCCGGCCGCAATCCAGACCGTGGGTCCGTCGGCATTTGTTTCCTGGTCATGGCGAAAGCCGAGCACGCCCGTCAGGTTGATCCTCGCATCGACGAGAGACTCCGCTTGGAGCGATCCCGCATCGGCGATATACACCGGCACCGCTTCCCGGGCGCTGATCTCGAGCCGCAATGAGGAGCCGTCGCGCTGCGCCGCCCGTACCACGGCGTTGGTCTCGATCAGATGATTTTCATAAGTATTCGAGGCGAGAAAGAAGTCGTCCAGTTGCACCGGCTCGGCATGCGGCAAACCGGGATGACCACGAACGTCGATGGCTAGGCCAAGCAAGCCGCTGTCCGGCAAGCGTGACCCGGCGGCGTCCGGTTCGGATCGTCGTCCTCGCACGCGCACGGCGTCGCCGGCAATGGGCAGGACGGCGGCGACCGGTACGCTGAGTGCCAAGGCGCCGGTGCTGTCCTGCACATAGACCAAACGAGAGCGCTCATCGACGAAGGTGACGATACCCGACAGTTCGACCAAACTGTCGGCCCGTAGCCGGCCGAGATTGCTGATGGAGACGATGGAACGCGCAGCCTCCATGGAGCTGATTTTGGCGAGCAATCGCCCGCCCAGGGGCAGTGCGAGGCAGATCGAGGCAACGAGCGGCATGAGCCAAAGTCGGTTGCGCCAAAGCCGGTTGCGCCAACGGGAGATCTGCGCAATATCCATCGAATTCGATCCGCCGGCCGTCCTTGGCCAATGCCCAGGTATCGGCACGGGTCGTCATAGCTGAAGGCGTGTAGAAACCGATCATCGTCCTCGCGGTTTTTGTGGTGGCGAGCAGAGTCGTGGTCGACACCCGCATCGATCGTGCGTTCGCGCACCGACGCGGGCCATGGTTGTGGCGTTGAGTGGTCAAAAGTCCACCATCGAAATACAAGTCGCTGAATTCTCATGGCGGTTCGCTGACACGACACGCTTTATCCACAGCCTTATCCCCCGGGCTTGTGCGTAAGTTTCCAGCGATGTGGTCGCGAATGATCTTGTAGCGAGGCGAAAATTCATCCGCAGCCCGATAGCTAATCGCTCGGCCGACGAGAACGCTCGCACCGCGTGACTGGGTATCTAGGCCGCTGACGGCAAGGTAAAGGAAAAGCGGGCGCCCCCACCCGGGCGTTGGCTCGCATCGATTTGACCGCCATGGGCCATGAGGATGGCTCGGCATATCGACAACCCGAGGCCCGCGCCGCCGGCGCTGCTCTCGTCGCGGCCGCGCTGGAATTTCGCAAACAGCCGTTCGACATCGCCCGCAGGAAGGCCCGGCCCCGTGTCATCAATCGTGACTCGGAGCCAGTCTTCCTCGACCGCCGCGGCAACCATCACCGTGGTGCCGGCGGGGGTGTATTTGGCTATATTTTCCAAAAGATTGGTAAACACCTGGAGCATCAAGGAGCTGTCGACCTGGACAGCCGGCAACCCGGCCGGAAGCTGCGCCGCGACCTGATGCTCCCGCAGGCGCAGGCTGAGTCGCTGCAACGCGGCGCTCACCAGATCCTCGATCATCACGCTCTCGAGTCGCAGAGAAACCTGGCCGCTTTCCAGGCGCATCAGCTCCAACACATTACCGATGATTTCGGCCATCTCCTTCGACTTCAGCTCGATTTGTGCGGCCAGCGAGCGGCGGGCGTCGGGATCGAAGCTGCTCGACGGATCACTGAGCGCACTGCTCGCGCTGGTGATGACGGCGAGCGGCGTCCTCAGGTCATGTGAGATGGAGGCCAGGAGGGTATTGCGAATCCCCTCCGTCTCCGCGGTCACCCGTGCTTGTTCCGCCTCTTGCTGTAAACGCGCGCGCTCGAGCGCCAGAGCGACCTGGGCGGCAAAGGTCTCGAGCAGATGGCGCTGCTCCGGCAGCAGCAGGCGGCGCCGCTGCATGGGCTCCACGACCAGCACACCCAATACGTGACCGCTCGCTTTGAGCGGTAGATACCGTCCTCGTGCCGCCGGCAAGTTATCGGTGCCCAGACCGGCGGGCGCATTGTTATCGTAGACCCACTGTGCCACCGACAAATCCGCGCCCGATAACGAACCGATGGTCGCAGCGCTGCGCGGATATCGCAGTCGACCGCTGCCGTCAGGAACGAGCACCACCGCACGGCTCGAGAAGGTTTCCGCCACGTGCTTGACCGCGACCAGGGCCAGATCCTCGAAATCCTGCGTCGACACCAATTCGCGACTCATTGCATAGAGTAGGGCAGTACGACGTTCCCGCGCACCGGCGACACGGGTTTGCGCTCTGACGCTCGCGACCAGCGTCGCAATGATGAGTGCGACCGCCAGCATGACGGCAAAAGTCACCACATATTGAAAATCGGCAACCGCAAACGAAAAGCGCGGCGGCACGAAAAAGAAGTCGAAGGCCAGCACATTCACCAGGGCGGCGGCGCTCGCGGGCCCTCGCCCCAGCTTGAGCGCGGCCATCGTTGCGCCGAGCAGATACACCATGACGAGATTGGTGACGGCAAAGTAGGGGTACATGACGGCGGCAATCAGCGTACAAGCCGCCGAGACTGCCAGTGCACCCGAGTAAGTGAGCGCATACGAAGCAGCCGATGACGAGCTCTCCGGGGACAACGGCTTGACCGGTGACTCGGTTCGTGGCGCGATCACCGAAACATCGAATCCGCTCCGTGCTCGCACCAGTGTGTTCACTGTCGATGGACGGAAGAGGGCGCTGAGGCTGGATCGGCGGGGCGCGCCGACAACGATGCGAGTGACATTACGGACTCGCGCATAGTCGATCAATACGGCGGCGGCGGACGGGCCATCGAGGGTGACGGTCTGCGCGCCCAGCGACTCAGCAAAGCGCAAAAGGTCGACGCGACGATTGCGTGCCGCCTCACCCAGGTTGATCATTCCCGGGGTCTCGACGCAAACCACCAACCAGTCGGCGCCCAGAGCATGAGCGAATCGCTGGCCTTCGCGGATGACCTGCTCGGCTTGATCGTCCGGCGCGATCGCCACCAGGAATCGGTCACGGGCCGGGTTCATACCGCGCAAGGTGCGCTCGACGCCTCCATGCCCGCTTCCAGATGGAGCACTAGCCGGTAACCCAGACCGAGTTCCGTGATGATGTATTGCGGCCGACTGGGATCGGCCTCCAGCTTGCGGCGTAAACTGGCAATGTACACACGCAGCGATCTGGCGTCATCGCAATGGGGTCCCCACACGTCCTTGAGAAGGGTCGCTTGACTGACGATGCGACCTGGATGGCGCGCAAGCACGGACAATATTTTATACTCGAGAGGTGTGAGGTGAACTTCATCTCCATCGGCTCGGCGGGACGTCCGCGACGTCAGGTCGACTGAGATGCTGCCGAGCCGCAGGATCGCCATCGGCGAGTGACCGCGCACGTGCCGGCGCGAGACCGCGCGCACTCTGGCCAACAACTCCGGGGCGCTGAAGGGTTTGACCACGAAGTCATCCGCGCCGCTGTCGAACGCCGACAACCGTTGCGCCTCGATCGTACGTGCGGACAGCACCAGAATCGGCATGGACGACCAGGTCCGTATCCCCTTGATGACTTCGATTCCGTCGCGATCCGGCAGACCCAGGTCGACGATGACCACATCGGGGTTATACAGACGGGCATCGTGGATCCCGCCAACGGCGACTACCGCCGCCACCACGCGGTAGCCGTTCGCCTCGAAGAACGTGCGCAACACGCTTTGCAGCGCCGGATCGTCCTCGACGATCAGCACTTGATGCATCGCCTCAGTCATGCGGTAACCCTCGCAAACCCGCACGTTATCAGCTCAGTCATCAAAATCGCGTAAAGATCCGCGGCGGGGCGCGGCTGCCGACTTCTGGCCCGTTCCGCGGGGTCAGTTACAAATACTTCGCAAATAGGTCGCAGACGTCGACTTGGCAACCGGCGTCGCGGTGCTGGTGTTGACGTCGACACCCGCCTTGAACGCGTACACCGACACCGCCGACACGGGGTCGGAACTGGCCGGCGAACGGCAGGAGTAATACAGGCCGATCGCGGGATCGACATACCCTGACAGGACGGTGGTTCCGGTGTTGGTCTCATCCACCAACAATTCCGTGCCGGCTTGATTGAGGACATGCACGATGAGGCTGCCCACGGGGAACGTATTTTCGATCACATAGTCAGGACCTGCCGACAGGGTCGTACCCTGCAAGCCCGCGTCGCCGGTTTGCAGTTCCTGCTGCCACTCGAACACCAATTTCGTGGACGTGATCTTAAGGCCGACGATGATCGGCAGGTTGGGACCCGTGTAGGCCGCATAAACGAAGGTGTGGGCCGGATTGATGACGACGAACAACGGCTCCGCCCGTTTGCCCGTGAAGTCATTCTCCGGGAGCACATAGCTTTCCACGAGGTCGATCCCAGTACCGCCGGTCGCGTAGAGATTGAGCGCAGAGCCGCCCCCTAAAGCCCCGCTTCCCAGGTTGGCGATGCCCACGGAATAATCCGTGGCCATGGCGCTACCGGTGGTCAGTATTCCCAGCATCGTCAGCATTGCTTTCATGGTACCGCTCCTTCAATTCGTTTCGGTGAACTTGATCGCCGGACTCGCGCCGCTCGAAGCGCTGCAACCGCCCAGGTTCAGATTATTGGTCTCCCCGGTCGTGCCGTCGTCACTCAGGCAGGAGGGGGCGGACGTAGTCCCACTGAGCACGAAGAGTTTTACGGCGACCGATACGCCTTGGTTGAATTCGGCCAGCGATCCGCCGGCGTCGCCGAGCACATTGAACTCCGCCTGTTTCCAAACGGTCGCAATATCCAACACCGTATCTTTGCCGCTCACCGCATAGGAATCGCCCCCATAGGTGAATTTGACCGTGTCGCTGCCGCCGGCGGTCGCCGAACCCACGAGCGTTTCGCCGCCGATGTCCTCAGCCTTCAAGTCTGGCGCTGTCGCGTAGTTGCTGTTTCCATAGCAATCGCCTTCGCCGTCGCTACCGAAACCCCCTGGGCAGGCGGAGTGGCCCCAGCCGATCAACCAATACTGCATGAACACGGCCGCCTCGCCTTGAGTGACGTAATCCGTGGAATAAATGTATTGCTGCCAAACCACGCAGCCGGAATGTCCACGGCAGGCGTCGGTGGTGCCGGTGTAATTGGTGTTGAGCTGCAGGGTGTACTCGTTCGGACCTAAGATTCCGCCGCCGCCGAAAGACGAAACCCCGACGCTCTTCTCCGAGGTCACGCCCTTGAAGGTTGAAAAGGTGCCGTGAGCCACGGTAATCAAGCCCTTTACCGCGGCGACGTAATCGTTGCCGTTGCCGACGTCATCGGCGGCTCCGCCCTTCGAGTGCCGCGCAACGAAGTGCGCCCGCGGTTGGCCGGTGCCGCAGGTCACTCGTTGCCAAAACAGGTTCGGATAGGAGGCGTGAAAGCAGCCGTCGGCTGGCACCTCGATCTGGCCAATATCCGCTCGCCAGGACGCTTGCGCCTTTACCAACGACGGATCCGACGGTTCTTCAGCGGCTGCAGCCATTTGCAGCCCGCAAGCAAAGATGAACCCCAAGGCCGCGAGCAAAGAAACCGCGCCGGAATCGGCTCTCATTGGCAACTTCATTGCTATCCCCTATGGTTTTTGATTGATTGATCGTCAGCAAATCGCGCACGATGGAAAGGTCGTCGTGCGCTTCTTTGGAAAGCGTGGCGATGCGGGCGAAATCACCGTCGCCGAACCCGCAGATGGACAGAATGACGAGGAAAATAGTTACATCGACTGCGGCGGCGGTCAAGCTCGGTTCTACACCCCCCGCATCGATGCCCTCGAGTCTTAGCTGCCTGTCTGACTTATCCACGCGAGCTTGCGCGACTCCAGCGCTTGCTCTCCATCCCAGCGATAGGCAACCAACGGGCATTCATCGCGTGCCGCGCTGTAATCGACACAGGCAAACTGCGGCGAGATGACTGCCGGTCTGCCGCTGAACCAGTAATGCCCGAACACCACCGGCGGGCCGGCATAGCGAGCGGCTCGCCACCCGGCCGGCATCGGCACATCGGGCATCATCTTCATATCTCCCGGCGGCCCGATCGCCGCTTGGCGATATGTCGATAGATCCTCCTGCCACCACCGGATCCGCACCTCGTGCCGAGTCTTGCCTTCCTTGTCGGCGAAGGACACGCCTTTCGGCAACTCGATTTCCGGACCCTTGCATAGCGTCTCGACGGCCGCGAACTCCCAATTACCCCGCCGACTCGCCCGCGTGATCAGCTCGTCCGTCAATGTCTCCCCGGCTCCAAGGACCCGGCGCAAAGATTCCACCGACTCCGCATGCCAACACGCATGCACGACCCGCAGACCCGGATCCTCCAACCATAGGGGCAGGGTTCGAAACCAGGCAATGAATTCCCGGTGCCGCGCCGATCCTGCACCCACCTGCTCGAGAAACGCCCGATGCTGCGCGAAGTTCCCGGGTTTGCCATGCGGCCGCAGAAACTCGCCGGGAACCTCCGTATCGGGAGTCACCCAGGCAATCGCATTGAACTCGTGATTACCCAAGATACAGCGGGCCGATCCTGCATCGATCATCGCCCTTACCAGCTCGACGGTTGCGACCTGCTTCGGTCCGCGATCAATCAGATCGCCGACGAAGACGGCCGCGCGGGACGGATGGCGGTAGGCGCCAGCCGAGCGGGAGTAACCCAGATGCTCGAGCAGCGCGACGAGTTTGTCACACTGACCATGCACATCGCCGATAACATCGAGCGGTCTCATCACCGTTGCGTCTTCATCGCACTGGCTCACTTTGCCTTGATCCGGCAAAAATACACCACCTGAATCCCAGTCGCTGGATTCTCGTCGAGATCGCCAGAGTCACGCGCATCTTGGTACCATCCGGGCCGTCGATTCCGCCCTGCGAGGAGTTCGCCGATGGTTTGTGGACCAGATGTACTCAAGAGCGTGCCGCTCTTTGCCTTGCTCGATGACGATGAGACCAACGTCCTGGCAGCGCAAGTCGAACTGAAGAGCTTCGCGGCGCGGGAACGGATCTACAAGCGGGGCGACGCCGGCGGCCAGGCCTTCGTGATGTTGTCCGGCAAAGTGCGAGTCACCACGGTTGACGAAGACCAGCAGGAGGTCATCGTCGATGAGCCGGCACGGGGCGAGTTCTTTGGCTTTGCGTCCATGCTCGAGCAAACGCCCCACCAAACTTCGGCGGTCACCCTCGAGGAGACCGCCTGCCTGGAGGTTTCCCGTGACGACATTACCGAACTCCTGCGGCGCAAGCCGGACGCCGGCATGGACTTGCTGACGGCGCTCGGCCGGCAACTGCACGCGACGCAGGAATTGATCCGCCTCAGAGCCACCCGCAACTCCAATGATATGATCGAAACAGAGGAAACTTTCGGCGAGCACCTGGCCGATGGCGTAGCCCGCCTTGGGGGCTCATGGACCTTCATCATCGCCTTCGGTCTCGTCATGATCGCCTACACCGCGATCAACGTGGCGCTTCGCGCCAGGGCATGGGATCCCTATCCCTTCATCCTGCTCAATTTATTTCTGTCGATGCTCGCGGCGATCCAAGCACCGGTGATCATGATGAGTCAAAATCGCCAAGATGCCAAAGACCGGCTGCGCGGTGAACTCGATTTCGACGTCAATCGACGCGCCGCGTCCGACATCCAAGGACTGTCGCGAAAATTGAACATGCTCGATGAGAAGATGGACGATGCGATCAGCTTGATGCGTGTGGGGACGGGCACACGGCGCTAGCCGGGTCAGGCACTCGTCTCTAGCCTGCGCCGGCGTTCGCCGCCTGCCATCCGCCGCCCAGCGCCTTGAACACTGCGATTTGGTCCTGGATCAGGGCGGCATCGGCGGCGGCCACGGCGGCATCGAGCGCGACCAGCGATTGTTCGGTGGTAAGCAAGTCCAAGTTGCTGACGGAGCCTGCGCCGAATTCGGCGCGGGCGATCTCGAAGGCTTTGTGAATCTGCTCCCGCGCTTCGTTGAGCGCCTGACGGTTCGCGAGCGCCGCAGCGTACAGGGAGAGCGACTGCTCGATTTCTTTCAGCGCCGTGAGGATCACGCCATCGAATGACGCGAGCGCGGCCGCCTGCGCCGCCTTCGCCTGTCTGACCCGGGCGCGCGGCGCCGCCCTATTGGGGAAGGCCCAACTCACCGATGGACCGATGCCCCAGGTACGCCCGATCGTGGTGTCGAGCTGCGATAGTTCGGCAGCCGCTCCGCCATATAGGCCAACCAGGCGGATGGTGGGGTACAGCTCCGCCGTGGCCACGCCGATTTCGGCGGTGGCGACGGCGAGTTGACGTTCGGCCTGCCGAACGTCCGGCCGCCGACGGATCAGTGTCGCGCCGTCGCCGACCGGGATCAATGCGGTTAATCGGGGCGGCATCCGACAGTCGTCGAGGTCGTGGGGCGCGGCGCCGGGCGTTCGACCGAGTACCGCCGTCAATTCGAACAGTGCCGTACGTCGTTGGCCCTCGAGAACGGGAATCGCCGCTCGCACCTGCGCAACGAGAGATTCGGCGCGAGTGACGTCGAACACCGAATTCGCCCCCGCTTCGTGACGGCGCTCGGCAATCCGCGCCTGCTGGGCGACTACATCGAGGGAGTGCTGTGCCACGTCGATCTGCTCACCCAGGGCACAGATCGCGGCGTAGGCGCGGGCCGTGTCCGCCGCCACGACGACGCGCACGCTGTCGCGGGCGGCGGCCACGGCGGCAGAGCGCGCATCGGCGGCCTCGATGGCACGATGCACGCGGCCGAACAAATCGATCTCGTAGGCCGATTCGATCACGTCCTCGAACAGCCAGGTATTGACGGGCGCATGGCCGCCGAGCTCCAGGATCTCATCGGTGGTGGCGTCGCGTCCATAGATACCCCCCACCGACACGGCCGTCGCCGGATAGCGGTTCGCATGCACCGCCGCGACCACGGCACGTGCCGCGGCGAAGTTGGCGTCCGCTGCGGCTAGCGTCCTGTTGGCCTGCAGGGCCTCTTGCACGAGTCCGTCGAGTCTCGGGTCGGCATAGAGACGCCACCAGGCATCCGGTGTCGCCAACGAGCTCATCGCGGCGGCGTCGATTGAAAGCAAAGGGGCCTCGGCGCCCGTCGGCAGCGGCGGAGCCTGATAATTGGGCCCAACCCGGCAGCCCGGCCCCAACACGGTCAGCAGCACTGCAGCCGACCAGGTGCACAGGCGGGCGGCACGGCGGAGTGTCGGTCGCGGTCGCAGGGTCACTCGCCGCTTCCTGGTGGCTTCGAATCCGGTTGGCGAAACAGCGGCAGCGCCGAGGCGGGACCTTCCGGCGGTTGCGGTCGGGACACCATGATGAGCAATGCAATCGCGGTGAGCAGGCCGACCGCGATGAAGCCATCGATCACGGCCTGGGTCGTGGCTGCCGCGCGCACGACGTTGCCCAGCACCAGGCTGCCACGGGCCGTGGCGCCCGAGGGATCGAAGCCGCGGGTGGTCACGGCGCCATAGGCGCGGATGCGCTGCAGCACCTGCGGATCGCCGATCTGCACGTGCTGCCCGATCAGGTTCGAGGCAACTTGACCCCGCACGCGCGCGAGCGTGGTGACGAATGCGGTGCCGATCTCGCCGCCCATCAGCCGCGCGGTTTGCAGCACGGCGCCGAAGGTGAGTGCGTCCTTCGGTTTAAGATGCAAGATGCCGAAAAAAACCACGCCTGAAAGCGCGAAACTCTGCCCCACGGCCTGCAGGAACGAGGAGGGCAGAAACTGATCCGAACCCCAATTCGGGGTGAGACCATGCGCCACCAGCAGGCAGGCGACACTGATGAAAATGAAGCCGATCGAGGCCACCAAGCGGGCATCGGTCCGACGCAGCATCAGGGCGGCGAGGGGACACAAGATGAGCTGAGGTACCGCAACCCAGATCAGCGTCTCGCCGACCTCGAGGGCGCGAAAACTGCGAACGGCGCCGAGATACAAGGGAATCAGATAGGCGGTCGCGAGAATGGTCAGACGCAGGAAGCCGATCAGCAAGAACTGGCTCGGCATCGGTGCGCCGAACACGACTTTGAGGTTCAACAGCGGTTCTGGTGTCAATGCCTCGTGCAACAGGAACGCCGCCAGCAACAACACGCCGGCCACCATGAGTCCGCAAATCAGACCGGAGTTGAACCAGTCGAGGCGGTTGCCCTGGTCGAGCGCCGCATAGATCAGTGCGAGGCCTGAGCCGCCCGCCAGCAGCCCGAAAACATCTGCCGGCGGTCGCGTGGTGATCGGCTTGATGGCCATCCCGCGCCGCAGGCACAGCGACATCATCAATGCCAACGGCACGTTCTGCCAGAAGATCCACCGCCAGGTGTGATGCTCGACATACCAGCCCTCGAGCGAGGCGGAGATGTTGAGCGACAGCTCCAGGTTCAAGGCATAGATCGCAATGCCGAACGCCCAATATTTCGGCGGGGTATTGAGCAGGATGAAACTCAAGGTGAGCGGGATGAAACATCCCGACGCCAGGCCGCCGAGAAATTGCATGCCGAGCAGCATGGAGAGGGTCGGCGAATAGGGGGTGAGCAGCGAGATTAGCGCGAAGGCCAACGAAGCACCCATGAGGACGCGCCGTGGACCGTAGGCGCTGCCCATCCAGACGGCGGCGAGCGTAATGGCCATTTGCGCCGTGGTCTGCGCGGTCGTGATCCAGGCACCCTCGTCGACGCCGGCGCTCATCGCACCGCGAATGTCGGTCAGACCAAAAGTCGACAGCCGGCCGTTCAATGTCGAGATGAACGTGCCCATCAGGACGGCGAGCAGACCGAGCCACGGAATCGAGGTCGGCGGCGAGGCCAGGGTCGGGGCGGATAGTCCGGCTCCTTGCACTGGCGCCGCGGCGTTCACTTAAGGTTGCCCGTCACGCGCATCGACTCGTGCCTCGACCGACATGCCGGGCAGGAGCCGATCGCCGAGACCCGCGGTATCGTCGATCAAGATCTTCACGGAAATACGTTGCACCACCTTGGTGAAATTGCCGGTCGCGTTATCGGGTGGCAACAGCGCAAACTCGGCGCCCGAGGCAGGCGCAAACGCCGCAAGATGACCGTGCAGCACGTGTCCGGGAAAGCTGTCGACGCGGATCTCGGCCTTCTGGCCCACCGCCATGTGGGTGAGCTGCGTTTCCTTGTAGTTCGCGATGACCCAGACCTTGGGCGGGGTCAGGGTCGTGATCTGGCTGCCGACGCCCACCAGCTGCCCCGGTTTGACCTGACGCAGCCCGAGCACCCCGTCCTGGGTTGCCGTGATGGTGGTATAGGAGACATTGAGCTTTGCCGTGACCAGTCCGGCCTGCTGCGCCGCGAGCGCCGCCTTGCTTTGCGCGATCTGCGCATCGAGCACGGCGAGTTGTCGCTCGGTGGCGCGCGCCTGCGCCTTGGTCTGCGCGACTTGGGCGGCGAGCTGGGCATGGGTCGTGTCGAGCTTTTCTCCGGCCTCGATCGAGGACGAGCCCGAGTCGAGCAGGCGTTGCTGGCGCACCAGGTCGCGATCATTCTGTGCGGACAGAGCCATGGTCGCCGTCACGGTGGCCCGCGCGGCGTCGATGTTGGCGAGCTGTAACTCGCGCTGCGCCGTCAGGCCCTCGGCCTGCGCCTGTGCATTGGCGACTCCCGCCTCGGCCTGGGCCAAGGCGGCTCGGTAGTCATCGTCGACCAACTGGACGAGCAACTGACCCCGATGCACCCGCTCGTAATCCTGAATGGGCAGCTCGCGCACGTAACCGGCGACCTTGGCGGTTATCGGCGTCAGATCGGACTGTAAATAGGCGTCGCTCGTGCTCTGCCAGCCGGCCCCGCCTTCCCAGCGCGTCCAGTTGGTCGAGACCACGATGATGGCGCCGATCGCGACGACGAACACCAGAAGACGCCAGGCAAACTCAAAGGCCTTGTTCCAATTGATCTTCTGCATCGTCATAGGGGGGTAAGTTCCCCCATCGAGGGCGCGTCGGCGGCGGGTTCGCGGGCCGCCAAAGCGAGGGGCACGGCACGGGTGAACGCGGCCTGCTGCAACTTGACCTCGATTTCGGACCACAGCAGCGCGTAGACGTAGGTACCGTCGCTGCGCGGCGCATACGCCGGTAGCGGCGCGCGCCGCACGGTCATCCGTTCGATGTCCGTCCAATCGGGAACCTCCGTGCGCAACATACCCGGGAACTGCGCTCGCGTACTTGCCATGAACTCAGCGTGTAGCGCCCGACGCCGATCGACCATCGAGAAAAAGGGCAGAAGCGTCATGTCGATCCAGGCGTTTGCGACCAGGAAATCTCGCAGTTGTAACAGCATGCGCACCGACAAGGGGCTGGGGATCAACGGCACGACGACGGCGTCGGCGGCGCGCAGGACGTTCTCCGACAGCAGCGAAATCCCCGACGGGCAGTCCAGGAACAGCATGTCGTAGGCGTCGCGCAGGCTGCGACTCATACGCAGCAGTCGTTCGGTGGGGTTCTTGCGAGCGCTCAGATGCACGTCGAAATGACGGTAGGAAAAATCCGCCGGTAGCACATCCAACCGGTCATGGCCGCTCGATACGACGAGTTCGTTGAGCTCGCGTTTGCCGGACACCAGCTTCTTGGCCGTCGCGTTGTCCTGCGGCTGGCAGCGCAGCACGTAGGTGGCGGCGCCTTGGGGGTCCAAGTCCCAAAGTAAGGTCCGCCCGCCGTTCGCTGCGGACAAAAAGGCGAGGTTCACGGCGGTGGTCGTCTTGCCCACTCCGCCCTTGATGTTGGTGACCGCGACGATCTTCATGAATGCGAACGATACTCGCACAGAACGAGCGCGCCCATAGAGCAGTTGATTCGGCGTATCATCCCGGCGAGGGACGCGTTGCCATGCCCGCACATCTTTCGCTCGGCGATGTCAGCTAGCCCGTCCGGCCTCCGCGACGGGGACGTCGTGCCGACCCGCATCGTTGGCCTGGGTGCTTCCGCGGGCGGACTCGAGCCGCTCGAACAGTTCCTCGCGCATGTGCCGGTACCGAGCGGACTCGCGTACATCGTCGTCCAGCATCTGGATCCGACGCACAAAGCCATGTTGAGCGAATTGCTGCAACGGGCAACGTCCATGCGCGTGCAGGAGGCTACGGCCTCCATGCGGGTGGAAGCCGACAGAGTCTACGTGATTCCTCCCAATGCCGAACTCTCGGTCACGGACGGACGGCTGTGCCTCGCCGCGCCGCGCGGGCCTCGCGGCTTGCGGCTCCCGATCGATGTGCTATTTTGCTCGCTGGCCAGAGATCAGGGAGACCGCGCCATCGGAGTCGTTTTGTCGGGCATGGGGTCGGACGGGACGCTCGGTTTGCAGGCGATCAAGACGCAGGGCGGCTTGACCCTCGCACAGGAACCGCATTCGGCACAGTTCTCCTCGATGCCGAACAGCGCCATCAGCGCCGGCGCGGCCGATGTCATCGGGCTCGCTGCCGATCTGCCGCAGCGCATTCTGTTCGTCTTGGCCGCGCAAACGGGCGAAACCGGCCGGGCGTACGCGGCCGGCGATGACCCGACCGAGTCATTGGACGGTATTCTCGAATTACTGCGCGCCCGCAGCAGGCTCGATCTGTCGCTCTACAAGCCGAGCACGCTCAGACGGCGCATCGAGCGGCGGATGGCCATCCACGGCATCCGCGATACGGCGGGGTACGCCGCGTTCTTGACCGCCAATCCGGCGGAACTCGATCTGCTCGCCAAGGAAATGCTGATCGGGGTAACCCGCTTCTTCCGGGATCCGGAAGCGTGGGATGAACTCGCCGCCAGCGTGCTCCCCGAGTTGCTGGCCCATACCGAGCCTGAGCGCCGGTTTCGTGCCTGGGTTGCCGGGTGCTCCACCGGCGAGGAGGCTTACTCACTGGCGATGGTCTTCATCGAGACCCAGGAGCGCCTGAACGCACCGCCCAGCACGCTGCAGATCTTTGCGACGGATCTCAACGCGGATGCGATTGCATTCGCGCGCCGTGGTCGCTACCCCGGCGCGATCGCCGCGGATATCTCGGCGCAGCGCCTGGCGCGTTTTTTCCGGATGGAAGGTGACGGCTTTCTCATCGATCCGCGGATTCGCGACATGGTGCTGTTTGCGCAGCATGATTTGATAATGGACCCCCCGTTCACCCGGCTGGACCTTTTGTCCTGCCGCAACCTGTTCATCTATTTCAACGCGACGCTGCAAAAACGCCTTCTGCCGCTGTTTCACTACAGCCTTCGGCCGGACGGCGTTCTAATGCTCGGCGGATCGGAAACGGTCGGACCGGCGCAGAGTCTGTTTCCCGCGCTGTCGTCGAAATCGCGACTTTACCGGCGCGGCGCCGTGTCGGCTGCGCTCGGTGCCGTCGATTTTCCCGTCTACCGCCGTATGTCAGCGCGCCCGCCGGCGCAGGAGTTGCCCATGCCACCGCAGACACCCCCACCCATGGATATCCAGGCTGTGGCGGAACAACTGCTGTTGCAAAAGTTCTCCCCGGCGGCGGTCCTGGTCAATGAGCTCGGGGATATTCTCTACATCAGCGGTCACACGGGCCGATATCTGGAGCCCGCGGCCGGCAAGGCGAACTGGAACATTCATGTCATGGCTCGTCCCGCCATTCGCGCCCAGCTCGCGGTGGCGCTGCGGCGGGCGGTGAACGAGCGAACGACGGTCGAGGTACACGGCCTGCGCATGGAAGGTAATCCCACACATCAGCTCGACCTCACCGCCCTGGCCATCGGCGAGCCGAAGGCGCCCGCGCGCATGGTGATGATCGTATTTCGCGAAGTCGCCGCGCCGGTCGTGGGCAAGTCGCGGCGCAAAAAGCGCGCCGACGCCGTCGATCCCGAGATAGCGGCTGAACTGCTGCGTGCACAGGAGGAACTCAAGGCGCTGCGTGACGCCATGCTCGCGACCGAAGAGGAGCGACAGGCAGCCATCGAAGAGCTGCAATCGACGAATGAGGAGCTGCAGTCGGCGAACGAGGAGCTCACGACCTCGAAGGAGGAAGCGCAGTCGATGAATGAGGAGTTGCAGACGGTGAACGTCGAATTGCAATCCAAGCTCGACGATCTGGCGCTCGCGCAGAGCGATATGCAAAACCTGCTCAACAGCACCGACATCGCCACGCTGTTTCTCGACAAGGATCTGAACGTGCGGCGCTTCACGGACCAGATCAAACGCATCATCAATCTACGGGAGGCCGATGTCGGGCGCCCGCTCAGCGACCTCACCACCACGCTGAACTATCCGCAGCTCGACGCCGATGCGCGAAGCACCTTGAGAACCCTTGCCTTCAGTGAGAAAGAGATTTCGACGAGCGATGCCCACTGGTTCAAAGTGCGGATCATGCCGTATCGTACGGTGGCGAACGTGATCCAGGGCGCGGTCATCACGTTTGTCGACATCACCGCGGCAAAGCAACTCGAGTCGCGGCTGCGCAAGCCATAAAGGCCTCGAGTGAAACAGGGTGTAGACTCGACCGGCGCGACGGACTTTCAAGGGCACACGAGCAACGAGGTGGCATGGTGAAGGCGAATTCCCAAAATCTGAGCGACAAAGTGGCGCTTCGCGCCCGCGCGGTCGCGCACCTGAACGGGCCTCATCCGCGGACACCGGCGCAGGCGGACGCATCGGCCGCCCTCGGCGTGCTCTACGAACTCGCCTCATCTCCCTCGACCGCCTCCGACGCGCTGGCGTTGCTGCATGAACTGCAGGTCCACCAGGTGGAAGTGGACCTCCAGGAGGAGGAGCTGCGCCGTTCGCGCCTCGAGCTCGAAACCTTGCTCAATCGCCAACTCCAAGTCTATGACAGCGCGCCGGTCGGTCTTTTTACGGTGGATGGCGACCGGGTCATGCTCGAACTGAATCGGACGGGCGCCGCTCTGCTCGGGGTCGAGCGCAACTTCCTGCGCGGCCGATCCTTGGATGGCTTCCTCACGCCGGACAGCGTCGCGACACTGCGCGTCATGCTCGGGCGAGTCTCGGCGGGAGCCTGTGCGGAATATGCCGACCTGCAACTGCGGGCCGGCGAGGGGGCGACGCGCGGCGTACACGCGTCGGCCTGCCAGGACCCTGCGGAGCGCGGCTTTCTGATCGCCTTCAGCGGCGGGATGGCGGGTTGATCGATAAGCAGCGGTAGGTTCCGCTCGACCCCCTGGACATCGTGGAATGGTGCACAATCGACGGAGCGATTATCCATGCCGAATTCATCGACCGCGCCGGAGTTCAGGGCGAGCGACAATCGTCTCCTCGCCTGTCTTCCCGCAGCGGTCCGCGCCGACTGGTTGCCGCATCTCGAGTGGGTGAATCTGGAACTCGGACAGGTGCTTCACGAAGCCCGGTCGCCGCTGACGCATGTCTACTTTCCGCTCAACGCCATTGTCTCGCTGCTGCATCTGACGGAGAACGGCTCGTCCGCGGAGATCGCCGTCATCGGCAATGACGGGATGGTCGGTTTCGCCCTGATCTTGGGCGGCGACAGCACGCCGAGCCGCGCCGTCGTGCAAAGTGCCGGCGCCGGCCTTCGCCTGCGGGCGCAGTTCATGAAACACGAGTTCAATCTCGTGCCTCCGGTGATGCATCTGATGTTGCGGTTCACACAGGCGTTGATTACGCAAATGGCGCAGACGGCGGTTTGCAACCGCCATCATTCCCTGGATCAGCAGCTCTGTCGGTGGCTTTTGCTGAGTCTCGATCGCCTCCGGGGCACTGATCTCGTCATGACGCAGGAACTCATCGCCAACATGCTCGGCGTGCGGCGAGAGGGGGTCACCGAGGCCGCGCACAAATTGCAGCTTGCCGGACTCATCAAATATTCGCGCGGGCACATCACCGTGTTGGATCGTACCGGACTGGAACGCCGGGCGTGCGAGTGCTACCACCTGCTGCGCGACGAATATCGCCGCCTGCTGCCCGATCGGCCTACGAGTTAACCGTACTTCCGCACGCACGCAACCAGGCGAATTGCTGGGCGGTTTCGACGCCCATTCTGTTTGTTTACTGCTGAGCGTTCCATGACTCCATGGCTGTCGGTGAGGACGCCGATGCCAGGCTGCTTTGATTCCACAGATAACCGTTGTTCCACAGGTAGCCGTTATTCCAGAGATACCCGTTATTCCACAGATAGCCGTTGTTCCAGAGGTAGCCTTCGTTCCATAGGTAGCCGTTGTTCCAGAGATAGCCCTGTGCGGCGGCGTACGACTGGTTCCACAGGTAGCCCGCGTTGCCGAGCGTATTGCCGTTCGAATCGACCACATAAAATTGGCCCGTGGTCGGGTTCTGGCGGGCAGGACCGCCGTAGTGGTGAGTGCCGGCAATGTCGGCGGCAATATTCATGCCCTGATTGGCGCAATTCGCCGCCTGGCTGGACACCGCGGCCAGTGCGTCCACGCGTCCCGACCCCTGCTGGAAGACCGAGTAGGCGGCGGTGCCGTTGGCTTTCATGGCCGCCGACGCGCTGGCGATCAACCGGCACTTGATCTCGTCCGGCGTCAGATTCGGATTGGCTTGCAGCATCAACGCGACGACTCCCGTGGTGACGGCGGCCGCTTGGGAGGTCCCCGACATGATGAACAAGTTGTGATCCGTCGACGCATACTGCGGATGGTTCGTTGCCAGGTATTGCACGTCTTGATCCATGAAGGCGGCGAGATGGCCGCCCGGCGCGACCACGTCCGGTTTGACGAAGCCTTCATAGGTCGGGCCGGCGGAGGAGAACGACGTCACGCCGTCATCCGCGGTATCGTTTGGGGTGAAGTGATCGGTCATCGCGCCGACGGTGATGACGTAGGGCGTGTTTCCGGGGACGGCAATGGTTTGCGCCTGCGGCCCAAAATTACCGGCGGAGGCGACGACGACGATGCCCGCCTGCCACAGTTTCATGACCGCCTGATCGATGGGATCGTTCCAATAGTAGGACTGGGGCTTTGCTCCAAAGGACAGGTTGACGACCCTGATCGTGCCGTAGGTCGTGCGATTGTTCAGGATCCAATTCAGACCGTTGAGCACGTTGGCGTACGTGGCGCTGCCCGTGCCGTCAAATGCCTTGACGCTGATGAGTTGCGCCATCGGTGCGACGCCTTGCGGCTCGCCTGCCAGCACCGCATCGGATGTGTTGGAGCTGGCGATCAAGCTCGTGATGTGCGAGCCGTGTCCATAATCATCATTGACGCAGGGAAAGGTCTTGCAGGGATGAGATGCGTCGACCAGCACGTTGTTGATGGCGTCGTACTGCGCCAACATGCGATTTCTGCCGTCTAGGTCGTGGGTCAGATCAGTCAGCTTGGTTGCCTGGAGAATGCCGCTGTCGACGATGGCAATGGTCACTCCCTTGCCGTTGATGCCCATTGCGGCCAATTGATTGACGCCCATCATGGCGCGCTGGTAGATGTCCGGAGTCGTCTCGGGCAGCGGCTGGTCGGCCGCGTTCGATTGGGTGCGGACCGCCGCATCGACAAATACGGAGGTACCGGCCTCGGCGCGCAGCCGGGCCGCTTCGCCGGGCGACAAGAGCGCCGATACGCCGCTCACGATCGGCAATTCATGGGTCACTGTGCCGCCGACCCGCCGGACCTCGCGCGCAGCGCGCGGCGCGGATGCCGCTTCGACGATATAACCTGAACGTGACGGCTGCTCCGCCATGGCGGCACAGGGCACTCCGATGCATAACGCGATCACGCTCACCGGCAACATCGTTCGTTTGAGCCACATCATCGTCGGTACCTCTATTGGCGCTACAGCACGGCTGGAAACGATCTCTCGGCGCCTATTTGATCGCGTCGCGCTGCCAGGTGCCGCGCACACGTTCGCGGCGGACCGGCCCGTGAAATGACGAATGCGTCAAATAATCGTCGGTCAAATTGCCGGGGGGTACGGACGGCGCGCGCCGCCCGGTGCTTATGTCACGGCGCCGTTGCGCCGCTTGCTGCGCCGGCCAGTGTCCATCTGCTCCACCGCTGGATACAGGTCGCCGAGGCCTCGGGAGCAACCGATATCGGCCATCATGGCGCGGGCTGGCTCGGCATCGATGCCCGGCGCGATCGCCGGCACTTCGAGCGCCTTGGCGAGCGCCACGATGGCCCTGCAAGTTCGCAACGCCTGCGGATCATTTGCAGCCTCGACGACGAAGCGGCGGGTGATTTGCAGGGCGGTGATCGGCAACTGCGCGAGCTGCGGCACTGAACTCGTGCCCGAACCCAACTCGTCGATCATGCAGCCGACACCCGCCTTCATGAGATCGTGCAGAACGCGCCCGGGCTCGTACATGGCGGTGAGCGTGCGCTCGGCGATGCGCAGAACCACGCCGCCGGAGGTGAGTGTGCCGGCATGACGAGAGCCGAGGAAATCGGCGAGAAACTGGCCACTGCTCCAGTGCTGACGAAGCGGCCCGAAACAGATCGGAAGAGCGTTTCCAAAGCGACGGCGCAGAGCCGGCAGATCGCGTGCCAGACGCTCGAGCGCAGCCCGCGAGACCGCGGGCGCCAGGTCCGTGGTCTCAGCGATACGCAGGAACTGGCCCGGTGGAATGTCGCCACGCAAAGGATGAACCCACCGCATGTAGGCGTGCAGTCCCGTCATCCGGCCGTTGGCAAGGTCATGGCAGGCGAGGTAATGGAGCTTGATTTGTCCGTCCCGGATCGCTTCCCGCAATTCTCGTTCGATGTCCAGGCGAAGCACGGGCAGCATACGCACCGTGTCCGAATAGAATTGCACGCTGCCGGCGTCGGCGCGCCGTGCCTCGAGCATCGCCGCCCGGGCGTGATCGAAAAGACTTTGGGTATTCGAGGCATCCTGGCCGAATATCGCGACGCCAATATGGGGCGAGAGCACGAATGTCGCGTCATTCAATTGCACGGGTGCGGACATGCGCGCCGCAATCGACTCGATGCCGACGCGGATCTGATCGCGGCTTGCTGCGTGGATGATGGCTCCGAGCATCGTTTCGTCGATGAGCCCGACGAGCGGCGGCGGATCGCCATCGGTGGCGGTGGCGGCCCGCGATCGTTGTATGACGATCTGCAGAATTTTCTGCTGAATCGAGAAATCGATCAGCTCGCCGATGTCCGAAAGGCCTCCTAAGAATATCACGCACAGGGCGAATGTCTGTTCGCGCAGGCTGGCTTGCGCCGCGGCATCCTGCACCTGGCCGAGAAACCCGTCGGCATTCGCGTCAGGCGGGCCTGAAGTCGCAGCCGGGAGTCGATCACGGACGATGTGCCGCATGACGCACATGGTCCGCTGCGGCCCTTGCGGCTGGATCCGCACCAGATAGGTTGCGTCATCCATCTTGAATTCGGTCTCACAGGTGTC
>Ga0116228_10000961_pt1 | contig 23382 bp, 23 predicted proteins | sample S1TSphfallax_2_FD_89694 | JGI IMG/M metagenome (GOLD analysis project Ga0116228, IMG submission 89694) | Host-associated microbial communities from peat moss isolated from Minnesota, USA - S1T2_Fc - Sphagnum fallax MG | ecosystem: Host-associated > Plants > Peat moss > Unclassified | place...
GTAAAAGGCCCAACAAATGTATATTAAAGAACCCCATTATTTTAAAAATCAAATCATCAATGAAAGAAATTTGAATGGTTATAAATAACATAGGTGTTTGTTTTCACCTCATTCATTTTGGTGATAACATCTCATGATGGACATTTGAATGTACTTTGAATATTTGTTTTACAAGTTTAAGACCCTTCAACTTGGGGGTGGAGACTTCTTTTCATTTGAAAACCATTTTGAACAATTTGATGTGAGTTATGGATGTGTCCAAAGGGGTTTTATGTTTTCTCTTTGGACACCATAAACAAAAGACAATGAATAAGTTATGTAGTTCACCTTGGAAGCATTAAATGTTAAGTCAATGACATGCTTACCTTAGCACATTCCATTGTTTGTTTATTTTCTTTATAAAAGGGCCCTTTGCAAAGATGTATGGATCAATGCCATTGTTGTTACATTGATGAATCAATTGTATATGTTTGATAGAGGCAAATCTTATCACAATAATCCAATTTTCAATTGTGAAGATTAGTCACAAATTGGTTGTTGGTCTCTAATGTTTGTGCAATGTTTAACCTATAATATAATAGCTTATATTTCAACCATGCAAAAAAAAATTTCATTCTTTGCACATATTGTAAGCCATACCATATAGTTTCAACCTATGTTCAAACTTCATGTGATTTATGTTATATTATAATACTTAGCTTGGTTCAACACCAAGGTGGTTAATTATTATTTTTGGATCATTTTTGTTTGACAATAAATAATAATAATTTACAAATCAACATTATATTAAATAATGAAGCTAACATGCTTCAGATTATTTTTTTTCAAATTTTTGACATGATAGGCATACATGTATATATATTGGCATTTGCAAAAAGGAATTAATTAGTGCCTAACTAAACTAGGTACTATCATGTTGTTAAACACAAGATACTCGCAACCCTATGTAATATTAGAAATATTGTAAATTCATAATTTTCAAGCATTTTTGAAATTTTCATGAGTTTGGTTTCAACATAGTTAAGAAACCAAAAAAAAAACTCATCAACATAAGATTTGTTGATAATGACATAAAAGTTGCCTTAAAGACTTTTACAAAAGACAATGATTATTATACATATTCATAAAATATATTTTTTTGTGAAGATGATAATCAAAATTAGTTTAGGTGAAACATGTATAAGGTTTAATAGTGGTCATTACCTTAACAATTATGAAAGCATTCCATAACTACATCACTCTTTTCACCAACCCATTTACATTGATATAAAAAAGCAAATTAAGATGTACCTTTTCATAATTCAATTTTCATAATTTTGTTGAACTAAATCCAATTCAAATTGGTTTGAATTGAATTGAATTGAATTGAATTGAGTTTCATTCAATTGAAGTTGCATTATGCAACTTCATTCAATATTTTCATTCAAATGGAACTTAATTGCACAAAATCAACTCATCTTTTTCATCAATTCATTGTCACTAGTAACATGGAGCAATGAAAAACCCAAGCGTATTTTATGCAAATGAATATTGTGGTTCTCATTGAAGAACTATGCTTCAAACTATATTGACAATGTTAACTTGAAAAGGCAACATGCCATTCTTCATTCACCTTTCCCAACAAAAGTTTCCAATCTTATGTAGACATATATATTGAAAGGATTTCATATTGGAAAACAATTTGTGCACATATGTAGTCTTTTTTACTTAATTTTCCATATATTATGGTAGATTAAACAAATAAAATGCATTTTATCTTTTGAATTTATAATCTAGTCTATTCATTTACTTTGAAATAATTTATGAACCATTCATTTTCATTTGGATTAGACTTTTTCTATTGCAATTTAAAATATATATATTATTGACATTGTTGAAGAAAAACATAGGGAATGATGACATGTTTGTTCTAAGATCATATAATCTTCATCTTATTACAAATGAAGAAGATGCATGCAATTATTGTGGACTCAATATTTTTTCATTTTGAAATAACAATTAAAATCATGTAATGATTAATTGAAAGGTTTGTTGCCATTCCCAACCTTTTCAAATGTTTAGGTGAAAACTATGTTGAAAGGAACATGCTTATGGAAATATTCAACAATTGTCCAAAATGGTTTAAAGCTTGTAACATACGTTTGTATATTAAAAAAAAGGTTCGATTATTCCTCTATTTCAAAATTGCATAGGTTTTATTTCAATGATGGCCTTCACCAAACAAAACTTATTGTTTGTTGTGGTCAATGGTTCAAATTGCCTATATTGTATTTCTTCTTGAAGTAATCCATGGTCAAATTGTCAAATCAAATATTAGGACAAATGCAAGAATCAAAATTTCAATATAATTTTCATATCCATCATTGGACATCTAATAATAAATAAACAAAGGATGTGGGTTTCACAATTTGATGTGGGTGTTGGGCAACTTCTTCCAAATTTAAGTTGTAAAACTATTTTCTCTTATCCAAATGATTCACAACATGTTTCATCACAATTGTGCACAAATTGTCTAATAATTGGTATCTCTGCATGTGCTGCATGATGAAAGAAAGAACCACCGATGTTCAATAACATTACTTTTTAATAAAAGAAGGAAAAGGCAATGACAACCTAGGTAGTTTGGGTATAATGCAAGAAGAAATTTAAAATATTCATTAGAAAAATATACTAACCTTGAACATGAAGTTACTTTTACCCCATTGTTTGTGGTAAAAATAGTTTCACCTTGAGTTTGTGTGACTTCCCTAGAATTTCTATACCTAGAAGTGAACTTTTGAGGAATCATGTATTAAAGGAAGATTGTTAATATTTAGTCCACTATATCTTAATAAAAACTTCTTTGTTTGCAACCACATTTGAATCTTTAGGAGGGTTGAGGTGTGAAAAAAGGTCCAAAATAGGCTGAGTTGAAGGATAACCTTATTGTTCCCACAAATAATGCTTTTCTATGAGAAAGATTTCATTAGGAACAATTTCCTTCAAATTATTTCTAAACTGATCCCCCATAGATCCAAGACAATCTCCACCTTTATCTTCCATATATGAAAATTATGGCAATTAGTATAAATTCAATACAAAAACTAGTCTAAAGATGTTATGCTTATAATGCCAAGAAACAATTGAATGTTATTTTCTATCATGCACAAGCATTAACATCAAACTTTCAACACACAAAACATTCAAACATTGAGATCTATTTGAGATGGAAAAAAAATTATCCTTCATGAACATTAAAGGTTAAATCACATAAGAAATTGAATTGAAAGGTTAAAAAGTCCAAGGGACTAAAAAGCTTGAGATTAATTTGTTAACCATCCATTCAACCATAGTGTGACTCAATTAGGCATAATCCTCTTGGTCTTAATGAAGTAACCACATTATAATTTATTGCAAATTGAGAATTGAAACCTATCACATGCTCATACAATGGATTGTGACCTTCAAAGATGTTGAGGTATGTTAAAGGGAAAATTTTGATTAGTGTTTTAGAATTGCAAGAAAAATAACTATATAAAAAAAAAAAAACCTTCAAGAAATATCTACTAGGAAAAATAAAAAATAAATTCCTACTGAAAGTAATTACAAGTGATAAAAAATGACTATTGAAATTGCTTATTGAAATGTCTACCAAACTTTACATTTTGACAAATTGAATGGGAAAATTAACTCTGATTGAGGTGATTAATATGGTGTTAGAAAGATGTTTTCAAATGCTACAAGATAGATTCATAAAAATGCTCAATTTGAACTCAATCTGAAAAATTTATGAAAATTTAACATTTCATAATCAAAATATTAGTTTGCTTGACATTGACCGGTAAAGATGGTTCTACCATTTCGGTAAGGGTACTACAATAGTAAGTTCTAGCCAATGCTGGATTTGCAAAGAGACTTTAAACCTTTAGCAAGGGGTATGGACATCCTTTGAAGATAACATTGCCCTTACTGAATGGATAATGTACCTTTTGCAATTTAGTATCATAGAAGTGGATGACATCCATTTTGCTTCTTATTTTTGGTCCCATTTTTCTTAAGCATTTTTTAGAAGATCATCACTTGAAGATTTTGAAATGTGTTTTAAAAACATCGTACTTATTTCATAAATAATTCAGAAAAAAATTGCAAAAAATTGTACTTATCTAGTAAAAAATTACAATTTTTTTTCTTATTATTACGCGCTTTTTTTTTTGGCAATTATCCTATTGTCAAATTTTATTGTAATTTTAAAAATCTATTTGATTACTCCCACTATTTATGATATATACCTTTGTTATAATTTGGTTAAAATTCATCCAAGTTTGAATACTTTTTTTATTTCTACCAAAATTCACTTCGATAAAATCTTTTTCTGCAAATGTTGTTCACATTCCTTGTTATAAAAGTTTTGCGATTTGTTCTCCTAGAGCATTTCTCCACGCTTTACAAAGCATTGAACTGCAATGCCAAAACCAAGAACCTATGAAAAACCACAGATTTCACTTCTAATTTCTAAGGAATCATAACAAACCAGCACAAAACCATTAAAGGTAAGGATGGGGCCATATGGTGCCCATTCTATGGCATACACATAGCAACCATATCAAATTTCAAACATGCTCTAGGTGCCTTTATGTCATTAGAATAATAACTCAAGTGGAAGGAAGAAGTCGATTCTAAATTGTTTAGTTTTGTTACAAAAAGAAAGAAATTTGTCATAACATGTTTTGTTTTTCCTCGAGATAAGAGATTGTGAATTGGGAAACATTTTGAAATTGAAGAGCAACCAAACAATTGAGAATAAAACAATCTATGTGCAAATCAAAAGACTATAATTGATTTATTCCATGATCGTAGCAATCAAAATTCAACCACCAGACCCAATGGTAGCAGTTAGCACTCATGCTCCTCCCCATGATCTAGGCTACTACAATTCTATACATGGTACAGACAAAATAGAACCCAATTTCTAAAGCACCCAAGAAGTGGGGAGAGGAGGATGGGGGGGGCGAGGGAGAGGGGGGAACTCCAGGGGGAGGTCAGGTCATGCATCCTCCATGACTGACCTGGAGACAGTTGCTGGCTTGTGTAGGGTACTGTTTTTTTCCTTTTGTTTCCTGTGGAAGAGGCAGCTTGTCAGAACTCTAAAGTTTGTATTTATCAACTTTGTTTGAATATTAACTTTAGTTTGGAAAAATGGAATCTGATGATGTAGGGTGATGGGTCGTTTTGAGGCCCCCCAAAAACAAACAAAAACACTATAGTGAGAGCATCTCCACCCACACCCCCTATTTGGGCCTCTATCTATCTTTTACTACATCCAACAAGTAAAGTTAATTATTCCCTCCTCTTTCACCAATAAACATGGAAAAAATGGAGACTAGAAAGTGAGAGTATTTTAATGTCACCCACCAACCAAAAAAAATAGTTATTTTGTTGGCCTTGCCTAGTACCAAGGCAAGGATTATTGTGTTTAAATTCATTATAGAGTATAGTAGTACCTTAAGGGATTTTGGCCCCTAGGTAATAATAGGTCTATTTTTATATGAGGAGTTTTGAAAGTTGATGTTTTTCTTGTGTTGAAACTTGAGATTAGTTATCGAGTTATAATGTCTTGAAGGTGTTTGGTTCCTTTTAGAGGATTTTTGAAAGATTATATTTTTGCATGGTGAAATATTTCAGTTTCCATAATTCTTTTATAATTCTTCTTTTGCCTTAAGATACTTTTCAATGTAATTGGCAAGGCCACAGTGTGAGACACCCGTTGTTATACTAGGCCTCTTGGAGGGCACTCTTTCTAGGCTCAACCTCAGTTTAACAGTTTCCATACTGAATACAGCTTGTGTGTATATTTCAGGGGGGTTTGAGTTCTTAGTTCAGGGTTCACCCAAAGCTTTTGGTTTTAAAGGATAGTTACTTTGATTGGCCAATTTCGTTCGGAAACATTGGGCAGCCCCCAAGATAACCCCAAGATAAAAGCAGAGAAGTTGCTTCCCTTTTGCCCTCACTTTGCAGTGTATGAACCAGTGTTGGCCAATATACATATATATCTAGTTATGCATCCGGATATTCACCGGATGTGGATTCATCCATATCCAGAATTTTTAGTGTTCTGGATATCTCTCAGCATACCACCGCCAGATGTGTCTTATGTACACATCCTAGTTGTAACTCCTAGTAGCTTGTTGATTAGCGTTCACTACATCAATTTCTTTAACTACTCAATAGTCTTCTAGAATGTTGCAACTCCTAGTAGAGATAAACTTCAACCTCCATTGGTCTCCATTTTTTTTCCTTTGGTTTTAAGGTTTAAGGTATCTATCTTAGTTAGTGCTGATGAACTACAATCTCCTTTGGGTTTTGTTCTTGGTTTGTTTTACTACTTGGCGCTTGCTTGTTGATTGGCGTTCGTTGCATTTACTTCTTTAATTGTTCAGCAATCTTTTATAACATTGCAACACTTTGTAGAGGTAAGCTTCAACCTCCATTGATTTTTGTTATTTTTGTTTTTGGATTTAGGGTTTAGGGTTTCTATTTTAGTTAATGTTGGATTTTTGAGTTGGATCTTTTGACTTGAACTTGATGATACAGGTAGTTGCTTATTACCACAACACATATTCAATGTTCATTTAGAAATGATAGAAAATTCTAAGGTGGTTGTTGATTACATGCATGCAAGTTTTGTTGTAGATGATTTAAGGTTCTACTATAGTTGTTCTAAGTTAATAATCACACCACCACCACCTCTTCAACTCACTAAGGTTTTGTCTTTAGGTTGCAATGGCTAAAGAGGAATAATGGTATGGTGAGAATGTTGGTGCAGTTGATGAAGATATTCCATCAACTTCTCATGTTCATGTGTTATGTGCCCCTACTCATATGTTATTTACTTCAATTCATACACCATCTTCATTTGTCTTAGATTTGAAAGCAAGCATTTGCAAGTTCCCAACATGTGAGATGATGATGTTTCATAGCTTGTTGCTATAAAAGCGCAAGCTATGACTTAGAGACCTCACAAGTGTTTATCAATATGATAAGGATTGCTTGCTTATGGATTTGGTGAAATCGTAAATGTTGTGGTGCATAATTTGTAGATTTGAAAATGCATTTAATGACATTTTGGTTCAAAGATCTACGCTTCGCAAGGGTTTAATTAAATACAACAAAACAAATGATATTACTCCTATGATTATTCATGTGCAAACTACACATCTAAAGTTGTTTGTTCAACGACAAACAACAACTCAATGAAAAGGTGACAGAACCTATTGCTCATGTTTGACAGTTGGGGAAAAAAAGAACAAGTCCATCTGCCTATGCAATTATTGCATTTTTTGGTGCCATAAACCTTTATAAAATAATTGATGAACAATAATAATATTTTTTGGAGGATTTGGTGTTGTGTATTTGCAAAAGTTACAAGCCCTTGTCCACTTGTGATAATGTTTGGCTTTAGAAGTTAATGTTATGCCATGCCTTGAGTCATGTTTTGTTTGCTTCTTAGTCTTCTCTTGTGGAAGAAATGTTACTAACCGTGGTCAAAAAAACTATGGACCACATGTTTTGGCAAATCTTGCATCTGCAATTATAATTTTTGCTAGTTTTGACTTATGGATGTTTCACAATGGTGTGGATACTTTTGATCCAGTATTTAATTTCTTAAATGATATTTGGGTGCCCATGCATGTTAATGTTGGGTTGTTTGAAGTGAATGAGACAATTCGGCAATATATGGTTGTACAACTGCAAGTGTTGTTGGATAGATTTGGTTTGTTGCATCAAGTTATTACATTTGTACAAGATGAAGGCAATAATCTATTTGCTATGGCAACAATTATGCATTCCATTATTGACTATGAACCCTAAAGATTCTTAAGGTTTATGAGGGGACATGTTTTGGGCATGTAATGTTCAAGGCTTGTTAATATGTAACAAATGATGACAAAATATTTATTGGGCTAAGAAATGTCAATGTGAAAGAAGCTCATAATGGGTTATAAAAAACTATTACATGGACCAACAAGTTTGGGAAAAGGAGGCAAGAATGGGAGTGGGCTTGTTTTAAAAGTGGGATGTGACATTGCAAATTGAAAACTCATGTGAAGACTAGATTCGATATTAAGGTCATCATGTTTAAAGAAACTCTTGAATTTAAGAATGTCATCATTCTTTGTTATGGCAAGCAAAAATCTATTCTTTTACAACAAAGAATACTTAAAGCCCAAATGTGGGTTATTGTTGAGGCAATCACCTATATGTTAAATCCTATTGTATCAACATGTGTGATGAATCAAAGTAGGGGCCACTAGTTATTGTTAGATGCCTTGACGATAACCATTACCCTACTATGGAAATGGAAGTTGCATTGTTGTAGCTTTCTAGTGGGCCTAGAATGTTTAACCAATTTGAGGTTGAGATCCTCCTTCTTTAGAAGAACATGCGGTTGGAGGTGATAAAAGTAATCAAACCTTTTTTGGAGCTTTTGGGGTCTTTTGATGTAGGGCATGCTCACAACATGGTGGCTATCATGTTGGATCCATGTTTCAAAGTTTTGCGCATTGTGGAAAACTTGGTGGAATGTAAGAATGCAATCAAATTGGCATTTGAGTATGATGTCAAGGTTGTTCCTTTTTTAATGGTGTGCTTTGATTGGTTAAACCCTATTAGATCCAAGCATGATTGGGATACCTCATTTGAAACATAAGGACTTATTTTTAGGACTCCCAAATTCACCTTTTTTTCATTTTTCCCATGACTTGTCTTACATTTCACTTTTTAAAAAAAGAAAAGTTAAATGAAATAATTTTGTTCCAAATTTTATATAGGTTTGTAAAGTATCTATTTTTTTCAATTATGAAAATGAAAATAGTAAAATTTATCCAATGTGGGTCATGTCTTCTCAATGGCCCAAAATTCCTAGAAATTTGACTTTTTAAAACTTTTTACATTGCAATAAAAAATTTGGTTGTCATTCATACATTTTATATACATTAGCACATAAGGTGTTTGTGATAAAAATCTTGGGCCAAAAAAAGTTGTTTAGACATTCTTTATGAGTCTTTGAATTTTTTTCCTCATGAGACAAAGTCCTAGATTTTTTTCAAAGACTTGGTAGGAATCCTTATACTTGTTCAAATTTGACATTCTATGCATAATATAATACCTTTGTAATGTATGTATCTATGAATAAAATCAAACTTTCAATATGAATGTGTCACTAAGTTTCAAGAACATGTTTAAGTGAAGGTGTCCAATGAATATAAAATGAGATAGTCCTTTTGGGTACCCCAACCATGTCTTGACCCTATTGCCGTTACATCTATTGCTATAGTTGATTTTGCAGGACTAAAACTTGAACTTGAAGAAAACATGTTTGGCGTGGGGGTTGAATTGAAAAGTCTTTTCAAACATTAATCAATGGATAATTATTTTTGTTCAAGAAACTTTCTATTCCTTCGTTTGCATGTGTAAATCCATTAGCTTGGTGGCAGATGCATGAGGGTTAGTTTCCTAATGTGGCTTTCCTTGCAAAACAAATTATGGGAATTACAAGTTCCCAAATAGAAACTAAATGGGTTTTTAGTCTTGTTGGAGTCTTGAAAGCTTTAAGGTCCTCCCGCTTGCAAGTGGAAAACATGGACTGGATTATTATTGTGGTGAAGAATTGATCAAATGACCTACATGCCAATTGCAAACCACATTCAAACTTCAAGCAATATTTGAAAATAGAAAAGTCTTTGGCAAAAGATAATTACAATGTAATGGAAGAACATAACTTGTTTGAAGAATTGGAAGTTGATGGTGATTAATTTTGTTGGGTTGAAGTGGGTTAGTGTTTTATGTGGGGTGTGGGTGGGATAAGGAACTTAGGTTACAATTGGGCAAAGTCTTTCATAGAATTGGGGTTCAATTCCCCCACATGTTATTTTGAATTTGTTCATGTTACTTTTGTTCTAGAAATTTAGGGTAATGTTGTAAGTTTTTTAGTAAGCAATATATTTGGAAATTTGATATGCATATTTTTTGTGCATATATGCCATTTTTTAAAATTTGAAAACTAGCATATACATAATTGGCAAAAGAATTTAAAATAAAATAAAATGTGTAACCAACTATTGTAGTAAATTTGATTTTCTTTTGGAATACATATCCTTCTTTGTCTAATTTTTTTTTAATATATATATATATATCCATATGATAGGTTTAAAATTGATAACTGGACAACTCTAGTATGAACCAATGTTGGGTAGTTCTTTCAAGGACCACATCCATTCTTTGCTAGTTTTTATACTAGTGCTATAGGTATATCATTGGCAATTTTCATTTTTTGAAACCTTTCCCCCCCACCTCCCCTTTTAACTTGGCATTTTTTTGTGAACATGCTATTCACCCTAACCTTTGACTTGACAATTTTTTTCAAAGATTCACCCCCGCAACCAATCTAACACCGGGTTTGCATGTAGTTTGAAAACCTTTTCATCTTGGAGGTTTTTTGAGAAAAACCTGGCTTGCTTGTAGTTTGAAAACATTTTTGTTTTATAGGTTTTTTGAGAAAAATCTAGTTTGCTTGTAGTTTGAAAATGTTCTTATTTTGACAATTTTTTTTGAAGGAAACCCAATTTTTCCTTTTGGAGATTCTTTGAGAAAAATGCAAGTTCTTGTTTGAAGTTTGAAAATCTTCTTATCTTGGAGGTTTTTTTTTTTGTAGCAAACCCAACTTGCTCAAAGTGTGAAAATTGGAGTGCTTTTGACTTTTTTTGAAGGAAAACTAATGAATATGAAAATTAAAAATCAAAAGTTTTTTTGGAAACATGTTTAAAGTTTTTAAAGCTACTCAAGTTTGATATCTCAATGTGTTGGAAAAGGCATAAGTGCACACATCACAACAATTTGTGAGCTCAAGTTTGTATGTGACCTTGAAATGACAACCTATTGCCACTTTTCTCCCAAAAATGAACATTCACCTTTCATTCAAGTATGGTGAATGGGGATGACTATTCAAAGTTCAACAAAAATGAAGGTGAAAAAATATTTTGTTAATCTCCATATATATTTTTTTCTCTTGTGTCATTTAATTGTTGTTTTCCTTTCTTCTTCATGTTAGAAAGTTCAAACTTGTGATGTGCTACATCTTTGACCTCATTTTAAGAAACTCAAGCTTTGTTATGTGCTACATGTCATTGTACGCTTGCACTTCACATTTGTTACAAATAATTGTGTGTTTGAATTGCCATTCTCTCACATCCATGACTATCTATTTTCATCCCCCTTTCCTTGTTATAGATACCATGGAAAGTTCATCTCAAACAATCAACAATGTTAACACACAGTCCAATTTAATGCATGTGTTGTTGCTAAGCATTTGGCAAGATATGGTAGTAGCTCTAGCATCATGAATGTTCTAGAGCAAGAGGCCATGTTTGACGTCAACCATGTGAATCTTCTAGTGGAGGTGGTGCTCCAAGAAGACTTGATGAAACAACAATAGTTTTGGAAACCTCACTAGAGGACTTTGGCCACTTGGGATTCTTTCAAGATGCCAACAATCAACCTATTGACTTGGGGCAAAGTCAAGTTATGTGATGCATATATTGTTTGTCAGAGTGAAATAATTGGTCCCAAGATTTTGTGTGCAAGTATAAGATGTCGCAAAGGGTCTCATCCATAAGGCTAATGGCATATCAACCATGAAAAGAAGTGTGGAGCAACATCATGTTGATTTGCTTTTAAAGTATGTGAAGGCAAAATTGAAGTTTATGGAAGAAGTTGATGTAGAGTTTCAAAATGGGTTTAGGGGTTGAAAATGGGTTCCTTATTGCACAATTGATTTCAAAGGCCATTATAATGTAAGTTGCGAATGCTTTCATTGAACGAAAATTCAATGAATTGTTAACTTCATTGAAACTTGAAACATGATTCTCTACTATAAGTTGTAAGTGCTTTCATTGTAACTTGCTAGATCGATGCCATTTGAAACATGGGTTTTTTCAAATGATTTTGATTTTGTATTGCATTTATTGAAACTAAATTAAATACTTATTGTGAGTTCTTGATGTCAACTTCAATAATTGGCCTTGGTTGGTTTGATAATCAAAAGAAGTCAATTGGTCAAGGGTTCTGCTTGAGAATTGGTTCTTGGGTGCATGCTACATCGTCTCACTGGTTTACCAAAAACATTATTCTTACATTTGTCACATTTTCGACCTAACCTAATGAACTATGTATTGACTTTAATGGAGTATGCATGTATATTCATGCTTCTTAGTAATTAGTTGAAGGTTTTGCCCAAATTTTTTTTTGTTTTTGAAGAAGCCACTTTGATTGGTCCATCAAAATTATTTTGAAACATTGGGCACTCCCCAATAGATGCACCTCCCCTGCCTCACCCTCTAATTATTGGCCCCATACCCACAAAAAAAAACAAAAAAAAAAAAATGGGCCCTCCTAAATGGATGTGGAGCCTTCTCATCGGCACATGACAAATACGATCCTAAAACTGTTTGCCACCAAATTTGACCTAGGCTGATGGAATGAAGGGGGCATATTTAACCTCTCCTATTCATTAGATGAGGTGCCTCCCAAGTTCTATTTTATTTTATTTCACAATCATTCAATTTGATTGGCTCATCACTATGAAAAATATGAAACTATGGAGGCTCCCCAAAATAGAAGATTCTATTTTGAAGTATAGAGTTCCTCCCCCTTTGGCCCACTGATTATAGGTGAAAGGAGGACAACATTTGCCAAAGCACATGGGATAAAAGTGAGCGCTCATTTGTGCACTCATTAGTGCACGCTGAGCCTTCATTGGCTGCATGAAATTTCTCTTTCCAAAACTGTTGGTAACCATTTTTGGCCTGGGCTAATACCGCTTGCAAAGAGCTGGGCTACTACTATATTATTGACTGCTGTGCATCATCCCAAATAGTGTTCACAGGGCAGTAGTTTACTGATAATGGGTGGAGATGGTGTAATGCCACCAAGTTCCATGGGTCAGAATGACTTACAAATCCTCTAGTGCAGGCCTACAAACCACCGTGACTGCGTTGCTCATCGGGCGGTGGTGCTCTCAGTTGCCAAATCGGACTTTTAATTCTGAATTTTTGGTTGGTATGACGTGACGGCTGAAAGTGATCACTGCTGAGCTCCTCCTCCCATATAGAAAATCGCAATAAAGCTCCCTAAAGACCCGAGATTTGGCGTCACAAGTTTTTTTAATCTGCCACTTAAATGGTTCTCATTCACAGCAGCTGCCACACAAAACATAAGCAGATTTTATTTTTTAAGAATGCTTTCAAAGCAATCGGGTTTCTGCATATCAGCTATTTTAAAAGGTTTTTGTCTAATAATAACTCTCTGACACTTTGCCTCTCAGTTGGGCAAAGAGAGAACCACCACTCACCAGTACACCATGAAGGATGGATGGTAAGTGGTCAGGAAACATTTCTCTGTTGGATTCCAGGTCCCTAGCTAACCATGGTAGTTATTAGCTCAGTTGCTGTTTCTACTACCTACAAAATAACCAATAACAACCCACAACAAGGTTGTCAGTAGCTAGGCAGAAAATAGCCCTTGCCTATATATATATATATACGTATAAGCCATCTATTTACTATTTACCTAGTAAGTACCTATCTACCTACAAATGTGTTACCAAAGTGAAACCAGATATTAACTCAGTTGAGGTTCATCCACATCTGAGTACATGGATGGTGCACTGGTGGGTGGGTGCCGGTTCACTCTGGCCTCTGGGTTGCTTTTAAGACCCTTTCATACCCACTGTTTTCACATACCCAATTTTGTCTCTGGCATCAAAATGCGGAGCAAGCTCTTGCAGTTCCACAAAATAATAAGACCTCTCTATCCAGACTTCCAAATCTTCTTTGTTATTAGTGTAGTTGGGGATGGGAAAAGCTGTAATGAACTGCAATGGATACACATCAGCTATATGAAAGCGGCCTGACATCAAAGTTGCTTGCAAAAACTTCAGCCCATATCAGAGAAGAGGCTATTGCAGAAAAATCCAAGGTCTGCAAAACAGCTTCCCAGACGATCTCCTAGCCGTTTAAAGTGGTTCTTCTCACAGAAAGCTGGTTGTGAACTGGGTGGCTCTTCTCACAGAAAGCTGGTTGTGAACTGAGCCCAAAGTAATTGGTAGAACTGAACACTAGACGCTGCCATGCACCTGCTTCCAGTATTGTGATATCCCCCTGCCACAGGTATACGGATCATGGGTCTCCAGTTTGCTCTTACATCTGAGTCCTGACAGAGTGAATTGACCCTTATCTTCAAGAAACTATGGCCTCTTTCACATGTGCCAAGGTAAATGAAGCTCAAAACCAACTAGTAGGGTCAATGGTTTTTCACTTGGTCTATTGCTGGACTTTTCGTTTATGTGTAATTAGAGGATCTCAATAACTATCGGTTTTGTGAACATGGCTTGGTGGTCTTTAAATCATTAATCAATGTCAATAACAAATAGATCACGCTAAGCACACTTTAGATTAATAAATAGTCAGTTGATAGATTACAAGCTTACCGATTAGGCAGGGGTAAGATTCTCGAAGTTTTGGAGCACACAACTTGTGTCTGGATTATGGGTCTTTGTGCTTCTGGTGGCGGATTCATGGTGAGGCAGGCCAGGTCAGCCCTGCCAGAGTGAACTGACAGATGTTCAGGTGATTGTAGGGGGTATCAGAGTGTAGGGGGTATAGAGTGTCCTTGTCAATTTACTTACCTGTGTCGTCCCTTCTTGTAAGACTGATATGGGACACACAGATTTGTGGAAATCCAGTCTTCCATTTTGGTTCAGTTTCTCTTTTCTTGGAGACAACTAAACAACCCTTCGCATGGGATGATCCACTAGACAGTAACCATGGCTTGAAACTCTTGGGATTCCTTAATGGGGGGGCGGGGCTATGCCAACTGCTTCTTTGGATGCACACCTGTGCCGCATGCAGTAGGCCTAGATAACTTGTGTGTTCCTGAAGGCCAGCCCCGGGGGGACCCAACACCCATCTCCCCATGGGGATAAGCTATGAAAATAAATGATGAGGTCTTCATTGATCCAGACCCCAGAACTGAACACCCCATCCCCAAGTATAATCTTTTGATAACCAGCTGCTGATTAGCAGGGCAGCTTAACATAGACTCAACAGCTGAAATACCCCTGCAGACCTCAAAAGCCAAGAGTTCACATATATAAGAAGTAGTTTTTTTCTGGCGGCAATAATATTTCTCAGTAAATAAAAACAAGCTATGCATGCAAAGTGCATTGTAGATCTTTCTAGTACCCACTAGTAGGCTGCCAAATTTCTTAAGTGGGTGTTTAGTGTCCTGCAGGGTCAATTGCACCAGCCGGCTAGGCTTATTGAAAAAGATTACCAGTATATAAGACCTTTTTTTGGGTGGGGCACAAATGACAGAATCCATTGCAAAGAGAAGAGAAACATAGTGTATAGTGTATTTGTGTTTGCAGAGAGTGGGTATGGTCCCTTAAGCTTTGTAGTACTGAAATTTAATCTGTACTTTTGCACAGATAGATTTCCATATTCAAAAGATCTGGCTGCTCATGGTAGAATAGCTGTGGCCGGTTCGGTACACAGGTTCCAACCAGCTTGTAGACAGTGGCAAATTTGTATACATATGTTCGTTGATTTTAATGGCAAGAACTACTAGAGTCTACCGCCTGCTGCGTGTTGGACAAGAAAGGAACGGTAAATGCAAAGGCAAAAAAAATACTGCATGCAATTAGCTCTTCATATTTGGGAAACCGTGCACCGAAGGGTCTTCCCTTCTTCTGCAGTGGCAAGGACCTCTGAAAATATTTCTTGCTCATCTACCAAGTCCTTTTCGGTACTACCTTCTCCTGGATCTTCAATAAGCTATTCAAAACTATAACCCTAATTTGGTCAACCCCATTAAAATGACATGATCAGAAAATAATTAATTCTATATCAACATTTGGTAAGCTAGGATTCCTTTATTTTTTTGGGTGAGAATTTAATAACTGAAATTTCAAATATATTGGATTGGTGTTTCAAAAGGGCTCAATGCAAATTTACTTAATATTAATATTCAGGTTTAATTTGGAATGATGTGAAGTCATCTGTTTTGTCCAATTGTAGCCTGGACATATGTCATAACAACAAAATGATCCCTTGCAACTTTCCTTTCATTAACAAAAGAGAAACCAGTTGTATAACCTCAAAGAATCATAGGTGGGATGAAAGCACACTAACATGTAACACTTTTAGGCACCTGTGGAATTCATAATTGCATAAATTAACACTACGAAGATAATGTGAAGGCAAGATATTTTGAATCACACAAATCATTTTACAAGTTATCATTAAAAATTTATTATAAAAAAAATTTCAACCCTAGTTTATCTTATGGAGAACTTAAATTTGAAAGATGAGTTTTTAAATTATTAATTTCATTAATTAAGCACTTAATAATAAAAAATCATAATCTAAAATACATAGAAAAATTTAATCATCAAAATCCTTCCAAAAAGTCCTCTTTGATATCAATGTTATCACATTATATTACCATTGAGTCATTTACTCATTAATATATATATTATATGAAGGTGCATGAAGTTCATATTCATTAATTATGGATTGTTATAAGTTTTGTGGTACTCCTTTGAAAGTCCATTATGTTATCACTATTAAAAAATTATTCATGAAATTCATACAATATGATTATATTATATATAATATTGTAGTGTTGATTTTTTTTTCATTTTAATTGATTATATTTAATTATATGGCCATTTATAAATTTCAAATTCTTGCAAAAACTACTTTCTGACAACATTTTATGAACAGTGTAATGTGTTTTCACCTATTAGTCACATTTACACATTATACAATTTGAAAATCAACAAATCCTTGATATGATGGCAAGTCCATCACGATCATCAGTTTATATCTTATGTAATTTGTTTGTTTTGTTGCCTTGGGATTGCCCAAACCATAGGTGCTCCTTATTGTGCTCTTGGTACTTTTGGAAAGCCCTTTATGGAAATGGGTGCAATGAAGTGGTTTCCTAATTACAATATAAGGGTTTAGGGAAATTTGAATAGTTTGGTCATTGAGAATTCAATACAATTTAAATAAATAAATAAATAAATAATTAGCATGCTTATAGTATTGTTCAAAAGCCTTTGATGAACAAGGTGGCATGGAGGTGATTTCATAATTTTTAGACCTAAGGTTTAAGAGATTTTGAATTTTGAATAATGTCTATCATTTGGAACTCAATATAAATAAAAATAAAAATATAATGAAAATTGAATTTCAAATTTTAGATTTAAAAAGATGCACCATTTGCTTTTTCAAATTTCATTCAATATTTAATATATGAGATTCAAACTTGAACATACCAAGAGGCTCATGGATGAAATTACATGAAAGATGTGAATATGAAATTGGCCTAGCCTTCAAACTTAGATTTCCTTAAAATCCATCTAGATCTAGAATATGGTCAAAATTGGACCTTAGACATTGGGACCAAGAATTGATAGAGATGAACATCTAAGATGGATGTGACCTAAACAAATCAAATAACTAATGTGAAATTTTTAATCAAATGTAAACAAAACTAAGTTGAATTCAATTAAATATTTATTAAAATAAAGGTAGTCTATTTAAATAAATTTATTAAATATTTAAACCAACAGCACACTAGAATAAACATAACTTAGACAAATTGAATAGATGAAAAATTCAATCACACTCCCTTAGAGGCCAAAGAGGGGGCCCCACAGCCTCAAAGGTGTTGGCTCCCATTATCCATATCCTCGTGAAACTATGGATTTCATCCATACAACAGGCCGCTAAAGTTGATATATCCAAAACAAGTTCATTCTCTTTCATGCCTTGTGATCTACTTAAGAGCTCTGAATCATCAAACCCTATTGGTAATTTGGGAAATCGTTTTCACTATGGGGGGAAAAAAATCCATCTACAAGCAACGCAGAAAGATATTGGAACTACTTAAAAGTCCTAGAAAACAATGGTGTCAAAAGAGGAGGAACGAAGAGGAGAAAGGTGGGTGGACACACAAAACTCTGTATTAAGTGCAAGCCTGCCTCCCAAGACACCCAGATGTGTGTGTCTGCTGTACAAACAAACCAGGTGGGACCACATGATTCCCAGCCCATTTGCACGCACCACCATGGTAGACACGAGAGACCATGGTGGTGTCAATGTGGGGTCTTGCCTCTTTGACTCAACTAGTGTCCAGTTATGAGCAAACAATACTAAATTTTTAGTGCACAATGCAAACAAATGTGGAGGTCACATATTCCTACACTAAAATTTTTAAACTTTAGATGATTCGATAGAATGTGTGTAAAATGGTTTAAAAAAAATAGTAGATATGTACTTTGATAAAAATGTGCATAAAATGATTGTGTGAAGCAATGAGGACATCAAATGCCCTCGTGATAATAATGAGGACCTTCAATAGCAAAAAATTTCCATGGCAAACTTTCATCATTTGGAAAAATGTTTTCATAAAGTAATATTTTGTTGAATATATGCCCTTTCCCCCACCCCCCCAAAAAAAAAACACCAAAAATAGATTTACAAATTCTAAGAAATTGCCATCACACATAAGTAGCCAAGGTATAAAAAGATTTTAATATATTTCTACTTTCACAAGTGGTCTGCAGCCAAACATGGCTAAATCTCTTTGTGGATGATCACCAGTGTGGCAACATTGAAAACAAAAAACTCCAAAGCCCTACTACTATATATATATATATGTATGTATATAATTTTTCTAATTAAAAAATATATTTATTTATTTTAGCGCACTACGCAAACCAGGAAAGAACAACAAAACAAAGGAAAGTTAGTGCAAAAGCAGGCAGCTACTGGAGACGGCGTATAAATACGGAGAGACAAAGGGGTGGGTGGAGAGCAGCGAAAATGAAGGGCCAATGAAAAGGGACCTGCAGCAGTCGCCGTCGACCAGACCGCGCTCCCTTGGAAGTTAGAAATTAATCCGTGTCGACTTTTTTCGATCCGTTGGTCCCTTGGACCCGCGAACCACCTTCTTTTCCCCGAACCCCCACCCCCAATTTCTTTTTTTGGGGGGGTGGAAAGTTTTTTAGGGTGGGGGTTTCTGTTCCGTCGAACTTTGCTTCTTTTTTATTTGGGCTTCGCTCATCGATCCCATCACTCGGATCGCTCGCTCTTTCTGTCTCCCCCGAAGACCACAATTCCGTGGGAAGACCGGCATCTCTCTCTCTCTCTCTGCCTGCGCTATCTATAACACCTCCATCGCGACTCTGGGTCTTTGAATGCTTTACACTAGTACTTATAGCAGCTTTCTTTTTTGTATCTCTAGGTGCACCGAAAACACACCAAAACTTATAATCACAGAGGTCGACAACTCGACAGCAGCTTTGAAGCCAGCAATATTGATGTTATTACAGTGTAGAAGGCGTTTGCTGAAGTTCATGATATGCCGATTCCCTTGCGAGTGAATCCTGTTTGGTTTGGAGTAGTTGATCATAGCCGGATCCGAGCACCAAGGTCATCATCGGTGGTTGCAAGAGATGAGCAGCAGCAGCTCCGACCACGCTCTTGTGGGATTCATGTGTTTCTACCACTACCTGCACTAGTGTTGCTTCTCTTAATCAGGTAAATATAAGTTTTAGCTACTGCGGCCAGTTTGGATTGGGGCTAGTTACTGAGAAGCAGCAGCGCAGTGGGGAGGGAGGAGGAGGAGAGGCGGCGGACTACTCAGAGCTCGGTGGCAGTACCGTCATCTGCTACTAGAGATTGTTTGAGGCCTTGACCGAAGACGTCGACAAGTTGCAAGATTGATGTTGTTACCGCGTCCAGGTGTATTATATCTGCTCTTCCTGTTTGAGGAGTCATGATTACCCGGGTGTGGTTCAGATCATCCTAGAGGACCGTCCTGCTTTTGATTTGCGAAAGAAAGCTGCGGATGTTATCGGCAAGGCGAGGAGTACGAAAGACGCCCTTCTTTTTTTCTCTTGTTGAAAAGTTTGGGAGACGCAACCTGCAGATCGGAGATTTTACTGGGTTGAGTTACAGAACTGCATCCGGGGTGGGTTCTAGCTCTCTCTAACTCGACACGGATTGCTAACTTTCTGAATGCTTGCCACAAGAAGCGCCAAGGCGTAGAAACGTCGGATCGACCCGACTTGCAAGCAACTGCGGTCAGTATTCTGGAAGCCGCGCACAGTAGTAGCAACTACGGAGGATTAATCTGTGAGAGAAGATATACAGGGTTGTGCAGAAGAGGACGATCACTAGACGTTGAAGAAGGAAGGAAGGAAGGAAGGCAGAAAGGAAGGGGTGCCATGACTTGGAGGCGGAGCCATGAACAGGGCGCGTCAGTCGCAGTGCCACGATCTCTGAGCTCCATACCTCATGCACATCCAGTACCACCCTTATGTCACGAATGGTGTAATAGACACCTCGCAGCACTTCAGCCTCATGATGTAAGTAGTGTGGGATGGCCCACAGTTGCAGCTGCCATCCCTTTCACTGACATGAGCTTGCGACCCGGTGGCACGACCGCAGCTGCAGCAAGCAGCTCCAATTCTCAGATATCCACCGGACCGGATTCGCCGAGGAGTACCTCGACTGTCAGCAGGGTGCGTGCACATCACAAGCCCATAATGGATCTTATGATCTGCACATAGATCTTCTCTAGAAGTCTAGACTGATGGCTGGTCCTCATCATCATGGGCAATTGCTCCAAGTGCTTCACATCATGCTTCTTGCATCGTCATCGTGAGTCGTCAGGACTAATTTTGCCACAATTTTCAATTCTAATTCGGAGAACATGCTTTACTTGCGTGGTTGTGTTGAACAGTTCCATCCTTTGGAGCAGCCACAGCATTGCAGTTCCTTACAACAACATTCGAATCAACACTTCTTCGAACAAGCATCGAAGCTGTATCAGCGCCAACGATCGTGCAGTGTATCGGAAGCTGCTGGACCATCTCCTCCTCCTCATCTCCGACGGGCGCTGCCTTTCTTGAGCCTCAGTCCTCCAACTGCAGATGATGAAGTACCCGATGAAGAAGAAGAAGAAGATCTGCAGCAGCTGGAAAAATCGTATCCGGGTCGAACTGCGGCCGCCGTGCAGCAGCTATCGGCCCCTGCAGAATCTAATGCTGCATGTCAGGAATATTCTGACGACAATGATGTTACAGTGGCACTTCACATCGGACCTCCTAGTTCCTCTACTCATGATGCAGCTTGCATGGAAGCAGCAGGGGCCAAAAGGCACGATGGAACCTCCGGTCTCGGTGGCTACGAGCTGGCCCTCCCAGCTGCTGATGCGGAATCCACAAAGGGTTCTCATCATCACATCGCTGAGAGGGTGGGGCGGCTGCTACTTGAAGGACAGTATTGGATTCCCACATCGGCCCAAATTCTGGTCGGACCTACGCAGTTCTCCTGTCATGTTTGCAGCAAGACCTTCAACCGTTACAATAATCTGCAGGTTCGTATTCAATCAAGGCTCGTTGTTCGATCCTGTTGGATTTTAAGATCAGTGCGATACCCTCACATTGGCGGTCTATGAAATTGACGTTAGTTTGTTTTGATAGATCAGTCTGGCTGAAGCTTGCTAGTGGATGCCTGACTTGCAGATGCACATGTGGGGCCATGGATCGCAGTACAGAAAAGGACCTGAATCGCTGCGAGGCACACAACCTACAGCAATGCTTCGCCTTCCCTGCTACTGTTGTGCGCAAGGATGCCGCAACAATATCGAACACCCTCGGTCCAAACCACTGAAGGACTTCCGCACCCTGCAAACGCATTACAAGCGGAAGCACGGAATCAAGCCATTCATGTGTAGAAAATGTTGTAAGACATTTGCTGTTAGAGGTGACTGGCGGACCCACGAGAAGAACTGCGGAAAGTTGTGGTACTGCACTTGTGGTTCCGACTTCAAGCACAAACGCTCTCTTAAAGATCACATTAGAGCTTTCGGCAATGGCCATGCCGCACATGGTGGTGGTGACTCCTGTGAGGACGAAGACGACCCTAGTGTCATGTCAGAAGATGATGCCGATCCTGATATCTCAGGATAGACAGCAAATTTTTATCCTCCAGGCTCCAACTATGCAGCAGCGGCTACTTTTCCTGTAAGACATTCATGCAGCATCCCTCTTCAACAGTTACCCAAAAGCTGAAGGATCATTGCACCTACCTCTTTTCAACAACATCCATTCCATAGTTGCTACATACGATTAGCATGTAAACCACCACCTTCTTCCACCGCAGCTGCTGTAACAGATTGATCAGCTGCAGCTTGAACAGTAGTAATATCACATGAGGTCCCACCCGTGACATATTTGATGATCACAGGTGCAGGGTACAATACCTTACAGTCCACTCCAAATTGACCTCACATCATTCTGCAGTTAATCTCAGTCTGCAGCAGCTGCTTCTTCCCATGTACCGGTCCTTCATCTTAGCAGTGTGAGATTTTGTGCTAGCTAGGGCCTGCCAGCTTTGATGAGCTCATCAGCTGGACCAGAGAGAAAGCATCTGGTCATCCATGGTGCGCCTAGTATATAATTCAAAACTCCGAAGCCTATATGCATGAGAATTACTCCAATTATCACCAACAGCTTAATGTGGTCGACTGTGGAAAAACTTGCACCTCAATTTCTGCAAAAGTCTTGGTATAAATTATCGACTGTAGCTGGGAGCACAGTTGTGATTATGTGAGGTGACCCATTCTGCATGACAGCTGCATGAACTCTGCCAGCTGTTGCCAATGCTTGAATTCTCACATATACATTCAGCAGTTCCAACTACAGCTGTACCATGTGTAGTTTCCACCATGAAGTAATAGACAAAGTATCATGGATTAAACTTGTATGCATCATATATGTGATTTGAAACTGTTGAAGGTTGGTAAGGAAAAGTGCAGCTGTTGATCAGGACAGTGCTAGAAGCTACTATATCATTCCTTGGCTGGCTTTCAGCACTGTATTCACAATTGATGTTCATATATGGTGGGTTGAATTTTATTGCTGCATACAAGATAGTAGTCAACCAGAATACTGCAGAGCCTCAGGCACAATATTCTTGGAGCTCTATATCAATAACTTGTTTAATGGTTACAGTGTTCTCTTTGAAGCAGTGGAATCTTCAGAGTGATAATCTTCATGCAGACTACTACAGTTTCAGATCAGACTCAGATTCTGTTACTTGTGTGCTATTGTTCCATCAGGTAAGTTCACTTGTGTACACCCTGCAATGCAATGCAGTCACAAGTGATGTATTATATTCAGGATATTTCCAGTTTGTTTTTAAAGCATTAACATTGAAAGTTGATGGGAGTTTGAGTTGACTACCCTGTGTGTTGTTGCAATTCCTTTGA
>Ga0116228_10000962_pt1 | contig 23375 bp, 20 predicted proteins | sample S1TSphfallax_2_FD_89694 | JGI IMG/M metagenome (GOLD analysis project Ga0116228, IMG submission 89694) | Host-associated microbial communities from peat moss isolated from Minnesota, USA - S1T2_Fc - Sphagnum fallax MG | ecosystem: Host-associated > Plants > Peat moss > Unclassified | place...
AGTTGAGATCCCAAGTCTTGAAAACCATGTCCTGAAAACCATATCCTAAAATTTCCCAAGCCCCAAAGTTGAGATCCCAAGTCCTGAAAACCATGTCCTGAAAACCATATTCTAAAATTTCCCAGGCCCCAAAGTTGAGATCCCAAGTCCTGAAAACCATATCCTAAAATTTCCCAGGTCTTTTTGGGTCTTGGAAACCCGGAGTGCAAACTCCAGGTCTCTAAAAACTGAGGATCCCACGTCCTGAAAATCATGTCCAAAAAATTTCCAGGTTTGGGTCTTGGAAACCCACACCGTGTATGTCCCAAAACTGAAATCTCACGTCCTGAAAATCATATCCTTAAAAATTCCATGTCTAGGTTTTGGTGAACCCCCCCAGTGCAAGCAAACTCCAGGTGGCCAAAAACTGAGACAGTTAAGAACGCCCTGTTCAGTGTGTTCAAATGAGTTATTTATGGGGAACGGACAGTGACTGGAAGAATCTTCCAGGCACTACCCACACAGACAGACACTGTTGCTTTAATATATAAGATAGCTTCTAAGTTAAATAGATATCTCTAGTAGAAGCTAAAACAAAAAAAAACTCACAATTTAAATAGAACAACCATAGAAAAAGAAGTTGTCTTTTAGTACCAAACGTAAGGACAATTGTTGTAGAAAAGATAACCATATGACAATTATTCAAATACATATTGGGAAGAATACAATAGAGGATGTGTTGTTGGATGGAGGTTCTGGAATTAATATCATCACATGATAGTTGATATTGAGGTTGGGGCTTCCAAAGCTTAAACCTACACGATATACTTTTGAAGATGGTAGATCAAACAACCACAAAACTAGTGGGTTTGATTAGATATCTAAAGATGTATGTTCACAACATTCCTTACATAACTATATCTATAGTACTTCAAAACAGTGTGGTAGATTCTAATTATTCCATGTTGTTGGGGAGACCATGGTTGAAGGATGCTAAAGTCGCACATGATTGGGAAATTAACATTGTTACCATACAAGGAAATGGGACGTTCAAAACAATTACAATCACCAAGCACTTGGGAGGTGAAGTAAAAAAACAAGAAATGTTATTATGTTACAATTATCATAATGGTATCATAGATGAAGAAGATATCATCTTTGCTACAAAGCCAGAATTATTCTCAATAGGAACAATACATAATTGAATTGGATATTATTATACTATTGACACATCAGGCCATGTACAAATTAAATCCAAACTATGCTACAATAATTAAACAAAATATAGACAAGTTGTTAGCAACTAGATTCATTCAATCTACAGAGGAGGCTACATGCCCATAATAATTATACCCGATAAGAATGGGAATCTATATAGATTTCAAGAAACTAAATGCAACCACAAAAAAGGATCCATACCCATTACCTTTTACATCTAAGTGTTGAACACAGTAGTAGGGTAAAAGGCGTATTTTTTCTTAGATGGACATTCAAGAAATCATCAAATCTTTATAGCTCCAAAAGAGAGATACAAGACTACATTTGTTACATACTAAGGGGGCTTTTATATGGAAGGTGATTTCGTTTGGAGTTTAAAATGGGCCTCTAACATATCAGAAAGTTATTACCAAACGATTCAAAAAATATTTGGACAATTTTATGAAGATATTTTTGGATGACTTTATAGTGTATCACATGGAGAGTCATTTGTAAAAACTCAGACTATGTTTTCAAAAGTGTAGAGAATATGGCATTAGTCTAAATCCAGACAAATGTGCATTTATGGTATTTTCAAGGATGATATTGGGTTTTATTGTTTCCAAATAAGGGAAGCTACCATATCCAAAAAAAATACAAGTAATAGTAAACATGCCACCACTTTAAAATCCACAGCAAATTCAAGTATTCAATGGGATGACATAGTTTTATAGATGTTATATCAAAAACTTTGCTACTATTATGACAACTATCACTAAACTGACCAAACACTACTATAAAAGTTAAGCCACATGGCATCTAAACATTGGCCACCTAGGCTATGCCATGTGGCATTTAAACATTGGCCACTAGGTTATGCCATGTGGATAGAACCTAAGCAACCCATGTTAGACCTAAAATTAGATACCTACAATTTAGGTCCCTATGTCTAAGAACCTACAACTTAAACTCCTAGGCCTACATCTAGGAGCCTATAACTAACAACTAGGTATAAAAGCTTAAAGTAAGCTAGGGCAACTTAAGCTATGACCTTTCCTAGATTTAAATGTACACCACTTAGATTAAACCTACACTTAGATGACCTAGGTAAGAAAATACTATTTCATTTTGAATTTGGCTTTTAAGGTTGCACCTTTTCAATTAACTCATCCCAAGTGGCCTTCTTTTTAAAAATACTTCTTATGTCTTGGATGTTTACAATGCATCTATTTACATTGCTCATCATTTGGAAAGGATGACAAACAATATGGGACAAACTTTTAGGAGGGAGAAACATTTTCATCTCCACACAACACTATTCTTAAACAACCATGTAAGATATATAATTTAAGTAAATAAATAAATAAATACGTAGGTAAATATGTATGTTAATTAAGTTAAAATTGAATTTAGTAATAGTTAATATCTAGTTATAATCAATAATTACAACCATATTATAAATCCTTGAATTGTATAAAATATGAAAACAATTATAATGTATTATATTGTTGATTGATAATTACAACCAAATTATAATTAATCCTCACAAATTTGACCTAATTCATTATATATTATCAACAATGTATTTGTAATAATTGATATTCTAAACTATTTAATTACACATTCATTAGTGTATTTTAGGTAAATAATTATTTAATCAACTAATAATTTATCATGGGTATATATATGGTTTACCCTAGCTTACATAACTAGGTTACCTATAGACTAAAATATAGGTAAAAAGGTGGAGTATAGATAGGGTATGTATAAATAAATACACCTACATATAAGTCACTGATATTTAGGTTATTTAACCACATACTTACAGTACATAAGCTAAATAAGTGGCCAATTTAATCCATGAAAAATTAATTATTGCAAAATTAATGATTGGTAAAATAATGTTTAAACCAACCACAACTACAATAATTATGGCTAAATTAACAAATGAATAAATATTTTATGGCTAAACCAACCATGGTTAAACTAACTAATGAATAAATATTTTATGATTAAACTAAAAATGATTAAATTAACCACAAATAAAATAAATATTGCCAAATTAACTAAAGAATAAATAATTTATGGTTAAACCAACTATGGCTAAACTAAAAATGGTTCAATTAACCAATGAATAAATAATTTATGGCTAAACCAACTATGCATAAATTAATTATGGCTAAAATAAATATGAATGAAATAATTATGGCTGAAATCAAAATGGTTAAAAGATTTATGACAAAATTAACCATAGTTAAACTAGATATGGTTAAACTAGCTATGAGTAAATAATTTTGGCTAAACGAACCATTAATAAAGTTAATATGGCTCAACTAATTATTGAATAAATAAAATTTGGCAAAACCAATTCTGGAAACATTAATTATGACTAATATAAGCACAAATGAAATAATTATGGCTAAAATCAAAATGGTTAAAAAAGTTATGGTAAAACCAACCATGGTTAAATTACTAACCATGAGTAAAAGAATTTGACTAAAATAAATATGAATGAAATAATTATGGCTAAAATAAAAGTGTTTAAAACAAATATGGCAAAACCAACCATGGCTAAATTAACAATAATTTTGAATTGATTATGGGTCTATTGATTATAGTTAAATTTATTAGGGTAAAATAATAATATGCTAAAAATAAATTTAGTTAATTTAGTTATGCTTATAGTAACCATGGTTAAAACATGTACAACTAAACAAACTATGGTGAATTGAACATGATTAAATTGACCATGGTTTGACTAGTTATAGTTAATTTTAGTTTTAATTAGTTTTTTCATAAGTAGTTGAACCATAATCAATTTCAATATAGTCAATTTAACCATAATTAGATAAACCATATATATGATTAGTTTAATCATTGTTAATTTGGTCATGATTCATTTAGTTATGATAAGCTAACTTTTACATTTTCCAATTTTCTTCTAATTGGTCAACATAGTCAAAATGTTAAAAGTAATCCCAAGAAACCCAACTAGTATTAAAATTTATAATGGGCCTTTTTGAGTAGGCCATTGGCCACTTTGACTAAGCCTACTTAATTAGCCCTATTGATTGAGTATAATAGGTGTCTTTATAAACTAAGGCACTTTCCAATTTGATTAGATTGGGTGGTCTTATTGACTAGGTCACTGACCAATTTGATTTGATGGTATTTTTAAGTCCAATTTGATTAGATGTCTAATTTGACTAATTGTCAAATCGGTCATTCTAATTAGATTGATTAGTAAAAAAATACCCATTGTCATTCAAGCCCTTGGCCTCTAGTCAAAAATACATGTCATCTAGTAAAAAAGACCCATCTAATCAATTTGGTTAGTTTGAAAAAATGGGAATTGTAATAATGAGAAAGATAGAGATTTTTCTTTACACAAAGGAATGTTAGAATGCTTGGGAATTGATCAAATAGAAATATATTGAAGCACCAGTTTTAGTATCACCAAGTTAGCATGTGGAGTTTCATGTTCATATATATGCATATTTGTTAGTTGTGGGGGTTATGTTGTCTCAGAACGTAACAAGGAAGAGTGACCAATTAGTAGTGTATGTTTCTAGGCTTCTAAACAAAATAGAACATAATTATGACACAATAATGAGAGGCTTTAGCAATGGTTTTTGCTTTGCACAAGTTTTTACATTATTTGTTGGGTAATAAGTTTATTTTTTATGTAGATCATATGGCATTGGTCTATTTGATCAACTAACCACGAGTTTTAGGGAAAATAGTTAGATTGTTATTATTATTAGAATATGATTTTGCAATAGTGTTAAACTCATGTAGTTACAAATGCATTATCAAGACTACCAAATATTATAGAACCCATAGGTGTGCTTGATCAAACCATAGATGCAAGTTTGTTTTACATAGAATCTGAATGGCTAAATGATGTAAAAGAAAATTTGAAAACATGATAGATTGAGGGCACATTATCGATATAACAGAAATAGAAATTGGTCAAGAAATCATAGCCTTTCACACTGAAAAATGGTGAATTATACTAAGTGGGCCAAGACAACAGACTGCAATAATGTTTGACAGCTACAAAAGTACAACTGGTGATTAGAGAATTACATGAAGGACCATTAGGAAGGTATTTCGCAATTAAGATAGTATTTGATAGATCATTTTTTGTTGAAACATGTGAGTTTTACAACCTATTATCTTCAAGGGAATGGACAAGTTGAGTTTACTCACAAGGTGTTTAGGACACACTTAACCAAATTAGTTAGTGAAAATAAAATAAATTGGGATGAGCATCTGCTCATAATGTTATTTTCACACGTAGGGTATACACCATATCAATTAGTGTATGGATTACATTTAGTGATGCCCATAGAGTACATAATGCTAATAGTTGGTGGAAATGAGAGAGACAATTTAATGGGAGTTTTAACTAGCCAAATTGTAGAGCTGGAAAAGTTGTAGGAGGTTAGAATGTAGGTTGTAGAAACTACATGTATTCAACAATGGAATAGAACATTATGGAATCATCCAAAGAATTTAATAAAACAATTTAGTTATGGTGATTATGTTACATGGATTCCAAAGGGAAATAAATCACACCCAGGGAAGTTTACTAGGAAATGGTTCAAACCATACTTTGTATGGTGTGTGTTGCCAAATATTATTGGTGACAATTGAGAAGTTTGAAACTAACCCTATGCTTGTCAATGTGAATAAGCTCAAACCCTAAAAATACATGGAATCTAAAGTACATAGACAAGAACAACATATGCAAGTGTATTGGGAACATAGTGCAAGTGGACTTCAAGCAAAAGATTCTAATACGAATGAGGAAAATGAAAAATATGTAATACAAAAACCATAGATGTAGCTAACGAAGATGAAAAATAGATGAAAGATCATGAGGTCAACACAATATTGATTTTGGAACTACAAATAACTAGCAAATCCATGAATAATAACTCTTGGAATAGAAATTTGAAGTTGATTTGTTGGGAATATTGGCTAAATTAAAAAAGGTATTTGCCTAGTCATCAAGAGTATTCGCACAATCATCAAATTTGTTGGCACAATTAATAGAAAAATTGGTACAATGCATAAACGTATTGTAAGAATCAACAGATGAATTGACATAATCAATAAATAAATTGGCATAGTCAGCAAATGGTCTAAAAGGTAAACAAAGTGGAGTCAATACATCTAAATGTAAGGATATTAGGGATGTGGAATAATCGAAAGATGAAATTTGAGGCATTTATTCATAATGATGATGCAAAGTGCTTCCATGTGGTTGCATAAAGGACACAAAAGGTGGTAGTGAGGGGTCGTATTAATTTCAAGGATTAGATGGTAATTAAAAGACGACAAGAAGGTTTTAAAAATGATTGTGATGAACAAGAAGCTCAAGGATGGAAATTTTTTTTTTGCCAAAAGTTGTTTTTGTTTATTGCCAAAAGTTGTGAACGTTTTTAAAGTTTTAAAGTTCACATAAGCATGAATGTAGAAAGTGCGATTGATATATTATAGAGAGTAACAAAAGAAAAAGAAATGCATAAAAATGAACACAAACATAGACAAAAGGAGGAAGTGGAATTGTTGAAAAAAAAAGAATTTTTTGGGAAAAGTAGAGCATGAAGGAGTGATGAATATTTAGCCAGTGGCTATAAGGTCGCCATTGCATTCATCATCATTTTTAGAGCATGCAAAAGGAAAAACATACAATGAAAACATATAATTTGCGCAAACGATAATTCATGATATAAATAAAATTGGAACATCTATAGTTGAGTTTTTGCGTAAAAGTAGAAGACGTTAATGTGTAAGAGAGTAGACATGACCAAGAGCTACATCAGTGGATTCAGTATTCATTGAAGAATCAAAGGAAGACAAAGCTAAAGAACAACAATTCGTGGAGGCACATGCAATGCGAATGGACATAGGGAAGGAAAACGTTGTTGAGGTGGAAGTACAACCATCCATAGAAATGTAAGTGTTGATAGAAACACAACTAAAGGTGATGGAGATTGAGATGCATGAATCAAATGTTATAGCGAAAATAAGATGTGTAATCATGGATAGAGCTACACATTTGGATAAAAGTATTTGCACTTTAGGTCTTGAATGATTTATGTCGATATAGACGAAATAAAACTATGATAGGCATGTTGAAAGGATGGAAAATTAGAAGGATATTAGTGAGGAAGAAGAATGGCCTTCTAAAACAGGGCTTGTTCCTTTGTTTATGATGAATTAAGAAGCACCAATGCCCAATGTCATGTTGGAATTTTTTAACATATTTGTGATCATGGGCACATTTATCTACTTTGGGCATAAGATAAGGTGTATGTCATTAGCAAACAATTGATTTTAGGTGTTTTTGGAGTATGTGCAAAAGGGTATGTAGAATACCTGAAAGTGCAGGTTAGTAAGTCACTAGCATTACATGCATTATAAAGTTGTAGAATTACACCTACAAATTATGCAACAGATAAGTGGAATGTAAAGAGTCTAGGTTTATCATACTTTTTTGGATATCCTGCAATTTGTGATTTATTAGAGAGAGAAGGTGATGTATTTTAGCAACAAGAATGCAATTATAATCATGAAAGCAGTAAAGGGGTAGAAGGTAAATTAGGCACATATTAGATATAATAGTTTGTGTATAAGTGAGTTAAATTGGTGGTATAAATATGTCAAGGAAAATAAGGGAGATACAAAGGACACCTATCAGTCCCCTTTGATATTGGCAAAAAACTTTTAGTGTTTGTTTATTCACTAAGAGGAAAATCCACAAAAACCATTGGCCAAGGTAAAGAGAATTAAGGAGGAGATGTAGACAACATTGGAAAATAGAAGGAAGGTTACAATAGAATCTCCAAGAAGTATTCTTAAAAGGAAGAATAAAGCTAAAGAAGGTGGAGCCTCAAGTTATTGAGTTAAGAGGGAACAAAAAAACATAAAAGTAAAAGCACAAAAAATGATGAGGGGCAGAATGGCACCATTTGCAATGCCAACATTGGTACAAATAGTGCCAATAGTGGTATAGGTAGCCAAATAGACTATAGATGTACCACAAATGACATCTCCATAGGAAAAACAAATGAAGGAACAAAGGCAAAAAGTTAAGAGGGAACATGACACAAGGTTTCTAGAAGGTGAATAACATTTGCACTTGGATGGGGACATATATGAAGACTAGATGGAGACCACTGAAGTCCACATCATTTCAAGCATTTACAACATCATTTACAACAACAACAACAAACACAAGAAGGTCTACAAGCTACTAGATTATAGATAGAAAGAGTGGAAACGTGTCCTTCTTTCATAGTGTTCATACCACTAGAATTACAAGTACTAGTTAATAAACTAGGATCTACAGAGGGACATCCATTTGAATTTGGGTTGGGGAGTAGATTGGTGTAGGAGATGGGATCATCTACAAATGGATCCAATAATCCTATAACACAAACAAGTACACCAAAGTCTATGGAGGAGGTAGATGTAGAAGTAATGGAAGCAAATAAGGCAACTAAATTATTTCAAACCATGGCAATTTGAATTTGGAGGTGAGTAGTATAAATAATAGATTAGCCACAAAGGAAAAGGAGAAGGTAATACTATAGGTGGAATTGGATAAAGAGAAGGAGTATAGGCATAACATATAAATTTGGGGGAAGAACAGGCCAGATAATGGATAGAAGATTAAAACATTCATACATAAATTACAATATGAAAATAAAAAGTTCAAGGTTAGCACAAAATTAATGAAATCATAGGTTGAAGATTTACATGAGTTGAAGTAAAAGGTTAAAGTCTGGGAAACCACATAGAGAAAATGGGCATAGCCTTTGTTGCTTTACAAGCAACAACATGAGGCTTTGGGTAATCAAGTGAAAACACTGACTAGGGGAAAAAAAAGGATAGTGTTTTGACATATTTGGATTTGGTGAATGTGAAGAATGCATCTCTGTTGAATTCTAGAAAGTTTAAAAGAAAGACAACAGAGGCAGAAAAAAAAAAGTTGCTAGTGGAAAATAAGGAGTATTAGAGGAATCTGTAATAGTTGCAAGCATAACTTGAGATTGCATAGGAGCAAAAGAAGAGTCTGGACCCAACTGGTGTTAAGAAAAGGCTAAAGTATTGTGAATAGATGCTACATTATTATACTCTAATGAGGACAAAAAACAAGATGAAGGATTATGAGGTAGAAGTGGTATAGAGAATGGTGGGAGGTTGTAAAGGAGTACTTTACAAAGGAGTTGGAGAAAAATATGGTTAATCATAGAGCTAATGAAAAAATTGTGAAGTACAAGTTGAAAGTTTATCAAAAGAATTTTCCAAATTTTGTTTGTGGCAATCCAATAAGTATAAAAACATCGGGCTAGGATGAGGAAATTAAAGCCAAGCCCAACAAAACAACTTAGGAGTAGGAAGTGCAAACTAAGGAACCATAAGACCTCAAAGGAGGAATAATTCAGAAGGGGGAAATATGGATATAGAAACCACATGACCTCAAAGGAGGGGCTTGGAAAAGAAAAAACCACACACAACTCAAGAACAAAAATAGGTGGAAACTATTCCAACAACAAAGGAAGAAGTATCAACGATATAGCCCCTAGAAATAGAAACACATACTAAGTTAGTGGAAAAGGTTTGAACTACATAGCCAAAGGTGGGTACAAAACCACTGGTTGTTGTACCAATTGAGACTAGAGAGACTATAATGGAGGAGAAATATTTTAAAGGTTGCAAAATGCTTTCATTTCATATTATGTCATTTCATAAGGATTTCAAGGACGAAATCCAAAACTTATCTTGGATGCACTAATTTTTTTCTTCTTTATGTGTAGATGAATCTTAATGGTAAGGTTCAACTTGTATTTGTTGACATTCCTAGGAACCTCCCCATTCCTCTTATATCCAAAAACCCAAATGATATTCATGCATGGAATAGGAAGGTTGATGAATACATGTTGGACTTTTTGATTTTGCCCAAATGTTTTTGGTTGTTAATGGGGTTGTCTTCTTATTTCACCTGAATAACCTTAGAATTTGGAGGTCAAGTCTTATCTACAGAGCTATGGCTTCTAGATATGGATGAAGTGGGCTGTGGTGAACTCATTGCCATTTACAAGTAGCAAGGACCCATCTTTCAAGGTTCCATCTCAATCCACTAAGTTCTATTTGTATTTTTCTTTGTATCAACTTTAGCTAAAATTTGTCTTTAATTTTGCAAACCATCCTTAACAATGTAACTTTTCTTACAAAGGTCCCCAATGTGAGCTCCTCGGGCATTAAGAGATTTGTCTTTTCCTCACCATTCGATGAATTTGTGAAGAATTGTATTGATGTTCGTAATGAGGACATGTTGTATAATTGGACAAATAGGGCCTCCATGTCTATATCCAAGGTTGGTAGACCCTTTAGGGTTGCAAAGGAAATGCATATTGGTATTGTTCAAGCTTTGATCGATGTTTGCTCCAAGGTAGGATCCTTTATCGTGGATTTATCTACATCCAAAAATATGTGTTTTTCTTCAAAAAATTCACAATCTCTACAGCAAAAAAATCTCTAACCATCTTTCACCTTGTAGGCAACAATTTTAAGGCCTACCAAAGCCTTGGGCGCCACATTGTGGCTTTGGAGTAAGATATGGAGGTTTTTATGGAGGTGTTGGAACTTCTTGTTAAAATGACCATGCTTAAGCCTGATGTTAAACATGTTCACAACTTCAATATTGATTCTTTTATCAAGAAATGCTTCAAGAGGTTGCTTCACTATGAGTAAGTTGTCCACTTGCATTAATATTATACACTCCTTCAGTTCTTTTTGTTGTATGTCTCACATTTTCCTTTATCTTTATTTGAAGAGTGTTATTTCCATCGTAGATCTTCCTTTCATTCAGGATGAAATTCTCTAGGATCCTACCATTTCTTTTCTTCTACCATCATATGTCGAGGCTCAACCCTTGGCTTTAAAGTCATTGGCTTCACCTCCTTCATGAATAGTTTCCCACAGTTATCGTCTAAGAGTTAGACCTTTCATCGATGATGAAGCATTATAAAGATGTTTAGGATTTTTTTTTGAGCTCGACGGTGGATCATTGGGTTTATGAACCTATTGGGTGGTCTTCAGGTTGGGTGGAGAGCTCTAATGATGTTTTTATGTTAGTTTTCATTCAAAATTCCTTTTAAGTCATCTTCCTAAAACACTTGTAGTGTTGGTGTCGAAGCTTGTACATACCAAAATGTTGGAAAAAACTTTGTCAAACAAGCTTGATAGTATAATGCTATTGGTTGGAATGCCCTTTCTAATTGAAATCCTAGTTCTAGGATTAGTTGTTTATTCTACCCATGCAATTCCATGTTCTTTGGGTGTTATTTGTTTTTGCATAGGTTTCCACATTAAATAATCTAGGTTGTAAAAATGACCTTTACCTTGTAATAATTAAAGCACACATCAAGGAAAATCCAAAGTTTCGTAAATTGTCCCCATAGAAAACAACTTTTTCTTTGAAACAAAATTAAAATCTATTACTTCTTTGGAAGATAACTTAATATACCATTTCTTTCAAAATGATCTCAAACTTTATATGATTTTTAGGAGTGCTCAATCACACCATCCTTTTCATTTGTGAAATTCTACATGAAAATTGGGTTATTTGTGGTTGGAATTTCATATTGGCTTGTACACATTATATGGATGTTAAATAGAGATTAAATGTTTTCTCCATTTTTTAGTGATGCATTTATGTTTGAGAATACCTTTGTCCAAAGTTCCAATGTACATGTTTTTTTGAAACATATTTCAAATTATAGGAATTGGAGATTTTCATAAATAACTCATGCTAATGTTGTTTATATCAAATGGTTCTATTGGTATTTGATCAATCCTTTCAATTTTATTAGTTTAACAACCTAACACATAAATGTATATTATTCTTCATATTGTCAATATTTTAAACAATTGTTATGCCCTATAGTGGGGAATTATACCTAATAATACCTAAACAATATATAACAATACATAATAATTTCCAATAAAGTTTGTGGCTACTTGATAACGAATTTCAAATTTAAATAGTGAATAACCACATTAGGAGATGGAATTTTTATTTTATATATTTATTTCCATTGAGATCGATCTTGTGTGGAGTGTGTGTTTTCCAATTATGAATGTAATTTTCATTATATTTGAAGCCATTTGCCAATTGTCTTATTTCTAAATGGCCATACATATTTCATCTCTCTTTCTATATCTTACATTGAATTAGTGTTCAACATATCTTTCTAGAATTTGATGTCAACTGTTTTGTTTAAAGCATGTTTCATACAATGAATAGAATTTCTATCCTAGCTCAATCTAGATACAAATTTCTAAGATTGTAATGGGCAAAAAAAATGAATTTCTAATTAGATATGCCACAATCTCAAACTGTCATTAACAATCATAATCAATGATGGAGATTAATAGTTTGCAATTGTTTATGTCCAAGAATCTTCATAATACCACATGCTAAATTTTAATATATGGATGACAATTAATGATGTCAACATGACAACATAGGTGTAATTACAATGGAGTTCAATAATAGTTGAAAATGAATTGTTTTGACCAAGTTGTAATTGAGTTACAATGAGTTGCACTGTATATACGGTGAGTTGCAATTATGCAATTCATGCAACTTGTCCTCCGAATCATTTTGGTTCTTTGGCCATTTATTGTTAATACTAATCTCAAGGGAATACTTATTTGGAAACACAATTCCCAATAGATAATTAAACTGCCTTAAGACTTGAGTTTTGTAATTATGATTGTTGGGTGTGTTGGCCATGGATTGTCTTTTGGAGGCTGTAGCATATTGATCAAAAAGTCCCCGTCAAACCTACAAATCACCATCACATAGATTTTGTAGTCCTGCAACTAGTTCCTTGTTGCCTAATATCCAACTTGTACTTGGTATTTTGCATCGATGGGCTTTATTTTTATTTTTTCTTGGCAACATGGTACAAGTTTAAGTCACGAGGAGTTCAACAAGCCATGTGTTTTTTTTTTCAAAATGGAGCAAACTTTATGAGAATAAAGAATTTGTGCAAAAAACTCATGGCACCACAAAACAACAACTAATAATGTGTGCATGAAAACTCGCAGATTAAATACCCACCTCTCTAATAATTAAAACGCGGTTTGCATTGCATTAAAATATTATCTTAAAATGTGTAACAACCACCATAGACCTATTGCATTTGATGAAAATGACAATTAGATTTTATATGGAAAGTGGCATTGCTAGGTTGCAAATAGATATTCATAATAATGTACTTGTCAATTTCTTACATTCCTAGAACGATGCCCTTAATTACCTAACCCTTTATAGGATACATCTACAAGTTGTGCATAAAATTTTCAATGTGTTTTCAAAATAGTTGCTTCACAATAATGTTGTTAAAATGGTTGAAATATCTATTGTTGCAATTTTTTTGTATCATATGAATATTTATTATATTTGACCACTTGTGTTTTGTCGACAAATCCATGTTACAACTGTCTTTACCTTGTCTCCCATTACAACGACCAAGATGACAATGGCCACAAATGATGTGGCAATGCAAAATATGCTTATACAAATAGATAATATTCTACCACATAAGACATATTTGAAACCAAGGGGTAGGATTTTTAATAGAGTGCCAAAAAGGAATTGTTTCAACACATGACACACCAACCTTGGTAGAATTCTATATTTATGTTGAATTGAACAATGGTATAAATAGCTTGAAATGGTTTAAATAATGTAAAGTGTTAGTGGCTACTTGGTGTTGTTTCAATTTTTAATGAACACATGCCTCTTCGTGGTGAATGGGTAGTGTATGGATTGGCACATACCTCTTGGTAGGTCATAAAGTTTATAGTCAAGCATGAATGGGTAGATTATGGATTGGCAAATACCTATTGGTGGTTCAACAAGTTTATATGTCACTAATTTGGATTTAGTTTTAAAATTTAAATGGTTTAGATGCTACAAAAATTCATATTAAAGAAATATGAAGTATAATTTGAAGTATTGTGTTAACATTTTATGTGTTGTATGTTTCAAGATAAGCCAACATGAAATTATTCCATCTTGTTTCCATTGATAAGTTTTTCGCAACAATTTTGTTGCCAATGTTCATTTGAAAGTTCACCTGTTTTATTTGTCATTTGTTTTTTCATCTAAAAAAATCATTCATTTATGAAATGTGGCAAAATATTCCTCCATGTCACTAACTATTTTTTCTTATGTGTCAAATAATATTTCATCAATGTCAACAAGATATTCTAAAAAAGATTCCCTTGGGTTCAATTGTTCATGCTCACATGCTCACCGTTCACACTCACACACTCACAAAATAACATCCCTATTTAACATGGTGCATTGTGTTCATTGCTAGACCTTACATTGGAATGGTGATAGTATGGTCTCTCTTATTTTTGTTTCATCAATTCTTTTTCACTCTCACTGGTACAATAATTTTCTATCAATCTTGAAGGGTCATCCCACTAATGATGGAAAACCTTGGAGGGATATTATGATGGAATCCCCTTAGAGCTAATATATTATTATGGTGACAACAATTCTTATCATTGTTGGTTTTGTGTTTTGAGTTGAGTAGTAACTTGCTAAAAATCTTGTTTTAGAAGATTGTGGAGCTAGTGACCTCGATTTTCAAATAAGTGGCATGCTCCCCCTAGAGCTCAATTGGGTCCTTTTTTGGTCTCCAACACTTGTGTATCATAACATGCCAACAAACCGGGAAGCATGGAATCATATTATCTTGATTTTTTTTGTGTACCCATGCTCAATATCAGGGTTGTCAAATAGGATGTTTATAACATTTTTTTTCATACATCCATGGTAGGAATCAAATGAATTATTTGTTTTGGGTTGCAAGTGCAATATGCATAGTAATAATATATTTTTGTGAAATGGTTTAAGATGTAATGTTTAATATAATATGTAGTTTTTTTTACTTTTGTTTTGTCACAAAAACAAATGTTGTCACAAAAAACATGTCCTAGAAATTGGCGGCTAAGCAGTATAATTCAAATGAAATAACAAATGATGTGGAAACATTTTAAAAACCTAAGGACAAGCATGAATTGTATGAAACTTCACGCAAAGTTACCATAAGCAACCTTCCATTTTGTTCTAAAGTTAATAATGTTGATGTTGATTATTGAGTCCTTTTTCTTTTCATAACTCTTTCTTAGGTGGTTGTTGAATTGTTAAATTCCTCCTCTTTAGAATTCTTGGGTGCAATGGTTTAAGCTAGGCCTTGACCCACCATGTGGACCTTCCCTCCAAGTTAAGGTGGTGGCTTCACATAAAACAATGTATGTTTATTTGTTTGAATCAAATTGTTTTTTTGTAGGTATGTGAGAATGACAGATTGCATCCATAGAATCCTTGATAGTGGACACTCACAATGGCTAGCATAGTGGCCAGCAAGGCTAATGCCCAAACCGCCTTGGCTAACTCATACTGAAATTGGTATCTATGGAACACATGCTACTAAAGATGATTGTGTTGACACACAACATTGGGAGCATGTTGTGTAGAAGTTGTATTTACAAGGAACAATAAGGACGAATTGGACTACCATTATCATGGACATGAGGGCGGGCTATGGTGGGTAAATAGAATGTGTGCCCTCTGATCATAAGTTTGACTGCTCAATGTTTTGATCCCTATGACTTTAGTTGACAATGTGGGCTTTAAACAAGATTTTGAGTTGATTAAATTAAATAAGTTTGCTGCAACATTCATCCAACAATTCATGGGGGTGATGAATATCATACCCATAAGTGAATTGGACATACTGCCCATTATTTATGATCGAGGTTTGATAGGAATGTATCATGATTGGTGTGAACCTCACAACGTGTACCCATGTACTTATGATCTATTGCATGCCAATCACATCATCATCTCCATCACAAATAAGTATTTTATTTACTTTATATTTTTTCAAATACCTTGGGGACAAAACTAGTAATCACATATCCTTTTGTCATTTCAAAGCTAGTAAACACCTCCACCAAGGGCTAGTCCAATTCATAATCATTTGGAAAAAAAAAAGGGTCCATGGTTAAGGCTAAAAATTATGTTGGAAGTTCAATTACTAGGTTGGGTTTCAATTTGGTTTGCCATCCAACAAATTATCCTCTGTGTGGTAGGCTGGTTTTTATGATAAATCATACATGATTAATGTAATTTTTTTGTATGGTACAATTTTCTCTAGAATTTGGCATGTTTCTTGTAAATTTGTTTCACACAATGTGGGTGGATTTTCTTATGTTGATGGCCATCACAATCAAAAGTTCAAAGGGCTACTAATCTATTAGTATCAAACCCATAATCAACGCCCAATACTCCAGATGAATTCAACAAAAGAGCTACCATGTTTCTTGTCTAAGACAAAAAAGAAAAGCATGTGTCAAGAAAACCTTTTGCTAGATTCATTAGACTTTTTTTCTTTTGGTGTTTCGTCACTAAGTTCAAAAAATTCGCCCAAAAAAACAAACAAGGGAAAAAGCCTTTGGTTTCATGAGCTTGGTTACAAAGATCATTGGTAGTACAACCATATGCAAAAATGCACATAGGATTGCATAAAGGGTTGACTTGTAAATCTCCTCCAATGAATCTACTTGAAGCTTGGATCATCAAGTAATGGTTTTCTTAAATATACACCCTCCATGGTAGCCCCAAAAACCCCTCCTTCATCCTTTTTTTTTTTTTTTCCCAATCATGGATTGTGTGTCTTGTTGTAGTTTTTAAAAACCCTTACAACTAATCAAAGCTTTCAAATTAACCAAGTCAATTTCATTTTTAGAATGCCATTGTTACAAGCAAACAAACAAATAAGGACAAAAATTTCATACCCAAGGAAATGGCCCTCCAATAGTCACAACAATCGACCGCATACAAAGACCAATATCATGCAAATTAACTAGAAAGGCAAATTGAAAAAAACAACCAAACAACCACATTGTTAGCAAAGCATTCGCATAGTCTTGAATTAAATCAATTGTAAGAATTCGCCCAATGTTGTGATTACTAGTTGGAATTTTATGCTAAAATAATTTTGTCAACTCTATTTAGAGATTCCCCATGATTCATAATACACCGGGGATTCACATATACCAATAATGTACCAACAAGTTATCATCACAACTAAATACATAACAACATGCATTGGAAGCTATATAGGAATGTAATATTGGAAAGCACAATTATTCAAATTCCAGATATATATATGGAACTAGATAAAACATTGAAAAAAAATGGAGGGATTTGAAATGTTACATTGATTTTTGAAAAAATTACAAATTGTTGCAATTCGTTATAATTTACAATATTACATAATCAACTCTAAGGGGTCGTTTCACCATAGCTTGCCAAGATCAACTATCATAAATGTTATATATCTCTAGATATTCATATCTTGTCCCAAAAACCTTTCAGTAGTTAGGTTTTAAACCCTACCAACCAAGTTTGCTTTTGATAACTTAATAAAGTTTTCAACATGTTTCACCAAACTTTCAAGTTGTACACTTGTGAGAAAATAATTTTAAATCATATCATAATCCCACTCTAAAACACTCTTACATTAAGCAAAATACATGCATCACTTCAATTCTCATTAAGGAAGCCCCCAAGTCCTAGAATTTGAAGGGGCTATTTGGGTGTTTATGTTTTGATTTATGGCGACTACATTCTATTAAATTCAATTGCTCAAGCCTCAACATATGTATGGGAAAAAATGGCATCATAGAATACCTTGCAACAAGGGCATCATGACCTTGGAGGGTTTCCCTGTCACATTTTCATTTTACACACTCCACAAATTTGTGTGGGGGTGGATTACTTACACTTGTGACACATAATCCAATTCGGTATTTGGCTTAGGTGGAATTGTTTGTCTTGGTGCAAGATTCACTCTTGCAATTTGTGAGGTAGTTTCTTCACCTACAAAACCCTAAAAGCCCACTCATTAAGCACAAAAATGGTCCATTGAAAGCAAAAATGAACATGGAAAACAATGCTAGAAGATGCCATGGTAGGACACTCACCATCCTTTAATAAATGTTGGAGATCATCACTTGATAAAATAAAGTCATTCCATGACTCATGCTCTAGAAGTGACAATGACGGGAATTGTTTTTCGTTCTCATTTGAGCTCCAAACAATAATTGGAACATTCTCATTTTTCCCCTCACAAACTTCTTTCTTGTCTTCATTCAAGTTAATATGCCCAAGTGTGTTTGGACATTGTGGTCCATTTACACTATCTTCACTAGAGGTGCCATTGTTTGACACATTACTTGCACTAATTGACTTCAAAGATGACATAATTGAGATTGGAGAGCCAAGTTTTCTTCTTGCCAATTAATAGTGGCCAAAGCTGCCTTGTTCAATTCTTTTTTATATCTCTTGGTCTCTTTAATTAAAGTAGGCCACAAATCTTCCATAAGAATTCTCTCACAATTTAATATTGAACTTTGACCATTAACAAGCCTAGTCTTAACATTTTCACACAACTTTGGAACATCTCAAAAAATTGAAACGTTGACTATAGAATCCTCACAAGTTGCAGTAAAATCCTTTACAACTCCTAACAACACATGTAAAGTGGTTAAGAGTTGCACAATGTAGGCCTCTTGGCCAACCTTAGTAACACCATGCTTGGTACAAGCCATTTGTGTACAACACACCAAAACCCAATGCAAATAAACACAACTTTGCACTATACTTGAAAAAAGTTATATGATCTCCAAACAATCACACTTGCCTAGTCACACTTATTTGAACAATAACATATCAAAACCAAGCTCTACGGACAACAAGACACATTGTCCTATCTTAGCAAAATCCAACCTTATATCTACACAAAATATTCAATGCATTTGGAAACCAAAGATGATCCATCATACTAGAATTTTCTATTCAACTAACAATTCAAAAATTCAAATAAGGATGCAAGTTTGATATTAATATAATTCATAATTTCAATTTTGTTTCAGTAATGATGAATTAACAAAATCCAATGTTGATATGATTTAATAAGACCCTCAAACTAATTAAACCATAAACCCCCCATCACAATTAAATTAAAAGCATATGGCATGCCATGTACCACACTAAAACTTTATGGCATGTTATGGGTTTTGGGATACCACATCCCAATGGTGTGCCTTGTCCATATGTTGTGACGTGTCTATATACCATGCCACATCCATAAGGCATGATAGTATTAAAACCATCTACATTAATGGAAATTCAAGGTAATTTCAAATTAGGTTATATGGGCGTGAAAAAGGCCCATTGTGTTACGTCATGGCTTGTGGCACTTCATGTCATGATGTCATAGTGGAAGACTCTATGATCCATGACACCTTCACGTCACAACAAACATGCTGCATAGGATAGATGTTGTTCCACCATTCCAAGGCAATTGGAGGACTCATGGTTGAGGAAGTTTGGACTTAGTAATTTCATATTCGTTTTCTTTATGTGTTCCTTTGGATCATTATGGAGTAATTTAACATGGAAGCTACATTAAAATTTGGTTTGAGTAGGTGATCATGAGTTCTTCAATAATTCAATCTAAGCACAACTAGTGGACCCAACAAAGGATTTGGCAACATATATGGGTATGGAGTTGGCAACATGCCAAGTTGTTGCAAAGCACACTTCATTAAGCAGAGAACAAGATAAAAGAAGAAGAAGGTTTGGGATTAGGGTAAGACTGGTGCCTTGTCTGGATAAGACTAACACCTTGTCCAAAGGGTAGTTTCAGGTGTTGGACATAATATTAGTTGATGCCAATTGTAGTGTTCAACAAGTTTATTATATTCGTATGTATATAAACTTCATGTTGTGAAGCTAATGGTTTGACATTTTGTGAGTTAAACTGAATGATTGATTGCGTGGTTGAGTTGGTTTTGTTGGGAACTAACATAGTAGATACCTTCAAAATGTTGATGTGTGGATGTTTCGACAATCTTCTACATGTGTTTGACACTAATGTAAATATCACTTCAGCTAGCCTTGTCATTGAAAGGAATGCCAAAAGTTTTGTGTGCATTTCTTGAAGTACAAATTGGGTTGTCTATTGGTAGGTGGACACAAGAATGAATAATGCTATTGCATTTTTTCAATTGTACTATGAAAATTTGTTGAATGTGAAATTATTGTTCTTATATTAGTGTTGATGTGTGGTTTGGCTTGGATGATTAGTGGTGTGCACACTTATGATCAATTCTTTTTCTTTTTCTTATCATGGTTGCAAGCATTGAGAATCTTGAGCAAGTCACCCCATGGCAACAACTTTGGTGAATTATGTTCATTTTCATGGAGTGGAACCTTCAAACGATGTAATTGAGTTTGAGCTTATTATAGGCGAGGGAGATTCAAGGATAGTCAATGGACACACCATCCACATTGGAGATGTGAGTAAGGCTTGGATGGGACACATGTAATAATTAGTTGAGAGACTATATGAAGGAATGTTTGATTACCATCTATGATTTGACAACACTTGGATAGGTTCATGATACATGTTCATGTGGAAAAAAATGTTGGAATATGGACTTTTAGATTGTATTGAACACTATCATGTTAAAGAATCAATAGGATATCCATTTGGGGGGGAGAATCCATCCTTTTTAATAATGATCTTTTGCAGTGATTATCCTACGTCAGAAACATGTAGAAATGTTATCCAATGGAAACAAAGTTTATATGACTTGTACCCTTGAGCTTATTCTTTATGATCAATGATGTTATCCTCGTTGCTTGAATTGATTTCATTTGTCAAGCACATTTTGTGGTTTTGTTGTTTTAGGGTTGGTGCAAATGTGGAATAATGAAAAAACAATGGTTGATTAGACAAGTGTGGAAAACATTAACATTGGAATTTACATTATTGGTGGCTGATTGTGATTATAAGCAATAGAAGCAATAAAAGACCTCTATGTTGTCCTTCCACAATCTACCCTTCATGACCAATTCAATGTTCAACCCAGTTTAGATGATAGATATTGATTTCATGGGTTATCATCTTGATTTCATGGTTTTCCAATTCAAACTATTCATTACTTTATCATTTATCAAATGTCAGACAAGGGACAAAATAAAAACTAAATATAAAAGGATAATTATGCATGGAATATTCTTTTTGCTTACAAAAACTAGGGTTCAAATAACATGCTAACTAATGACGGTTTTGCTATTGCCACACATATGAACAAGAAGGTAAGTTATACATTTTGAATTATGCAATTTGCTTAAATCTAGCACATTCCATTTAATTGAAGTCGATGAAGTGTTTTGTTGGCAATACTTATCAAGTAAATTATTGTATACAATTTTTCCTTAGCACCATCTAATGATTTATTTCATTGGATACATTTTTCTAGCTTGGCAATATTGAGGTCCATGCATGCAAAATTATTACTAATAGATAAGATTGATATGGTGAGAAAGTTGAAGGCAATTGGTGTCACAACAATGGTAGAGTGATGGCACAATCTATGCACAATCTTTGAAGCATGTTGAATTGTAGCCCAAGGAGAGCTCAATTTTAAAAAAAATGTTTAATGTTATGGTCCACTTGTTAAAACAAGGGTACATATAATCATTGCACTCAATTGTGATAGCAAACATTAGAATGCGATTCTAATTGTTTTTGTAAAATGTAAACATTAATTTGTGGTTTACACAAATGAATTTCACACCCAATCTATGAGTGTCGGTAGTCATAAAATTTTAACACATATACAAAAAACTTGGCTACAAGCTTTACTTATAAAAATTTGATGTTAGTACTAACACAAACTTGATTTGTAGTTACAATTTTCTTTATCACATTTGCCATTACACAATTATCTTTGAACAATTGCTTTAACACAATGATCATATGTAGGAGCTTTGAATTAGGAGGTATTGTATAATGTATAACTATGTAGGTTTCCCTAATGGACCATGGATTAACTTTAATTGCTAAATTCATTTATTGGTAAACTTGGTAAATGAATGTTTTGTTAGTAGCAATAATAATTAATTGATTTTGACATTTTCTTTAATGTGACCGACTTGATGATATAAGTTTTTAAAGGTTGAGTGCTCATTTCATTTTGATTTTGATTAACCTATTACATGTGACAATTTAAACACATGCACTATTACAAGAATGGAGTGTAGTTCATTAGCCTAAATCATTATGGGACCTTAAAAGTGAAATAAGTTCATTGCATTTTAGTGATTCGACCATGGTTAAAGTTATTTCATTATAATATCATTATGTAAACATCATGTTTCACTACTAGTTGACATAATTCACTATTATGATTTATTGTGGTAAATACATTTATTTTTATGTTGTTGTTTTGAATACCCTATGTTATTTTATGATGATATACCTTATATAGTTTTAAGCTACCTTACTTATTATAATTTATACCCAAAATTATTATAAGTTATTTTACCTTAAACTATTATATGTTATTATATCTTAAGGTTTCTTAGTTAGTTTATTATAAGATTTTTACTTTAAATTATTTAAAACTAAATTATTCAACTAACCTTAGGCTATACCTTAAATTATTTTAATTCTCAATTAATATATGTTATTTCAAGTTATACTTTAAGTTATTCAAGATCATTATATTTTATGTTATTATTTTAAAAAAAATCATAACTATGACAATTTATAATATAATATAATATAATATAATGACTTAAGGTAAAATAACCTATAATAATTAATAATAGCCAATGAAACATAATTTTAAATAACCTACAATAAAATAATTATCAATAGTCTATGATAATATAACATAAAATATCCAACAAAAAATAATAATATAATAACCACCAATAACCACCAATTATCATTAATAAAATAACCATTAATAACCACAAATATAATAGTCATCAATAACCACCAATAAGATAACCACCAATAGCTTACAATAAAATATCCAACAATATCCACTAATAAAATAGCCACCAATAACCACTAATAACCATTAATAAAATAACCTACAAGAACCAAAAAAACATAGAATGGCCAAAAAATAGGCTAAACCATTGCCAATAATATAATATCCATTAATAACCACCAATATCCACCAATAGAATAACTACTAATAGCCACCAATAAAATAACCAC
>Ga0116228_10000963_pt1 | contig 23374 bp, 23 predicted proteins | sample S1TSphfallax_2_FD_89694 | JGI IMG/M metagenome (GOLD analysis project Ga0116228, IMG submission 89694) | Host-associated microbial communities from peat moss isolated from Minnesota, USA - S1T2_Fc - Sphagnum fallax MG | ecosystem: Host-associated > Plants > Peat moss > Unclassified | place...
AACTTGCCATCATCCACCATTAATTGCTAAACTTTGTCATCTTTAACTTTTGGCAGTTGATGGCATCGTACATTCTCCATTAAGGTTTCATCCCATATTTTCTCATCATAAATGTAGCATCTCCTTTACAACTCAAACTAAGTCCCTTAATTTTCACAACATGAATGTAAAGTGGAACAATTACAAATCATGTCGAAGTTTATCCCATAATTTGTCATGTTGCCCTTAACAACACAAAATCCCCCTCCTTCACCTTGTTGCAAAAACCAATGACCATCCAAGTACTTTACAAACATAAAAGGGACCTTCCCAACTAAATGCAAATGATTTCTTCTTGCCTGGCTTCTTCATCTCCACAAAAGTCTCCCCTTCCTTAAACCCCAAAAACATATGTTTGTTTTTCTTAGAAACATATGCCCATTTTTATTTGACTTGGGCCTAACAAATGTTTTCTGAAACTTCTCCATGCATTTTTGAGATCAGTCATAATTTACTAATCCATTTGTGTTGTAACAGCAATAGGATTTTCATCATCATAGTTGGTTTGAACCAAAGGATTCAGAAAGTTGTTAGCTTTCAATCGAGGAGTCCTCCCTGGTAATAACATATGAGGAGAAAATTTTATACTCATTGGTACCCCACACCTATATCCAAACAGAATCTTGGGCATGTTTTTATCCCAATCCTATGCATGCTCAGGATTGGTAGACAAAATTGTGAATCCATGTTTGAAAGTCTTTACCAATCTTTCCATTATCCCGTTGCACCTTGGCCATTGAGGTGTAATGTATTAATGTACAATGTCATAGTTTTTGCACAATTGATTGAAATCAACATACCACTAAGAGCCATTATTGGTAAGAATGTATTTAGGAACATTAAATTCGATACTACATGTGCTTCTAACTGGCTTACATTACTTGCAAGGTCTTATTACTTCTATTGTGTTGGAAATAACATTTGTTGACCTTTGCCAATGTTTTTCCTTTTTCAAAATGCATAATCTCCTAATGGAGATCCAAAATCAATTGCCAACGCTCATTAGGCCTAGGCACAACCAAATCTTTAAACATTAGGTTATCATTACTCTAATAGTAATGCATAATATGCTTATTCACCCTAACCTTTTTTGCCTCTTCACACTATGTGGGCATTTGGTTGCCATTCATCACTAACATGGACATGTTGTCCCCCCAAATTTCCATATTCTTGGCATCTTTCTAGTCATTGTTTGTTTTGGAACTTTTTGTCCTAATTTTTGCATCATCAAGTGCTTGAGTTTCCTCAACCATCTACCAATGACCTATGACATCCCATAACTCATTCTTATTATTTTTTAGCTTGCCTATTTCATTTATGCCATTTGCCTTTTCATTGCATTGCACTATGTTTTTATTCAAATCACTATCAACATTTATCAGGGCTTCTCCCCTTTCAATCACTCCAACTTCAACCAAAAATAGATTTTTCAGTAAACCTTAACTTCCTAGCTATTACATAATCACTCCCATCTTGGAACTCCTTATTCTTGTCTAAAATGTTTCCTTTGGTGAACAACTTGGCCTCATCAAATTGAAGTCTTGGATCTTTTCAATCAAATCCTCTTGTTCATTAGTAATGTCCATAGGATTTTGACTAAATGCATCTATGTTGGTGTGCCTAGAATCTACTTTGTGTACAATTTTGAAACTGAAATGTTGTATTGTAATGATCCATTTACCCTTTCATCCATAGGCATGTGACAAAGTAACTAACCACTCCAATGGTTTATGGTTTGTGTGGAATGTAAAACGGTTTTGATAGAAATACTGCCAGAAATGCATGATGCCCCAAACCAATGCATAACACTCACCTTCCATAGGGTGAAACTTCTTTTGAACCAAACATAATCCTTTACTGGCATAAGCAATGACTCGTTCCCACCTCCTTTCTTTTTGTGAACATATGGCACCGACTCCACGAGTGGACTAGTCACGTCCAATATAAATGCTTTTGTGAAATCAGGTCTGATTAGGATGGGTGTTGTGATCAATGCAACTTTTAGTTGCTCAAATGCACTTTAGCAGGTCAAATCCCACTCAAAGGTGGAATCTTTTTTGGTGAGAACAAATAGGGGTATGACTATTTGAGAGTAGCCTTTAACATAGATATTGTAATACCCTATCAAATTTAAAAAAATGTGCACATTACTCACAACTATTGGAGTTGGAAATTCAATGATGACCTTTATCTTTTTTGGATCTGGCTATGTACCATCATGACTTATAATGTTTTAAAAATGCCAAACTAGGTTTTGCAAACTCACGTTTTCCAAGGTTAAGTTCAAAATTAATTTCCATTAACTTCGATAGAACATAGCATAGATGTTTTAGGTGTTATTCCTAGTTCAAACTATGGACATTTAGGTCATCCACAAATACTTAAATTTTTTTGTCAAGGTAGGCTCCAAAAACCTTCCTCATAATCCTAGAGAATGCGCTAGTTGCATTTTTCATGCCAAAGGGCATGACTATTTAGTTGAATAGTTTAGACTTGGTGATCAATGTGGACTTGTGGATGTCTTTTAGTGCCATTTTAATTTGCCAAAACCCATATTGCAGATATAGGGTAGAAAACCATTGTGCCTTACCAAGTTGTGTCAAGAAATCATGAACAAGAGGCATGGGAATGCATCCCACTGTTGTTGAAGATTTAATGGCTTGTAAATGCCACAAAATCAGCAACTACTATTCTTTTTTATTAACAATGTAACTTTGTAAGCATATTCAAATGAACTAGGTTTCATTTTGCCCAATGTTACCAACACGTTGATCTATTTTTTTACTTCAACTTCTTCCCAAAAGGAAAGTATGTTGGGTGTAATACGATAGGGAGGAAAACCCTATGTGTCAATAATGTGTTCTCCCATCTTGCAACACCCAAGTTTTCCTTTATATCATGCAAATACATTAAGGAATTATTCAAGTAGCTCCCATAACTGCTTAGTTTTGTCAAACTTTAAATCACGATCAACCTTGATTTTGGATTTCATTTTGGTCCATATTTCTTTCTCTTGGTCATGTGCTTGGGATGGTTGTTCTTCACCCAACATACCCAACTCTATATCCAATTGAAAAACCCCAAACACTTGGGCATACCTTGCAGCATTAAATTGTTCATTCTACAACTACTCCTTTTGTGTAACATATTTCATCTAATGCTTCAAATCCTCAAAATTAGACACCTCACCAATGTGCACGTTGTTAAACTATTCTTCCAAAATTAAATGCATGATTTAGTTTGGACCTTCCTTTTTTACAATTTTTTCAAATACATTGTCCATCAAATCTTCATCCTCCTTTGCCTTCTCCGGTATGAACATATTATACTATTCATCATCTATCACAGTTGTTGTGTCTTCATTAGAATCATCAAAAGAACAAGATTTAGGCTCATCATTTAACAATGAATTGTTATAATCCTTCCTAAGAAACTTTTTTTTTCCATTCATCAAGTTCCCAAGGCCCAATACCCCATAATTTTAGGGTTCCTCCTTGGTTGTATTTTTCAACCTTGTAATGTCTTCCAAGATTGGATGCAACATGTTTACAATATTCAATGGTAACGTTTGCACATTATTAGTAGGTCCTTGCCTAATTTGTATCAGAACTTTTTCCACATCAACCATTGCATCAATCTTGATGAGAAAATCTAAACCCAACAACAAATCATAGATGTCAATGTCAAATTGACCCACTTCAAACCTTCATCCCATTTCTTCTATGCCAATTTGACAAGACTCTTTAAAGACTCTAGTTCTCCTAGTATTTTTAGGATAGTTTCCATAGGTGATAATGAGATTTTTCCCTTGATGCAATTTATCAATATTTTAAATCTTAGTATAGAGCTACTTTTCAACCCCACAAGCACTGCTTTTCAGTCATTTGTGGTGTCATCTTCCATTGCTTCAATAAGTAAATGTCTTCTTGGAATTTTGGCCTTGGAAAAGAATCATGTTTTGCTCCATATAAACAATTTAGTTGCTCAAGAGTCGTTTTTTCATCATCAACTAATACAAATGATGCTTTCCCATCTTTCTTTCTTTTCCAGCATTCATCCTTTGTGTGTCCCATACTAAAACATTATCCACATTTTACCCCACAATTTTCCGTTTTATGTGGTAGACTGCACTTAACACATTTTGGTTTTAGGCCTCCTATATGTAAGCATGTAATGGCTATGTGGTCATGGGTTCTACAAATTTGACACATGGTAGAACTTCTAGCTCCCAATGGTATTGCTCTAGCAACCATTTTTCCATGCTAAGTATAAAGAATTTCACAAATCTACATTTAAAGTTTATAAGTAATGTTGGGATTTGAATATCTCCAACATATGGTGGTGGCTTCTCAATTTATAAATGAAGGAAGGTAAAAAGGTAGGAGTTAGAAGGTTTATTTGCAATAGGCCCTTTTCTTCATGATTGTGAATTGCTTTCCATGCAATCCAATACAAATTTTCCTCTTATGCCTTTGACTATAGAGCTTGCTCTGGGCTCCTCTTCAATTTCTACTTCAAGCATCCTATTGCTTTTAATCTTACTGTTGAAATTTATTTCATTAGATCTTGCATGAGCCCAACTCAAAACCCCTTTCCACTACGACATAGCCTCCAACTTAATACACAAGCAACAAATCCTAAAAATCTACCTTAAAGATTTTATCTCCCTCTTGAAGCTCACCATTGCATTTAGGTTTGAAGAATTTAACAGAACTTCCTAGTGGTAGTGGATCTACAGGTATCAAAATGTCTCTTAATCTAGGAATATGATTAGGGTTTTCATGAAGCTTCTTGAATTTCTCACTTTGATTGATAGGGCCATCCAAAAATGTAAAAAAACATGGAGCTATTCATGCTAATGAGGAGCCAATTCCAATCATCATGTGAGATCTTCAACCATATTGTTGTTCATATGAAAAATCTTAATAGTGCCACTTTGACTACAATATCTCCTTGCCTTGCCTCCCTAAGATTAAATCGCACGATTTCAATTACAGCAAAACCAAAAATATGTATCATTAATGTACTTGGAGGTGGGTGTCCCTCAAAGTGGCACCGATCAAACTCAAAGATGGTGTTTTTGTTGTTCATTTTGACAATAATAATTTTCCATAACCTTATATTGTTGCAACATCTCCCACTAGATTGAATTGTTCTGATACTAAAAGACATGGGTAGAGGAATGTTCCCCTCACATCAATGAATCCATCTCCATGAACATAACTTAAACATAATTTCAATAATTTGATAATCCAAACCAATGCACAAGTCCAACTAGAAACTATCCTAGCCTATGCAAAAAACTAAATATACAAGTTTATGGGGGTTAGATCATTTTGATTTTTCTCTCATGAATCTCAACTGACGTTGTTTAGTAGAATAAAACACCCACCCTCCCAAACTTCAACAACCCAACATAACACAAAAGCATGAAACAAAAAAAGGACAAAAAGATTATCAAAGATGAGGAACATAATTCAAAAGAAAACATGGCAAAGATTTATACTAAAGACATGCTTTCCTCTAGAGGCTTTTCATATGCAACCCATCAACCCCTATTGGAGTCCCAGATGAAAAACCACCAAAAAAAAATGCATTAGTGCATCCAGAAATCTTGAAAAGTCAAGCGTTCTCTTCCTTCAAAACCTGAATCACTTAAAACCACACAACACACAAAACCTCCATTTGCCAAATTTTGTCACTTTCAAGATCCTTAATAATCTTCATCATCCCCCAATCACAGACTCCTATTCTTAGTGTTAAACTATAGTTCTCTAAAGGATGTAGAGTGTAGTAGAAACAATTCATCTTTCATAACAATCATAGACTACACCTTTAGGCATTCATCCTTCTAGTGTCACCAAGCATAACAATATGTTTATAACCCCCAAAACACACATGCAAAAACCCAAAGAAAAACCACTAAAAAACTTAGCTTCTCGTAGTAGAAATTCTATGGTACTTTAACTTCCACCTCCATTTGTTCTTGATCAATGTTTAACAATGAAAATCTACCCAACAACGCCACACCACACATACCTCAATCATAAGGAAAACCATACACAAATTAAACATTGTTGTTAATAAAGATTCTAAAAAGTTCATAACTTGCAAAAAAATAAAGCAATACAAAAATAGAAACTCACAAGACTTGCCATTAGCCACCATCAATTGTTGAACATTTGTCATTTTCAACTTTTGATAGTTGACGACATTGTACATTCTCCATTAAGGTTTCATCCCATATTTTCTCATCCCAGTAGCTCACTTGTTAGCATTTTGATATTCTAAGACTAAAACCCAATGGAGTGTTCTTAGCTAAATTTACTTTCCCTTGTTTTTCTTTCAAAGTTATTTTTCCTTTGCAACTATTTTATATTATTCTTTTTCTTGTCCGCTCTCTATGTACACAGAAGTTTTAGAAGAAAAAGGTCAAATGATTCTCTAAAACTTGTGATCGCCATGCAACAGTAGTTATCAGATGGAATCAAGATAAAGTCAAAGGACTGCCACCAAGGCTAAAGATTGTCCACAATTCAAGGGCATGGGCTCTGGAGAGTGCTATGGTTATTTGACCCGTGGTTCCCATTCTTTAAAAAATTCATAATCAAAGAACCACTATTCAAGTTTTTTCCCAGGAAAAATCCGAATCAGAGAACTGGTTATTTCAGGAACATCAAGAACTTGCATGAAAGAAGGGCAACCAACTGTTGGTTGTAAAGGCAGTTCTTTGAAAATTTCAAAAAAAAATTGAGGACCACAGTTATATACCAAAAACTCAAATTTTGAATTTTTTTGACCCCTGTTCAGTATGTGAGAATATATATACCCAGGTTGAGAACCAGAGAGTATCTGTAGCAGATTCTAATATCCACACAACACTGGTATGAAATTCCTAAATTCGTGAGCAGTTTCTAGTAGTTTAGTGTTTATTTGTTCTCATACAATTCCTCCAAAACTTACGCAAACTGAGTTCATACTGACTGGCCCAAATGGAAGCTGAAATTGATACAAGACAAAAATGTACGGGAAGACGATTTGTTCCCATAGGATGCATGTTGTGGTTGTGCAATAGATATGAGTCCTGACCTATAAAGAACAAATTCTCAGTCTGGACAAGAAGAACCTTCCACATATCATCCACTCTTGGTCTGTGCTGATAAGGAGTCAGTGGATTTTATTTTTCTGGCGAATTTGTTTTCAAAGTGGGTGAAAACATGTGGTTTTCTTTGGTTTTCTAGTGGCCAAATTTCAAAAAACATAATTTTGAGGTTTTTTTCAGATTTCTCCATTGGGTTCTAGCATGTAGCCAAAAATATGAAGGATGCTTCAACTTTTTTCCTTTCATATCCTACTTATAGCCAAATTTGGCTAAACTGCCTAACTGATGATCGCCACTTCAACTACATCAAATAAATGATTAAAAAACTCTTTAAATTAACATTAAATGGATTGCCTCTTTTTTAATTGTCCAACCAGCAGCCACTTCCTGGAGTGGAAGATGAGAGTCTAGAGTTGCCTACCGTTTTGTATGTGTCTTGAGGGTTTTTTTGGGCAAAATATTGCCAAATGGAAAAAAAAAAAGTTTAATTGGCAAAAGAAAAGAGTGTTTTGTTGAGTTTTTTAGTTGCCAAATTTTGAAAACAAATCTAATTTCTTTTGAAAAATCTCCAGATATTACACTAAGTTGCAGCATGCTAGCTAAAATGGGAGAAGGATGTTCTATTTTTGTTCTTTTCATATTTTATTACCACCAAATCTGACTAAATCATCTTATGGATGGTCGCCACTTATCACAAAATTGGAAAAAAACCCTTGCCTGCGTGTCTTTGTATTGACTTTTTTTCTGGTCAGCGTGGCTGGTTGGTGAACTATATCGGCGAATTTTTTATTATGTTTCTCCAACATTTGAAGTACCTTTTGGGATTGGCATGCTACTGGCTTTTGTTAGTTATGTTATGGTGCATTCACACTTGATGTTAAATCAATGTCAATGAAAATTTAGGTGGCATCCAAGGTGGGACCCAATGTTAAATGGGTGTTAGTTTTACATACTTAATATTAGATGAATGTTAAACTCACTATAAGTTTAAGTCTTAAATGACTAGAATGGTGTTAATGGACTCAACACTTGAATCCCTAACATCAAGTGTGAACCACTTTTAGTGTGATCCATATTGATTAGTTGGGAGTGGGCCTTTCAAGTTCAGATGTTTTTTAGTGATGGGTCTAATTCATGTGCTATGGGGGTCTAATTCATGTGACCATAGCAAAACAGCTCTGAAACTTTGAGGTCTCTCACTTTGTAGTATTATTCATGACAAATGACAAATTATATAAGTTACAGCATTAGCCCAACTATATAGGTTCCAAGAGGACAATGTTAAGCCCATCATATGGGACAAAAAGAGGTGATATTGGGAACATGTTGGGTAACACATTGAGAACTTGAGGAACATGTTTAAATTCCATTGAAAACTTGATAGGAACATAATGAGAACTTGGTGCAACACATTGAGAACAACAAAGTCTAACACCCCCCTACCATCCCCAAAAGAAAAAAGAACTAGGTGTATTGGGTTATGACTATGAACCAAGAAATTAATTGAACAGTTCTTTCTTGTTCCAGTTTTGAAATCTAGACAATGAATTCTCCACCATATTGCAAAGGCAAAGGCATCACAGACAATATTTAGGTGATGTGTTTATTTTGTGTATTACATGTAATCAAGACAAAGAGGTTGCCCCAAAACATAAAAATCTTTGTGTGGGGACACACCCACCCACTGTAGAATCTTTCTTCTAAGCTTTCTGGCACAGACGTCAACAACTCTAAGCTTTACCTAAGGGGACCACATAACAAAATCTCCATTTTCCATGGCGTTGAACACATAAGTTAATTGCTTCCAGGGTTGTGATATCTCCCACATCAAAATGCCACTCTATTGTGCGTGAAGCCGAAATTCCTTCCCCATCTCAAAGTATTCCTAGTACTGCAATCTTTTGAGTTTCTGAAAAGCTTCTGACCTTAGTTATGTCACAAGCTCAGCTCTGTCCTCCTCCTATTAGCACATAGAGTAGAAGATCAATTGCATCAAATACACCATAGCTTAAATCTTCTCATTATACCTTAGGTGGGCGTTCTTGTTATGAATCTATTAACTCCTGCAAATTGAAACCAGTTGTAGATGGGAATAATACCCATGTGCGGAGTAGTTTGTGTTGTGTGTGTGTGTGTTGTTGTTCCATATTGTGTCAAGTGAAGGTATCGAGACCTTGAATCAGGAGTAGAAGCTCAAATACACCATAGCTCAAATCTTCTCATTATGTTTAGGTTGGTGTTCTGTTGTGAATCTATTACACTCCTGCAGAAACCATTTGTAGATGGGAACAATACCCATGTGTGGTAGTAGTTTGTGTTGTGTGTGTGTGTTTTGTTGTTGTTCCATATCATTGTGTCAAGTGCAGATATTGAGACCTTGAATCTGATAAGGGTTTTATTATTACAACAGCCATGACAAATTATCTTCTAAGCCCACTTGGTAGTAAGAGACAGTTGCTAAGTAGTAATGCTATAGGATCAGGAGGAACTCATGATTCTGTGTTGAAGCTGGCAAGCTTAGGGCAACTAGTCAGAGAGGACAAATTTTCAGCAGCAGCAGCTCCCCATGAACAAAAATTTGTTGCAAGAAAATCAAAATATCAATACCCAGGAGCTTGTGACAATAGTGAATTTCTAGTGTATCAAGATCCATTGTCAGCACTTGCAAGTGGGAAATATGCGAGCACCAATTTGGCAGTAACAACAACAGTTCCACCAATTTCACCCAATTTAGATCGCTCCCTTTCTTCTAAGTTTCATGAATTTGGTCCATCTGTTGAAGATTACTTGATGTCAAGCTCTGTGGATTCACTAGTGGGTGCTACAAGTCCTCAACAAAAGGACGATATTTCCTTGAGCTTCAGAAAGTTTCATGAAGCTGAGACAATTTACAAGGAGTTGGATACTGTTACCGATACCAATCTTTTCAGTGCAGAAGACGGAGGAGGAGGAGGTGCGAAAGGGTTTGAGTTGTCGAGGAACATCTGTGGAGATGAAGAAAGGATCGCGATTTTGGAGCAGTTGCAGGATCCGGAGACCAAACAGGCTACTACTGCTACTGATAGAGCTCAGGATGCAGCGAAGATCGGTTTGCAGCACGAGAGAATGGAGGCCATGAAGTTAGTTGCGGAGAGCTTGAAATCCTCCGGGTTCGGGAATAAGTCCGTTGATAGATTGCGCGAGAATACGAAGGAGGTGAAGGCGTCGTTGCATTATCAGAAGTTAGGCGATGGTATTAACTTGGACCAGGAGAAGGTCGTGAAGTTGCAGCAGCAGGGAGGAGCTTCACCAGGTATTACTAACAATCTCTGGCCTCAGGAGGAGCCATGCGAAAAAGGCACAGGATCACGGAGAAACTGCAATAGCTGGAGTAATAATCATAATCATAATCCATGTGATGCGGCAAGTCTTCCTCGTTTTGCTACCAACCTCAAGCGAGCTTCCCACGAAGATGATGAGAGTGTGCCCAAGTCGCTGAGCAGAGGAGCTGCAGCAGGTTGCCAAGGGGGTGGATTATTGGAGGTTGCTGCGGTCAAGAATGTTGGAGATGGCCAGGCTCGAGACATTCATCAAAACTCCGGCACGCTTAAGAAAGAATGGTCCGGCCATGAGAGCTTGCACAGCAGCAGCATCGGCCAGTGTTCTCCATTCCGCAAGCACAAGAGAATGTTCCCGGAAGCTGTAGCTATGGGGTCGCTGCAAAATCGAGCGCCATGGCCACGAGCTTATGAGGATCACTCACTTGCAGCCCCACTCCAACCCCCGCATGTTCAGGATTTCCTAGCCATGAGAGACAGCTCGTTCTCGTCGCGGAAAGTTGTAGCAGAAACTCACGACTCCGGTTGCCACCAAACGCTCAAATGGTCAGGTGCAGCATATAGAAGCCCCGATGTCGTCCTCCATGCCTCTGACCCCTCTCCAGCCGAAATTAACACAGCAGCGAAGAAGAACTATCCATCTTCGTCTCCGTCTGTGTCACTTGCCCAAGATCCTTTCCAGAGACGGATATCCTGCAGCACGCCGCTTGATGAAACTGCGGCAGAGAATCAAACACTGACTCGAGGTACGTCGTATTCAGAAACAAATGGACTTATAACTCAGCTCATGAGCACGGAGCAGAGTCCATATCTACAAGTTCCTGCACTAACCACTAACAAGCCCATTAAACCTTCACCTTCTAGAGAATTACAAACCATGGAGGATGATAATCTGGGGATTGTCTCTCTTTCCAACACAAACGCAAAGAAAAGGTCCAGATCTCTTGCCAATGAACAATTACCTGCAGACTCCAATGAATTCTCATCTTCCAAAAGACAAGAAGTCACAACAGAACCCTGTTCTACCAGCACACTGGAACATGAACTGGAATTATGCCACTCTAGTGTGCCGGGAGTTGCTCCAGCTGCAGGGGATTTGATGAATTCCAATGTGTCTGTGAGTTCTGCAACCCCGGTAGTACCCTATGCACGAGATCTCATGGAGGTTGAGGATTGGATAAATCTTCTGGCAGCTGGGCTTGGAGTTGACCCGGAAGAATACACACATCAAGATGATGGTTTTGTCCCAATGGAGATCAATACAGGACCTCAGTCCCCAATGTCAGACTTCACCGGGGGAATGGCAATGTTATTTGATTACATGTAATCTTTCATCATCTTTATGAAGTCTATCTGCAAGCACCCTGCAAGATGTGAGCTTTGAGGTCATGGACAAATGCTATTCAACTGCTTGCTTGCAACAAAAGTTTGATTTTGATAACCAAGGTGCAAGTAGCTGATGCAAGCTTGATGCCACATTCTGCCACCCATGTGCAACCCTTCCTTGATTCATTCTTTTGGTTTTAGTACTCAATTTTTTGCATTCACTTTGTGGTTTTTTTGCATGTCTTTGAATGTGCTCTTGATCCACTTTGCAACTAGTTCTTCAGCTCCCCAACTATCATTCCATAGCTTCCTCTCACAACATTGTATTTTTACATGATTTATGTGTGCATGGTAATTATAAATCAGAGTTAGATTGATGAAGTTTCAATTATCACATTCTATGATTGTAGCTCCGCATTGCAAATGTTGAACATTATGTAACAATTATTTCAAATCATATCCTACTTTTCAGGTTTATTCATGGATTTGTATGTGTTTGATATCCCAAGGAGGAAAGTGCTTGTTTTAACCAATTATTTTGCAACTGCATGTCTCCTGCAATTACAATGTGACTCAAAATTAACAGATGGGCTTTTGAAAAATTCCAACTGGATAAGTAGGCCTTCCACAAAAAGATGATGTCTTGAGTAGATTGGTACACAAGGGATGAACATGATAAGATGTTAACAATATAAGGTGTTACCAATAATTCAAAATTTCTTTTCTTTCCCCCAAAACTTCATCTGTCATTTTACCCATGATGACTATCATCCAATGTTGGCTATTTCATTGTTCTTAGATGATTTTTCAAATGTTTCAACTGAATATATGTTCACTATTTTTGACATGAATACACATTAAATTTTTATTATAAATAATTATAATTTAGAATGTATCTTTTTTGTCCAAGACCTCCTTTTGAACATAATTTCGGATATATGCCTTATTCAAATTGGGCTCTTTTTTAAATGCTAAAAATGTTTTGAAAGTAATACAATAAAATGGGATCACATTTCCAAAAGAAAGATTTGTAGCAATAAGCTATGGCCATTTGAAGGGTCAAAAATAAACTACCAAAATGATTCCCAACCATTTTAAATGACATTTCAAAATAGTTCCAATTGAGAAACTCAGTAGGTATTCAAAATAACCTTTTGACAACTAAAGATAACCTTGATAATATTGAATTTGAATAAGGAATGAAGAAGTTACTTGAAATTCTAAATGTTGGAGACTCTTAATTTTGCAAAAATTGAGAGTTCCATTTCAAGAATCACACATTTCTAGCCATTTTGATATAGCCAGTCTTGAAAGCTACAAAATATTCCACATATTTAGGTTATGTTGGGACTTATTAATTTGTGTTAACCCATGGTTCATCTATGCACCATTTTCGTATGAAATGCATTAGTCACTTTCTTTATTTGGTTTGTATAAGAGTTCAACTTGAGGAGCTTGTCTTAATATCATCCCATAGCTTTCAATTTTTTTTCTTATTAATCATTTAAACAATGTTTTATATTTGCCTTCCATTACAAAATTCAGAATTTGATATTTGTTATATATAACCAATATCACTTCACAAACTTAAAGGTGTCTTGTGAAATGTGTTTATTTTACTTGTTAACACCCTATTGCACACATGATTAAATTTGTAAACCATAGATTTTTTAAGCTTGAATATTTCTATGAAAGCCTCCATTATTTGAGGACAAACTATTACATGAAACTTCAATGAAGTTTTAAAGCAAAAACATAATGCTCCATGGATAATTGTGTAGTTCCTATTTCCTTGACTATATTTGAATGATGAATTTATTAAAAGGTTTTGAATATATATATTTCCTATCTTTTAGAGGTTGGAATGTATTTGATAATCAAGTCAATGGCATGGGATCCCTTTTTAATAAAACAATCTTTAATTTCTATATGTTTGGTATGAGCATGCAAGATTGGGCTTTTCATTAATCTTATACAACTTTGATTTTTCCTAAACATAAGAGCTCGTGGATCATTGCAAACTTGAAGTTTAATGAACAATTTCGATAACAATAATATTTTTGGATTTTAAAAAAAAAATTTGATTCTCAAAGTTTTAATGGTTGACATAGCTATAGTATATTATAACTTATTACTTCATTAGTAGATGAAATTGTAACAAAAGTAGACATCTTGCTTTGGATGTTGTGAAGTTCAATTTTAGGAAGCTTAGGTGGAAGTGGACATTCACAAGACTAATGTTTTTTTTAAAGCAATCATGATAGGTTGTCCACTTCTTAAGTTTAGTAATGTGCTCCTAATGTTCTTTGTGTTGTTTTAGAGTAAGCTCCATGTATAAGGTTTAACATAATATATACCCCATGTTCCATTTCCCATGCCATTAGCCTAGGCCAAAAATGGCAAAAAAACACATGTAGGCAAAAAAAAATTCTCGTAGCTAATGAGGTGAGGCAACATGCACACCAATGGGCCCATGTTTTTCATTGCCCCAAGCTAATGGACACAAATGTGTAGATTTTGGGTGCACCCATCCACTTGATGGGTTGTTTTGAAGTCTACCCAATGCTTGTTGGGTTTCTCTTCAAAATATGAATGTTGGGCAACTGATTTAATCATGCCTTTATATCATTTTATTTATTTGGGGTTCTCATTTGCGTTTTTTATCATGAGGTTTCATATCTCTACGAAATGTAAAAAATACAAATAATTAACTTCAATTTCTTTAAATTCTTATTAAAATGAGATTAAAAAAAAATTGATTTGAAAAATTATGAAAGAATTGATTAAAATAAAACACCTCAATTTCAAAAAAAAATAAAATTTTAATATATATTTTTATTGACATGTAGTATTTTATAGTTAATTTGATGTTATTTAAAATTTTCAATAAGGCTTTGATGAAGATTTAATAATAAAAATATAATGAAATTAATTTTTAGTTAATTAAATTTTTTGTATTGTTGTTGCCTTTTATATTATAAAATTTTATTATTGCCCTAAGATATTAGACATGCATGTATGGGGGCAAACACAACTAGTTTTTTTCTTGAGAAAAGGATGGGCGTGTTGGATTTTTGTCATTCCCATTTTGTTCCCAACATGTTCTCAATGAGTCCTCATTTTATCCCATATCCTTTGTTTTAAGTCTTACTCTTATTACTTACATAAACAATTCAACAACAACTATATGGTTGAATGGCTCATTTTTGACAAATATACACTCCATGTAGGTACATAGAATTATTTTTTTTAAGTGATCAAATGGACATGGTTGTTAATTTTTAAGATTTCAATATTATAATCTTTAATTATCAAATGTTGATTCATTTATGAAACTTCTTAAACCTTGGTCAAAATCTATATCAAAAGTTATTGATGATTATTATGGTGGACGTCACTTGGAAATCCCTAAAAAAGAAATCTCACAAAATCCACATGAATGAGACCCAAATAGAGATTTCAAAAACATTTTCATTAGGCACACAAAATTTGAAAAACAAAAGAAAAAGCATTTCAGAAGGACTTTTGAGAATTAGGTTCATTTTTTATTCTTCAAAAGTCTATAACTACCATTTGGTTAAGGGTTAAAAAAAAGGATTTCACATCGAATTATATTATTTCATTTTTAAAAGCATACTTAATCATTGTAAAAATATAAAATGAATTTTAATACAAAATTTTCAATTGATTAACAATCTAATCTACAAGCCAATTCATATTTTTAAACTTCAAAAACTCACTATTGATCATGAACACAATATTTTCAAAAAATAGTTATACATATGTGTTCATAATCATGTTGTTAATATATTATCAATTGTTAATTAATGAATTCAAAATTATGTTATTTTCCAGAGCATCTACGCACAATGCACTCTAACAAAATAAATATTGTGACACCAAAAGTGAAGTCATTCAACCACACAATCGCCCCCAAAAGAGGAGATTACAACTTACAACATATCTATTTTGGGACTGTCCAAAGCTTGATTATTATTATCTTGTGATGGGCCAATCAAAGATGCCCATCACAAGAAGAAGAAGAAGGAAAAAAGATTTTTGGGGTTCCACAACTAATAAATATTAGACACAAATATGTTGTTATACCTTCATCCAAAGAAATAACAACTATTTCCCAAAGTATAGTATCTCATTTGAGTAAGCTCGCTTGAAAAAATTGAAGCATTTTCTCAAATGTAGAAATATTGTCCCACAGGAGGAAGGACTGAAAATTGTTAGCAAGACTACCAGTCCAACTTTTGACATCATTTCAAGATCATCAATCTTCTTCCCCATATTGTCCATCTAGTGATAAAGGTTTTATCAAGTCTAGCAAGGTAACCATACACAATACCTCCATCCGTGAGGTTGCACTTGTGAAACTATTTGGTAAGATAAGTAACATTCTCCTCAATGAAGCAAAATCAGTGTAGCCCATGCTAAAGTCTTGTGTTTTAACAAGTTGTTGCATATGCATTTCATCATTAGAATTTATGATATTCACAACATGTTTGTCTTTCATATCCCAAGTAGGCTTATCATTTGCATCATGACGTTTAGATTCACCATTATGAGCTTGAAAACTGAATTTGAGTTGAAACTTCCGAAGGAAACAAATTCTTGCCATTTGAGTGCCTGATTGTCAGTACTTCTTTCATGTTAATAGACATACCAGGGACTGCTACAGGCTCAGAAGTTGCACCAATAAGTGTACTCAAAGCACTCATTGCAAAATCAATGAAAAACTCTCAATCAACAAGTCTGCTTGAAGCAGTGATAATAAAGTCAAGAAAAAACCATCAATCAACAAGGACTATTGCATGCACAACAGTTGTGCCAACAGGGGTACTCAAAGCAGTCATCCTAAGACCAAGAGGAAGAATAAAATTAATCCTTTTTTTCTCTATTGTGGGCCCATAAGCTATAAACACACATAATTGAAGAGCAAGACTGATGCTCAATAGTGGAATGAAAACAACAAATTTTTTTTACTGACAAAGAGCAAAAACAGAGTGTAACACAAATATATATTCTTGGAGTAAGCATGCAAGCCTGAAAGTGTCTGCCCAAGCCATATTACTCATCCATTAACTGAATCACAAGTTGGGCATTGGTAAGATGTGCATAGTCAAGAGACCATTCAATGTCAAGAGGATGCCAAGTTTACTGTTTGCCAAAGCTATGCTAGAGTACTTCTGCATCTTCTGTAAAGGTGGATACACACTGGAGAGGCTGTGTTTCTATGTACACATTTGGAGACTAGTGTACTCTACAATTTCAAGAATGTGCATATGAAGATTGTGTCAGGATTTGCACATATGATAGCAAATTCAACTGCAAAGGTCAGTGAGTCCAAAAACTAAATTGTCTTCTCTGTCTGGTCCCATGTACACATACATCAACATGCAGCAGTAGATAGTCAGTCAAGTGGAGTCACTTTCTCCAATCAGTCACTTGAAAATAGGTGTAAATTTGCACTCAGACAGTATTCAGAAAAACAGTTAATAGATGTCCACCAAAAGAGCAAGCAATGGTCTCTATTCTGAAAACCCTACATCAGTCAATGATGCTACAAAAGGGAATTCCAGGCTCCTCCAGGCTCCAAATGGTTTACACTGCAACTCATATTGCACAATGTTGCCTGGAACTCTTTATCCAATTGTTTATCAGATCATCAAGCCTGGCTGGTGACAACTGGGTAAGGCTCATTGCGAATTATAATTTATGCACCGTTCTAACTCCAAACATGAGAGTCTTTCTCCATTGCACACTATTATGCTTCTAAAAACCATTTGATAAAAGCACAAGACAGAAAGGTCATGAGTAAAGACAAACTGAGTGTTGAGGCAGGCAAGGTCATTTGGGTGTCAACTTGTTAAACCTTGGCAAATTTGAGCACCATGGTTCATCCAAGGAATGTGTACATCAAAGGTGAACATAATGGTGTAATTAAAAGAATCAAATGCTAAACTGAAAATAATCAATAAGTGCATGATTGAGATGTGTGTTGTGACAGCCAAGAAAGTTCATACCCACAACTTATAACCCAGATACAGAATGCTGTTGTGTCATTGCTGCCTCAAGCTCATGAAATTTTCTAGACCCGGACTTGGATAGTTTTTGTGTGCAGCCAATAAGTTTTCATCATGAGTCACTGCCTCCAGTCTTTGCCATAGTCCTGAACCTGTGTGTAAGATCCTGAGATCCTGGTCTGCACTCTTCAGCATCTCCACCACCTCCTGCATTGTTGGTCTGCTCTCTGGTGAATCTTGCGCACACATGGTTGCTGCCTGCCATTGTACATAAGCACTTACTTAGATGCAAGCTGTAAGCTATGGAGACATTATACCCAGCATTTACTGGATATAGACAGCCTGCCAACCAAGAAAGCCTGCTAACACACAAAATCACCTAGCAATGTGAATATAACCACCTGTACCAGCCTGATTAACTCATCCTCCTGGAATTTGCCTTCCAGCTTTGGATCAACTAGGCCATGGATATTTCCTTCCAAGACCAAGGGGCCAGCCCACTCCACAATCATCCGCTTAGTGGTCCCTATCCGTTCAATAGGCTTCCTCCCACTGATCAGCTCCAGCAGTAGTATTCCAAAGCTGTATACATCACAACTCTCTGAAACCTTTCCCCACCTGGCATACTCTGGTGCTAAGTAGCCAAAAGTACCCTTCACTCGTGTTGTTACATGTGTTGCACCCTGTGGAATCAGTTTTGCAAATCCAAAATCTGCTACCTGAGCGTCAAAATTGTCATCCAAGAGAATGTTGCTGGCCTTGATGTCCCGGTGAATGATGTGAGGTGTTGCATAGTGGTGTAAATATCTGTACAGAAACAGCGGAGGGATAGCCAACCATGATCACTGTCATCCACATGCTTCTCATTTTACCACAAAGGGGTACTGAAGCAGAGGAAGTAGCTGATAAAGTGAAGCCACTTTCATTGATTGATGATTGTCTCTTCAATCCAGAACACCAAGGTTATTTTTGGTGGTTCTTTTGTAATGTGAGGGTTTTGTATGCCTAGAAAGAACTAATAAAATGCCCTTCATATCAACTGTCATATGAGAGATCTGCTTTGGACGTCTAGAACTAAAGGCAACAAGAAGGCTGATGTAAGTAGAAAGAAAACTGGTGGAAGTACTTACGCAAGGCCTTCAGCAGAGCCAATAGCAATTTTCATCCTCTGTTGCCAATCAAGGGTGGACTCTGATGAGAATTGGCCATGCAAATGAGAGAACAAACTGAGCTTTGGCATGTAGTCATACACAATCAAACGCTCCTGACCCTCTGCACAATAACCCTTCAGGCTCAACAGGTTTTTGTGTTGCACACGCCCCAGAATCTCAACTTCTACTGCAAACTCCATCTCTGCCTTGGTGCTCCACACTTTCAACCTTTTCACTGCAATCTGCTTCCCCATCACCCAGGGTCTCTCATTCAGCTCCAGAGAAGCAAATTGATACCTTGCAAAATACAGACAAACCAAAATGCACACATATAAGCCAGGCTGCAATTTCCCTCTTGCACTGCTAGTGATATGTAACATGTGATTGAGGACAGCAGCATGCAGAAACAATGTCACCATCATCTCAATATGACAACAATCTGGGTGGTCTCTTTGCTCCAAACCCTAGACCATCCACTAATGGCAACTGATGGCACTGAACATGAGGTTTGATAGGAAAATCTCAGTCAAAAATTATTCTAACAGAAGCTGCAAGAAAGATGGAAAACACATGTTTAAATGTGAGGAACAGGGCACTCCCGTACTTGGTCTCCGCTTGGTAGCTCACCCCAGTACACACTACCAAAGCCACCTTCACCTAGCTTGTTGTCATCGTTGAAACTATTTGTAGCAGCATGCAATTCTCTTAATGAAAAAATGCGCCATGTGCCACCCTTTTTGTTATCCACTGGCCTGCTGCACTCACAACCCAAAGATCAACATGCATATTTCCAATCCAATATGTGATATCAAGGATCTGCTTTCTACACAAGTGCAGTGGTGAAGAGTAGAGATCAAAAGAGCTTGGCTCTGCACCCTTGTTATTGTGATACCTCCTGCCATCTTCCATGATGAGTTTGAACAGAGGAAGGAAAAAGAGGGAGAGCAGCACATATCAATCCTATTCGAGGCTCATCCGGGTGATTTAGACATAACCGTGAGACCTTTATACCATTCCACGAGTCATGAAGATATATACAAGAGTTGAACAAGTCGCCCCCAGACAACTTGCCCTTACCAATGGCAACATGACACCCCCCAGCCAGGACATGGAGCAAGAAGGAAATCCTGAAAGTATCTTTTGGCTACATACTCTTATTACCATCTCTATTCTCACCACCCATCTCCCTTATCCCACACACATGTATCTGAATTCTCTGACTTGAGTTGACACTAGTTCTAGTGGCTGTCACTGAAGAAGGAAAAAAGGGGAGGAAACTCACATGTCTTCTTCAGCTGCCCCACCGCAACACCATTTAGCGAACAATGCCATAATTTCCTTCGATCAGCCCCACTCTCTCCTCCGCCTTCACTTTCTCTGATACCAAACTCACTGCGTCTCCCTCTCCTTCTGCAGTCTTATTATTGAGCCCTCTTTCCACAGCTTCAAGTTGAGAATCAATAGCTGTTGTAACCCAACTCAGCTGCAGTAGTAGACAGAAACGCCATGGCATCTTCTTCTATACTACCTCCTCTGCTGCTCACAGACCACAGACTATGCATCCCATCCAAGGCTGTCTATCTAGGAGTAAGCAACAACAGCATCCTTGGGCAAATATATAACTCCGACAGCTCTGTACCAATCCCTGGTCCCAACTCTTGTCTAGTCTTCAACGGCCCCAAAGACAGATCTCCACAGCGACAATGATAGAAAAGTCCAGACTCATCGGTTGTCGCGTTGCAATACTACACGCAGGCGCTCTCGCACGCACTCTTTCTCCCTCTCTCTCTATCTCTCTTTGTCTCCTTGTTATTATTCTTTACAGGAGTACAAGGGGCAGCTTCATCACGTCTGTCAAATAATTAAATTAATTTTGAAGATTCCACGTCCCCAAACCGAATATTCTCAACGATTCCCTACTTTGCTTCACCAGATGTTGTTCTTTTGAAAAATAATATATTTTTGAAATTTTCAACCTTTCTGAAAATAATATAATTATTGCCTAAGCTGCCAAGGTACAACACAGTAGAGTTATATGTAAAGTCACCTTCTGTTTCACCCCCTATCTCCTCTGCTTTCGCCCCCTATCCCCTCATTCAGTGGTATCCGCAAAGTAAGGAAATTTTATTGAATCTTGGTATGAAATGCTGAAACTCAGCATTTAATGCACAAGGTTCAAGAGTAATTATAATAATTGTACAGGTAGGAGCAGCGAAAATATATGTAGCAGCAGTGCAGGAGCTCAGGAAAAAGGAAACAGAGGATGAAACTCAGTTTACCACCAAAATTGGTGGAAAAACGAGTTTGGGTCCCAATTATTTCCTTTTGTAAAATTTTCATTCCCAGTTACGCGTTTGATGCCCTATTATGCTGAAACTGACGTTCTCGCCCCCTAATCGCCTGACTTTACGAATAACTCTAGTGTGTGTTATTTTTCTGTTTGCAAAGTAACTTAGAAGTCCGTTTTCCACTGTAACTAGTAACTTGCACGCCTTCAGATCAAATGAATTTGAGCAGTTTTTTACTTGAAATTTTTTCCATTGGCTTTTTGGGGACCTGTGTTTCGCCCAAATCAGGCTTTTTTTTGTTGGCCAGAGTGAACCGGCACCTACATTAGTACCTTCACCTCCTTTCAGTGGCCGGAAAAACTAAAAACCTGTCAGATTTTTTTAAGTGAATTTGGAGATCACTCTACAGAGCACAATTTTATCTTTGCTAATATGTGGGCATTTTGAAAAACGTTTCTGTATTGAGTCGATGGGTGTCACCAGAAAAATTAAAAAAGAAGAATTTTATGACCTGTTTTTACAGGCGGTTACACCCTTGAATCCAGGTGTTCTCCCAAATAAAAACCCCTTGTCTCCAGCTTGAGTGGGCACTTGCTTCAGGAACATCCCACTCCAAGGGCGGTACTCCACACATATTTCACCCTGGAAATGTTAAATTTGGACTCACAGACAGTGATTTTGTTGTAGGGGAGGTTCCCATACGAGTGGGTTCTCCTGACGGAGGGTCCCATCAGGGTGGTAGCCTGAGGGCATTCCCAACCGATGGAGAACACACGAGTATGGGAATCTCCACGTACTTAACAATCTCTTCTTTTTCTTTCCTCCATTCTTTCTTTCTTGTTTTTTTGAATTTTTCTGATTTGTCCCTTGCCTCCTTGTGTTTTTGAATTTTCATGATTCATCCCATCAAAAAATCTTTCCATGGGAACATGGGAACATAAAATATAGTGAGATCTCCCCCACTGCATAACTCCCTGGGGGATCTTCTGCTGGGGAGATCCCTCAAAATACAAAGAGAAATAAAAAGAGAGGTTTTTACATCTTAAGACAATATATTTACCATGATTACAAGCAACCTATTTTTTTTTTTTTAATTTAACATTTTAGTTTCTACCATGGTACCAGTCAAGGTACTGGTTCACTCAAGGCTTGTTTCCTTCTTGGGTGGAGGGCTGTTCATACTTGAGTACTTCCCCAAGTTGGGGCAGAGGAAAGGTGGTTGATTAGGTCCTTTTTCTGACATTTAAAACCATTTGAATATACGACAACAATGTGTCTCTTGCCTCTACTGTGGCTCTTGCCTCTTCTCCTCTTGTCTCTCATCTTTTGTCTTATCTTCCTTATTATCAAAGGCAAACTCCTACTCAACTCCTGCTTTGAGAGAGAGATGAATGGAATAAAAATGTAACTTACAGGTGACGGCCTGGTCCCCATTCCTCCCCTAAACTGAGAGTCATATTAGGGAGGCCTGCAGGACCAGGTCTTCCCCAGTGTAAAGCATGAAAGGGGTTTTAATCAAATAGCACAAAGTCTGCATGTGATCAGCCAAAGGGTTGTTTCAATTGCTGATGGAATCTTTGGCATGGGGAGGTGCTTTCAGTTGCAAAGAAACAATCCTTGGAGTGCTTTATGGGTGTGAGGAACCTCTTTTCAAGGACAATTCTCATATGTATCTTCTTTGTTTCTTCACAGATTTCGGGTTTGGCCTAATTGTGATGTGGAATGGAGGTTTGTTCAATGTGTATTCCAATATGGAAATTGTCAATTCTTTTTGGCAGAAATTATGATATAAACATCGAACACATACTATTTAGAGTGTGAAGTTTTGAAAATGCAAGGGCAGAATTCACCTAAACTAAAGGAATTGAAGTGATCCTTAGAGCTTTGATAGTGATTGTTAAGATGACTTATTCAGTGATTTTCATATCTCATTTGAATACCAGATCTTTTGTCACTAGGGTAAAGCTGGCCATCATCGAACACATACCCATCGTCAAACACTTTTCAATATTTTCTAAATTCCTTAGCCAAAATGAACAATTTTTGTGTTGTCAATGCACAAACTGGAGGGTTACAAACGTTCATTGAATGTCAGAAGTGATGGAGCAACAAAGAAAAC
>Ga0116228_10000964_pt1 | contig 23361 bp, 20 predicted proteins | sample S1TSphfallax_2_FD_89694 | JGI IMG/M metagenome (GOLD analysis project Ga0116228, IMG submission 89694) | Host-associated microbial communities from peat moss isolated from Minnesota, USA - S1T2_Fc - Sphagnum fallax MG | ecosystem: Host-associated > Plants > Peat moss > Unclassified | place...
CTTGGCATTATAACCATTTCATTCAATTTTGAAACAAAGCATCCAGACTATGTTGACAAGAGTTAGCCAGCTTCAATTGTAACCTGATTAACAAAAAAGTGAGTGTGAAGATACAACTGCCAAAAAGCAGTGAGGCACCAAGAGAAGACAATACAGGTAACGGGACTCACATGTTTGTGGACATTGATCTTAACCCAGTCAGCTTTGGGACCCTCATCAACTATATGGGGTTCAAAAGCAGTCACAATCCCATCATTCTGCTTTGCCTTCACTGGGTGCCTCACAGAATCATGCTTCAAACTTCTCTTTCCTGTGTTTGCTACTGCTGAGTTGCTGGGTGGGCTTTGTTCTGTCAACCGTGGTCTCCCCTGTGCTCGTACAGCTTTCACTGCTCGCTCCAGCACAGTTGATGCTCCCTTTCTCTTTACCCCAGTTCCTGCTGCATTTCACCCCTTGCTCCCATAGTCATATCCATTTATTCCAAACCTGGTCTCTCAAGTGCAGCTAAGAAAGACTTTCACTAGCTCAAGGTCCAGAATAGTCCTAGCTGACTTACCACTGATTTATAGGAGAACTGACCTACAAGTTCAGCAGGTACTGAAGAGATTCATCAACAAAGACTTCACTGTTTTCCATCTCTAGTGTATGTCCTAACTCTGGGAAGAACATGTATGCCTCAAGGTATGCCTCTGGGAAGGGAAAGAGGACCACAAGGAGTTGAACATTTGTTACCAATACTTGTCAACTTCTTCTCCTTCTTTGTATGCTTCCCACCAGAGCCTTTTTCCTATGATACAAAAAGCAATCAGACCAACAGAAAGATACTGCACAAGGTCATTCTCAAAATGACATATCACCAGACCTCAGTCAAGATCATCTTGACACTGGAATCAACAGCCTGAAAGTTTAAATTTGAGGATTAAAAAATCACAAAATGTTTGACCATCCAGGGTATCTATACAATGTTCAGTTCAGTTCAGCCAGTAATTGACAAATTAAATTGCTATAAGGAATTCTTCAACTACTCTGCCACCTAAGCAACCAAAAAAATTCCACTTACACTTGTGTCTTTAGCATCCCCATTGCCCGTGCGTTGAGAGTGCCAGCCCTGCATTGCACGTGCAGCTGCATCTCGTCTGGCTCGTCCTGAACTAGATACACCTCCAGGACTTGCCTAAAAAATCAGCATTTGAGGCATAGTCAAGCACCTGATGGACTTCTCAAACAACTGTGGTGGCATCCATAAGCAGAGTTGTAACTAGTAGATGTATGTTGCTGAACTGTTTGAGATGCAATGTGATGTTGCAACTCAAAAAGTAAAGAAAGGATTGGTACATTGGCTGTAGGTGTAGCAGGAGACCCTGTGCCCTGGGCATCGATCTGCAGAAAGGAGCTATCCATTTGTCCTGGCCTGTGACTATTTCCAGACCCTGGAACCCCTGTCTTGTACCTCTCATAGTCCAGCAATGCCTGCAGTGTCAAGTTTTGTCAGGTCTACCCAGTTAACAAGTTATGAAGCCCTAACTGAAATATCCTGCCAAGCAATACAACATTCTCTTATTTTCTTCCAATTGAAAGTTGAAGATCAACAAAACCCATGACCAGGAATGTTGAGTGCTTCTACCTTTTCATAAAAGCCACGGAATGACCATGAAATGGTTGTACATGTCCTGAAGCATTTCCATCCACAACTGTCAGTCTATCTTTACAAGGTAGTTCTTCAGGTCTGCCAGTAGACTGGGAGATGGAATGCCATGACCAATACATTCTGATCCATGTGCAACAAAAAAAAGAGAGAAAAACACATTCATTGAACACTGGTGCCACTGTCAATTCTCCTCTGCAACCCACCCTTTACTGCCTACAGGAAGGAGAGAAGGTTCCTAATGCCAACGCCCAAATTGTATGAGACTCCAAATGCGGCAATATTGACATATATATCATCCAAGTCAAACAAAAGAATGCTGCTTACTTAGGTGGTTTGAACTCTTCGCCAACCCTCCGCCAGAGCTTGCTGGCTGTAACCTACACAATGCAGATTGAGGCACACAGCCCGAATGAAACAAGCCACTTGCATTGGCATTAGAGGTAGCCCACCCATATACAGCAGGTGGAGGTGCAGGAGTGGTTTCTATCCTTGCATGCCTTAGTGTGGGATTGATGGAAGTCCTCAGAGTTACATAGCAGGCTCTTAGACCAGCTGTGCTGTAGTATACTCTTAGGTATCCCAGATCTTCTTGAGGACTACATGCTGTAATTCCCAGCACCATGAAAACCTCTATAAAGGTTCCTCCTTGTCCATGCCAACAGAAAAACTTTGTCATCAAGCACTATGGTATGGAAGCATACATGATCATGGCCGCCAAGCCTGGTAACCACTCTCCAAAGCCTGCACACAACCATCCAAAGAAGAAACTCTCAGTCGCTACAGTTTGACAGATCAACACCTCTTACCATTGTTGAGGTCCTCTCTGACCCTGGTTCTGCATGTCTTAAGTCATCAGATCTGGTTAGTAGAAGTCATTGTCCAGTGCAACACTACTTCAGGTCAAGCTTTAACTCAAAGTACTCATTTTTCTTTTCTGGTTCTTTGCATGTAAAACATAGGATTTGATCATATAAAGTGCCCAAGCATACTTTTTCTAGTGTGGGCACATTTCACGACCACTAAAGAATGTAGGAGCTTGGTATTCCTCATATCTTGTAATCAAATGAAATCTGCTGCTGCTAAGAGAAGAAATCACTAACTTGAGCACATTCAACTCAAGTCCATAAAATTTTGGCGGCTTGTACTCCATATTCCTTTGCTTGAAGAAATGCTCCAGCTCCTCAACAAATTCCATCTGCTCTTCTGCTGTACCCTCTGCATTATCACCTTGGATTTCCTTGTGTTCCCCTTCCTGTTCCTCTTCCTGTTCCTCCTCCTGCTCCTCTTCCTGTTCCTCCTCTTGTTCCTCCTCCTCCTCCATCTCCCCTGCTTCATTGGTTGGGGAATCATCCATGTTCTCAGTCCCAAGCTCTTGACCCTCCTGTGCATTTTCATTGTCTGCTTCAATCACTTCATCAACCATCTCCTCTGCCAACTCATCTGCGAGCTCTGCTGCCATCTCATCAGCCAGTCTTTCTGCCATCTCATCCACCATTCTATCAGCTATTTTATCTCCTGGTTTTGTGGCCGTTCCACCAGCTACTTTACTAGCAATGGTGGTGAGGCCTTCATGGGTATGTGCCACCTCTTTATTGTTCATCTTTTCTTCATCAACTGCAACTCCCTTGTGACTCTCATCCTCCACCAACCCAGATGCTGTTTCCACCATCTCAGTTCCCGATTCAATTGGAGCTTCTTTGCACATTGATGAATCACCAAATGCCTCAATCAATTTAGCATCCTCTGACTTCTTCTCTTTGCCCTCCACTTCTTCTACCTGGGTGTTGTGCACATTTATGGACTCATGTTCTTCACCAGCTTTATCAACATTGACCACATTTATGTTTTGCTCCACCACTTCACTTTCTTTCATGTTCATCTTCTCCCCCTCCAGCTCTTTTGGTTCTGGAGAAGGATTTGCCTCCACACCTGTGTCCCCATTGTCAACCTTAATGTTCTCATGCTCAAGCATCCTCGGCTCATCTGACTTTGGGTTTTCAGTGTCACCTCCATTTCCAACTTCCTGTTCCCCAACAATATCAGCATCAGCAACTCCCTCCAGCAAAACAGGCTGAGAGTTGGTCTTGCACCCAGTTTGTCGCTCTGCGACTATTGTATCTGCCTCCCCACCTTTCATGGGGCTTACTAAAGGAACATCCGAGAAAGCACCTACAGAAGAAACCTGCTTCAACAGCTCTAACTCTTCAGGTTTTCCTTCAGGTCTTCCATTCTCAAGTGCAGACACTGGCTGCTGCTGAGCCTGTAATGCTATTTGACTACCATCAGCCACCTCCGTCATCCCACGCTACCACCACCCTCTTCCCAAGACACCAGCAGGTGGTGCACAGCAGAACCTCTATTTAATCAATCTTGTTTTGGTGCTCACTGCCATGAAAGAACAAAGATTGAGCGAAACCCCAACAATAAGAACCCCCAAAAAAAACAGAGTATAAAAGAAACAACCAAAATCCCTCAAAAAAAACAACTGAACACTGGCACACAACACAGAGCATCATCTCAAACCCCCCCCCCAAAAAAAACCTCTTCTTTGCCACCAATGTACCTTATCAAGAAAAAAAGAATCCACAACAAAACAAAACCCTAAAGAGATGTCTACAAACCTATGCTGTTGAAACAACAGCAACAACTGCTGTCAACCATACAACAAAAAAAACTGCCTTTCTCTAGAGGTCAAGAGAACAGAAACCAGGAAAAAAATCAAAAAGAAAAAAGCAGCCAAGAAACCCAATCAAAGAAAGAGATGGAAAGCCAGCAGTTTCACAAACAAGAAAAGTTCAATTTTCGAGAAGACCAAAGACGACAAAACCTTCCACTCTCTATTTCACAAAACAAAACAAAATAAAACAGTTGCTGCAAGCAACTTTCACATGAACCAAACCATAACAAAGCCAAACCCTCCCCCCTCACTACTTCCCAGAAAAAAGGCAAAGAAAATATGGAAAATAGATGGAGGAGAACCAGAAAACAAAAACCCCGAAGCAGAAGAAGAAGAAGAAGATAACAAAGAAAAGGGAAAAGAACCACCATCAAAAACAACAACAATAACAGCCGTGGCGTTAACAATAATGATTATATATACCTTGTTGTTGCTCTTCTCTTCCTCCTGCGTCGCGCCAGCACTCCTGCCGTCTTCGTCACTGCCTTCATGAGCAATGCTTGCAAGAAGTTGTGTACCGTTGCTGCTGCGGTCGCAAGTGCAGAAACGCCATAGCCATCGCTGTGCAAAGCTTTGTGCTTGTAAAGAGAGCATGCAGCCAAAAGACAGATTTTCTTTTTTAAAAACTAGTTTTTTATTTAATTTATTTTCCGGGTTTCTTTTGGGTTCTGCTCTTCTTCTTTTTCTGGGTTTAGAAGAAATGATTATTTTGTGTGCAGTGTTTTTTTTTATCCTGCCCGTCTTGTCCTTCCCGAAGCTACTCCATGTTCCCAAAAGGGATTTCCCATGTCTGTTCCTCATGTTCCCAAAAGAGGTTCCTCTGGCATGTCTATGTTCCTCATGTTCCCAAAAGAGGTTCCTCTGGCATGTCTATGTTCCTCATGTTCCCAAAAGAGATTCCTCTGGCATGTCTGTGTTCCTCATGTTCCCAAAAGAGATTCCTCTGGCATGTCTGTGTTCCTCATGTTCCCAAAAGAGGGTTCTCCATGTCTGGTCCTCACTTTCTTTCATGTGCTTTTCAAAGCTATCTATTCTCATGTTCCCAAAAGAGATTGCTCTGGCATGTCTGTGTTCCTCATGTTCCCAAAAAGAGGCTTCTCCATGTCAGGTCCTCATTTTCTTTCATGTGCTTCTCAAAGCTATCTATTCTCATGTTCCGTAAGGGTTCCCTCATGTTCTGCTCCTTCATGTTCCTTCAGCAAATGTATTCTCATGTTCCTTAAGGGGGTTCCATTTTCATTGTGTTTTTTCATGTTCTTTCATGTCCTCCTTGGAGTTATTCTTATGTTCCCTGAGGGTTCCTCATTTTATGTTCCTTCATAGTTCTTTCATGTCCTCCCCAAAGCTATTCTCATGTTCCTAAGAGTTCCCCATATTCGTTCCTCATGTTCTTACATGCCCTCCTCAAAGCTATTATTCCCTCATGTTCCCCTTCTCAAGTATGTTCTGATCCTCTTGTTCTTTCTTCTTGCATCATGTTTTCTTGAGCTCTATCTTTTTCTTTTGGGGTCGGGTGGAAGAGGATGGGGGTTTCGGGCAGTTGGGGCATGTGAATTTTTTTGGATTATGTGGATTTTGCATCTAACTAGGTACCCTTTTTTTTCCTTTTAAATTATTATTTTGGGAGATTTTCTTGTATTTCTTCCTTGTTTCAAATGAAGTTAATAAATTTGGGAAATTGTATAGGTACTTAGTAGTGTTTCTAAACTATGGGTTAACAAACTCAATACATATGTTTTGTTTGGCCTAATCATGTTATTTTCTACTTGAGCCAAACTTTAAGTGCAATGTTTTTCAACACCACAACTTGTGAGTTCTAGTTGTGAGAAATTGTAGAGGAAAACTCATGACTCATGTATCTTTGTTTTTCTAAATTTTCTCTTAGTGTGTACATTCTAACTTGCAACTCGTGCTTTTAGAATGTCATATTGAATCTTAGCATTGTTTGTCATGTTCTTATGCAAACACCATGTTTCTTTGAGAGTGTGACTAAAAAGGAGAAGAACTTTCCTTTTCCTAACTTAGCATGGTGGGAATCCTTTTCTCATGTACTAATTGTTTTCAACCTTCAATAGCACACTATATGTTGAAGTGTCTTGGAAAATCAAACTTAAAGGCTAGCCAAACTTATACGTAAAAAAATCTTTAACTCAATGATAGAAATGTTTAATCTAACCTAATTTCCACACATTCAATGTTATGTAGCATTGAATCTTATGTGGATGCTTATACATTGGCATGAAAAAATAAAATTCAATGGTAACAACTAATGTAGTTATCATCTAATCTAGTAAATGTGGAGATTTTGGAATGAAAATTAATGTTAATTTATATTTTAAAATTGTCCAAAAAACTAAACAATAATTCAACACTCTTACTTAATAATCTCATGTTATATTGAATTGCAACATCACACTTCAAGATTGATGTTTCTTGCAATCTTGTGACAACATAGCAACAACACCACACCCCAAAAAAATTCTCATAGTTTTACAACAATGACAACAATAGTAATCATGATAACACCATCATATTCTAAAATGTTTCTCACAATCTTGTAATAACAAAAATAGTACAAACAAAATTGCATTCCAAATTAACCTTGTAATAACATTAGTTCAACAATAGCATTTGGTTGCAAAATTGAGCAACAATGACTATTTGTCGTGACAATCATTTTTGCAACAACATGAAACAACTTTTGTAGTAACAATAAAATAGCATGGAGGCATATGGCAATGAAATTGCTTACAGTGATGACGATCAACTCTTTAATAACTCAAATATGTTACATTCCTCCATACTCCTATATAATCCAAATTAAGAACTCATGCAAGCAAACAAAATGCAAAAGAAATTGATTAGTATAAAAAACATTGATAAAATTGTAATTCATTTCAAAATATTCCACGTGCTTTCTTGAAATCAATATTGACAATTCAAGAATACTTTATAAAAAAATGTTGAACTACCACAAGTCAACACAAAGGAACCCATAAAAAATGTATTAAATCAAACAACATAAAAAATTGTGTAAGAATTGTATGAAAATTGTTGAAATGGATAGGTTGTGTGCACTTAATCTTAAGTTCATAACCAAGGTTTTGGCAAGACTAAAGGGATTAAGTTGAGAAAGAGCCCAAACCTTTGAGCAAATTGAAGAGGATGAAAACACATTTCCACATGAAGTGAAAATGTGTGGGAATGAAAAGCATGCACCCCCAAAACCTTCAAGTTGCACCTTCACTTACGTGATGAGAACATAAAGATCACGTCCTCATCATTCTTTTTTCTTCTATAAAACAGGAGGTTCTCGAGTAAATCCATGACTAAGAAGAATCTTACATTTGCTAGGAAATGTTTGGGTATTGAAAATAATATTATGTGAATATATATTTTTTACTTGTATATACCCATTGGGTATGGATAAGGTATATTATTACTTTAACATATTTCCTTAAAACCACCATGCCTTAATGAAGTGCATACTCAAGGGTATGTAAATTTTAAAAATTATATTATACGCATAACCTTAGACATATGTAAAAAATACCCGTACCCAAAGCTAGACATGTTTTGACATTCAAATAAAACAAATTAGGTGTATATGATTTAAACCTTAAAGTTTGTTAGTTCTATTAAATAAATAGGGTGCTTCTTTAAAAAATATTTATTTTTGTTCCAATTAGCCAATTTGATTGACCCATTGCAAGAAGAAACCAAATAATAATAATAATAATCTTTGGAATCTCCCCAAAATATATGTTTTTATGTGAATATGTAGGACCTCCCCTTTGGCTCACCTATATAAGTGAAAAGGTGAGAACTTTGAACAAACCATAATTGATAAAATTGAGGATTGTTAGCATGTTGTAAAAGTGCGCATGTTAGGAATGGTAGGTGTGTGATAAGAATATATTTCAAACAAAACACCCCCTATTTTGGAAGGTCATAACTTACACATATTTATTAAACAAAATTGGACAATTCAAAAGTTTATTGGAACAATTGATAATGAGATACAAATTATCTTTAAACTCTAGCACCAACCAAGCATCAACCATGACACCATTTTATTTTTATACATTAAATGTTCATTTATAAGCATGTTTATCTTAATGAAGGATGAATCAATCACTTTGATTCTTGCATTTTGACATTGGATTTGGTCTTTGAAAATTTCCAAAATGTGGACAATATTTTCCTTCATTTTTAATTAAACAAATAAATATTACACATGCCCATTTTTACCCCAAAGAGGGGTATATGATAAAAAGGATTACCTAGACACTACCCATCTATCCAAAAAATTAACTTTTGTATACCCAAACCCTAACCTAATAAAAAAAATGTTAATATACCTTCACCCAATGGGTGAATAAATTGAAAAAATGTATATAACCTTACCCAAGAATATATCAAAAAATATACTTACACAACATTGATTGAAATTATCAAGGAGTCCAAAGTTTTTGGAGTGGGAGTTTTTCATGGTTAAAACATGTCCAAATGGGATGAAGTTTGACTTATTAAAAAGACTTTGTTTAATATTACAAAATATTGTGATGATATTTTCAAAACATTCACGTTTTGCATGAGTTATGGTGATTTGGAAGGTTGGAACAAAATTTGCCAAAATGATTTTGATTGTTCAAAATGTTAGTTTGAAGGAACAAATCATGACAAACTGAAAAACTTAATATGACATTTTAAATTTATTTTTAATAGCTACAATTATAATTTCATGTTCAATTTTGTTACATTACATGAAAATTATGGGCTTCCATAATTGAAGGACAAGAAATTGATTCAATTTCAAGAGAGAACTTTGGGAACCCCAAGAAAATATCATTTTGATGAGGGGCCCATGGAAACATAAAATATTCTACAAGGAGAAAGGTGGTGCCTTTTTCGAATTCAAGCTATGATGAAATGTGTTTGTGTCTATGAAGAATTTATTACCTAAATTTGGTTCAAATTTCCATTAATTGGACATTCTTTGTTTGTTTGTCTAATTGAAATGTTTGAGATGCATTCATTAAACACTTTTCACAATCTCATCCTAAAGTTCTTGCACCACTTTGTCCATTTCGAGGAACCAAGGAGCACACCTTAGATTGTTGGTCATATTATATTGTTGTTGCCAATATTAAAAACCTTAACACCAAAAACAAAACAAAAAAAAAGAAAGAAAAGAAAACCTCATCATAACATGTTTATTTAAATGTTTTGAATCACATTGTCACATTTTGGAAGGAGTACACAAATTTTTGCATATGATGGGTGTTTTAATCATTTTTAGAGAAGGTATTTCATATTTAATTTTGTGGGTTATGGATTGGTGATAAATCACTTGGGGTTGGGTGCACATTTGACAAGGTGACAGAGAAAATAAATTGTCAAAAGATGAATGTAAATCCTTTCACAATCAAATTAGGATGAATCATCTCGCCAAATTTCTAGGGGCCAAAATCCCTTGAAGTTACTATATTCTATGATGATTTTCAACACAATATCCTTTATATACAAGGTAGGGCCAACAAAGCTTCCATATAAACTTACCATTAGTCCTACCTACACTAAACTTATAGCCTTAAGAATTAGAGTTGGGTGCCCTACCCAAATTTCATTTTTTGAAGGATATCCCAAGGTATTAATTTTTTAAATACCTTTTCATTTTAATAAAAATTGATGGGGTGGATCTCCACCTAGGTATCATTAATGGTGATACTCAATTTTTGTGATGAAAACTGACCTAAAACCCTAGGCAATTCTCATATCATTAGTGATACCCACCCAACATTGGTTTATATCTAGGTTTATTATTGTGGAGTTTTAAAGTTTGGTGTTGTTGTAAATGAACATAAATTAATTAGGTTGGTGGGAAAGTAAATTTTTTTAACAAAAAAAATAGGTGTTGGTGTTGATATCAATATGCAACCTTGATGAAACAAAACCATTGTATACTATAATACTTAGGTAGGTTTAGCAATTCCCTAATAAATATTTAATTAATTATTTTTTTCGCTTCAACATCCAAATTATTATTTTTTAACGTTTTCAACATATAGGATATTAGTAATAAGAGACCAACTTGCCTTGCAAACGTGCATTTAATTTTTTTGTTTACTATGTGACACAATTAAACAATTCCACTTATATGCCCATGTTTGATTCTATGTAATGATAATCTCATGATAGTTTCAATCCATTTTCAATTGTTGCTATACAATTTCCCTTTTGAATATTCTTTTTCAAAGTTTTCAACATATTTGATCAATTTTCCAATTTTTGACAAATGTAAAAATAATTCAATTATCTCTAAACATGTAAATATATTACAATAGGGAAAAGTTTTGAACATATGTAGAAGCATTTAAAATTGTGAGAATAATCATAGGAAGTAAACTACACTTCAATCTTTACATTATGTTTATCTATAAATGCAAGACAATTTGAAACCCAACACAAGTTAAAGTTTTTTCTTTAAAACATTTTATCAGTTAATTATGAAGTTGAGAAATATATTATAGGGGCTTTTTGAATTGTGAGTAGATTCTTCCATCAATTGTTGGTGCAAGACTTCAAATCTTCAAAATAAGGTTTTTCATTTTAGAGGAAGGCTTTCAATATAACCAATTAAAGATCATAATTTCAAAGCCACATTTGTCCATATTGAAGTTTTAAATAAGGATTTGAATATGGTCAAGCAAGGATCATAAGAGTGAGGCCACTACCATACTATTATGTCATTTACAAAATAACCTCAAAGTGTTTTTAACTATAGTTATGCATTTGCAAACAAATTGAATAGTTATAGGGGTTAATGATAAGCTTTGGTTTAAGGTCCCTTCATAGTTTAAGTACTCCCACAAGTTAGTATTAAAATTAAACTAAACCAAAATATGAGGGTTTAGAAATGCTTGAACATCAAAAAATCAAAGTGAGATTTTGATGGTATGACACCAAATGGTGTCATGTATGTTTTTGAAATTGTGCGATTTCATATGAAACATTTAAAAAAAAGGATATGTGACTTTTTTCTAAACCCCCAATATTATGATTGATAACAAATGGGACACAGTCCAAGTTAATATGTTGATCAATTTGATTTTTTTTGTGATGTTGGAAACTTTTTAAAGGAGTTGCAAGTGCAAGAATTTTTGAAATGATGATATTTTATGAAAAGTAAGTAGAAGTTGAGAGGTTGGGTGCAAAACATGCAAAAAGTGTGTGGAGATGCTAATTGTTGAATGAAAACTCTAGATTGATGGTAAAACTTTTGTTGGCTTAACAATGAATTTTTTTGATATGTTGAAATGAGCAATGCACTTTCTTTTGGTTTGATTTGAACTTTTGAATGTATTGGAATCTTTCACAAATTGGTCTACATGAGCTTGGGGGGAGGGGAGGGAAGGGATTTTAGTATTTTTCATTAAATGTTTCATATTTTTTCCCATACTAATGTAAATCAAAATTTTGGGGATGATGATTTGAGAATGAACTAATTCAACATGGTGTGGTGATGTGAGCCCACTAATTATGATACCATGAAACTATTTTGTTGATAGGTCTATGGGATTATTGTAAAGTTTGATATAACATATTTGATCAAGCTTAATATTTGTTCATTATGAGGGTATTAGTTGGAGAATTATTACGATCCATCATGATACTTCATGATCTACTTAACTAAGAATTTTGGATCTTTCAAAAACAAGTGTACCAGTGGTTTGTGTTAAATAGTTGGTGCAATCATGTTGAATTGTATTGACATTTCAAAATGTTATGAAATTTGTTTATTGGTGATGCCTTTTAAACTCATAAGGGTCAAAAGAGAATCTTAACAACAAAAAAGGAACAAATGTTTTAGACTATGGTTCAATTGTGTGATCTATAGACATCTAATATTAAATATTTATGTGTTTAAGGGGTTTATGCCATCATATCTCTTGTCCCAAAGGTTGGTGAGTTGTAGAGTTTGACTGGCATGGTGGAAAATTTATGGTATTATAAGCTCTCCATAATGATAGAATTGTAGAACTTTGAATGAGAGGGTAGAAGAGATTTTGAGCTTCAAACCCAACTTGAGTTTCTTTTGTTTTTGCAATGGGTTTTTGAAAACTTATGTTAAACATGGTTTTGTCATGGAGGTGAAATTTTAGAGGTACAACATGAAGCAACACCCATTAAAAAGAAAGGAAACATAGTGACATCTTAAACAAGAAAGGAAAGTTTCAAATAGGATTAAAGAACTACCATGTGATTAAGTGATTAGTTAAAACCTCCATAATGTGAAAAGATTCATACAAGTCCTAATAGATGGCAACATATTGACCACTAGTCAAGGAAGATTAGAGAAAAAGATCACATGTTGAGTAGGTGCCACCTTCCAAGAGGTATTTGTTAAACATATGCTAAAAAAAACACCATCAAAATCATCACCCCTTTACTTTCAACAACTCACTAGAAGTGATTATAGTGATTTGTACCAAGAATTATCCTCTCTTTTGTTCTAAAACCTCAACCCTAACCTCTTTTGCATAATTTGACACCAATTCTCTTTGGTGTTAGGAGGTATTCACAAGATTGTTTTTTTAAGAGTCTTGAAGCTTATGGGAAATAAGTTATCACATTTTATGAAATATGTTTTGTTGTCTTTTTTCAAATGTTATTTTAAATCACATTATGAGGTTTACTTAAAAAACATAATTAGAAGCAACCTTAAACTAGGAGTTGTAACTGATTTGAATTCTACCCCAAACTAAGGCTTGCAATTAAAAGCCACAAAAATGGCATGAAATTCAAAAAATATCTTTAAAAAATTGTTACAAAAGGTTTTCATTTGGAGAAATATTTATTTGTAAGTTACCATAGTACAAAGGCAGCTTCAGCACACATTTATTAAATAATTAAATAAATTCAAAAGATTTCCATTCCGAAAACTAAATATTCCTTGAATATTCGAAAAGATTCTTCATTTTCCTTCACAAAAAAGATTTTCTTTTTTCAAGAAATGTTTTTTTGAAAATTTTGGCATTTTCAAAAAGAATAGAATTTGTGCCAAACCTTCCAATTATATTGATAAATCAATATATTTTAACCCATATTATTGTTTGTGAAGTTTTGGCTAATATTAAGCTGCCTACATTGCTGAAGAAATTGCCGAATATCGGTTCATTGATTGTTGAGTAAAATGCAAATTTGCCTAGAATTGGTCCATTATAGCCCCAAAAAAAACCCAAAAAAAATTAAAATAAAAAAAAGATAGAAAAGGGCAATAATATGGAAAGAAAATCATGCTTTGGTGAAATTCTCTATGGAGCACATCTGACCGTCCATCATTTGCATCCAACGCCTGTCCGGTAATAGATCTGGGTCTTCACGATTTTTTTGCGAGTCAAGCCTGCGGCCCCATCCAAAGATGTAAAGCGGCAAAGCGGCAAAGCCGTGAATGCTGCAGGTCAGCGTTCTGAGTCAACCCTGCGGCCCGATCCAAAGGATGTAAGGCGGCAAAGCGGCAAGGCCGTGAATGCAGGTCCGCGTGCGAGGCTCGAGCGAGACCCGGCTGTCTCCTCTCTGTCGCGACTCTGGCTTCTCTCGTCTCGTCCCGTCCCGTCCCTTCTCTTCTCCTCTATTGCACGCCAGGGAGCAGACGTTCTCGGGGAGCAAAGGAAAAGGAGCCCTGGTGGCGTCGTTGGCACTGGGAGAGAGAGAGAGAGAGAGAGAGAGAGAGAGAGAAAGAAAGAAAGGGAAGAGATGACGAGAGTCGCGGTGAAGACCAAGTATGAGTCGGCGTCGCAAGCGGCTTCCGGAACTCTCACAGTGGGCGCAGGAGAGCTCAAGCTTAAGGCTTCGTGCTCGGATTCGACTTTCCTCAAAGGTGTTAGCCTGCACGGCGTCTCCCTGGGCATTGAGAAACCTGGCGCATTCCTCATCGACTATGACCTCCAACACCGGGTTTGGTGTCTCTCGTGCTTCTCGACCTCCTCCGCCTCTACATCTTCTCCTACTTTTTGCTTTCATATCGGTTTTACTTTGTATTGTGATTTTCCTTTTTCCTCTTGGAATTTGAGCGGGCGGCATGGAGTTTGGCTTTGGTATTCTTCCTTTGGTAAACTGTCAACGAACCTAGACGTCGGTAATCATTTTGCGCTTTACGAATGATGAGAGAGTACGAGATATCGGTAATTGTAACGTGATGTAGTCTTCAAGCCTTTCACGTTGAAGTTGGAAATATCATTTTCTCACCTTGGGACTAGTTCCTCGACGCAGTGGAATGGAGTTGGGGAATTTCAGTTACGAGAACTTGATGTTGGAAGGCGACATGATGTAGATAGATGTCGCCAGTCCTCGCACAGTAACCCTAGAATCACTACTATGCCTACTTGCCCTCAGCACCGTGTGAAGAGAATTCCACTAAGAGCTTGAATGTAAGTATAAACATGATTTGCTGTTTCGTGTCAAGAAGCATGCATGCTTGTATGTTTGCAATTGATATATTTTTCTGTATGATTGGTACAGAAGTCGGACAGCAATTTTTTTTGTTATTCTACATTCTCTGGCACTTGTCAGATAATTCACACTGATCACAATTACCTCAGAAATGAGGATATGTAATGTTGTGGAATAGATTGCTGAACACAAACAAGTCAGACCTGTGTTTGTGCAAGTTTGAGAGCTCCAGCTGCTTTGAGCATCAAATACAAGAGCCTTAACAGTTGGGGCCAGTGGCAGTGAAAGTTGTGTGTGGTTTCTGTGTGGATGCATGGTAGAGGTATGTCTCTTAGAGCTAGTTGACATCATGACTGAGTCTTCCCATTGCTTGCAAATACACAACAGAGACTTAGGACCCTTGGTTTCATATCATGGTTTGCCTGAATTTTTGGCTGATTATTATTGTAAACTTATCTACACATGCTGTCGGCAGCCGGTTAAGTCAGCATGGGTAGTTGTGGCAGCTCATCACTGCTATTTGTGATGCAGGTGACGGTCTGACACTTTGTGAGCAACTTTCATAAGGTTATGGCTTCGCTCATTGTTTTAGAGATTTCTCTGCATTGTCATAGATATTGGTTTCTGTTTGGATGTATGGCAGAGGTGATTCCAGTTTCCATCAGCTTGAAGTGATCAATATTTGGAGCTTTCTCTTAAGTTATGTCTGACCAATGAAAGAACTAGAAATCAGCAAGGACAAACAGGGTTTGATTGTAACAAATCAGGTATAATGTGTTCTGAGGACAGGATTTCTTCTTATCCAAAACTTGTACATCTGATACTGAGGTGTCAAATGGTTGTGCCTAGACTTGGGAGTGAATTGTGAACCACAGACCCATGTCTCCCTGACATTGTTATCAGTGTCTTAGAGTAGATAACTGTGGAGCAGCCATGAGCAACAGATAGTGTAATTGTTTCAAAGGTCCTGATTCATCAAGGTAGTGTTATGATGATGAGATTCTGCACAAGCTGAGGTTGGTATTTATCTAATGGGAAACATCAAGGACAAGGGTATGAAAGAACTCTGGTGGTACATATCCCTTCCACAGTAGGAGCTGAATAGTGGAGACATTGATGGCTGCAGGCTGCCAGGTTTCAATTCTTCACAGGAGCAACAGTGGCTGGGAAGTCAGTGAAGCTGACATATATTCATCCTCAGAAGCGTAATGCCACACTGTTGGAAGCAAGTTTGGCTCTGGATTCACGCAACAAGGTGACAGCTAAGTACAGCTTTGCATCAGAACATGGGCACCTTAAATACACTTATGTGCATGGCAGTGGTACCACATTAGAGCCTGCTTATGATTTCCACACTCAGGGCTGGCACTTTGCCATTGGACGTAAGTTTGGCAAGCACGATCATACCAAAGCTGTTTATGATGGCCATGTCAAAACAGTGGGCTTGGAATGGACCCGTGAATCAAAGGAATATGGCCACTTCAAGGTATTAATAAACCCATGCCTTCACCTTTCAACTCCTTAAGCACCAGGTGAATAAACTGGATATTGAATAGCACAAGTCTTCTGGCATCTCAAAGACTCCATAATATTGTTGGTTGATCTTTATTTGCTTTTTCTCTTTTTCCACTACAATATGCTTGACCAGGAGATGCATTCAATTTGTATTCTGCAAACAGTAGAGAGTTCTGTGTCAAGTTTCTGGAATGTATCTGTTACCCCCTTCCATCTACTGGTGATAACTGCTCTTCACTGCAGGCAATTCTATATCTCTATAATGGCCACACACATTACAATAACACTTGTAGTATTTGAATAGGTACTCAGTCCTCATGGTCTTTTGCAAATATGGACATACAGAAGACTGGTACATTTGGTTTGAAGAGTAATAGAAACAAGGTTTCACAAGCTTCTGTTTGTTGCACATGGACAGGTGACTGCCGCAGTCCCTGTCAAAGATTACAAAGCTGCGAAGGTGATTGCTGAGAAGACTTGGAGTGTTGACATTTAATATTGAGGACGTCCACAACTATCTTTAGCTGGTATACTTGCCACCTGTAGAATGGTGCAACTGATTCATGATTTTTTAAGATGCATCACACCTTTGTACTGAACAATTGAGCATAGTTGGCAGGTCATTTTTGCATCCATAATTTATGTGGGGTATTTAATCCACGTTTGACTTACATAGAGTGAAAGACATTCTGCAATAACTAGTTGTCTGAATTGTGAGCAATCTTCTTGATACTGCATATTTGGCAATAGAGACCATCATCACTGTAATTTAGAATCTGCTTTCATAGCCTGAGTCAGAAATTTGCAGGAACTGTGTTGATGAAACCCCTCTTATTTGCCTCTTACTAGGTCAAGTAACCACTGATAAGTCGGCAAGTTATTAGAATGAACAAGAAGAAGAGAGTGCAGTCTTGTCAGAGTAAGGACCAGTATTTAGGAGAGGACAGTAGTTGTTCTGATTACCAGTGAGCTTCTTTTCATGAAGATGTGGTGGCCCATTGTATGCATTTCATTTTCAAAGGCCATCTTTAGAGTGTGGTGATTTCCTTCATGCATCAATAAGGTTGTGTGAAACCACTCAATTGTCATTTTGCTGAACACACAAAGCTCACATGCAGAAGGGCCAACAGTATTCCTTCACTCTAGCAAATTTGATCTAACAGTTGTTCTGTAGTACAACAATATTCTATCTCTTTCTTGGGGAGTTGAAATTCTGGAAAGATGTCATAAAGGGACATAGTCATGGACATCTGAACTTTGTGATGTCTTAATCAAGCAGGATAGATCCCTGAGAGAAGGGTGTGCATGCATCAAATATGGCTTCAATCCTAATTCCTGCCTCACTTTCGAATATGCAACAATCCTACAGTTCTTGTGATACAGAAGTTCAGGAAATCTTCCTCAAATGTCTAAGAGTGCAAACTGCTAATGAATTGCAAAATCCCAAAGCTGAAGTTTAAATTGAAATTAAAGGTGGCCATCCTGCTAACATCTGCTGCTAGTTGGACTGACTTCTTCCATTCATGCACCCAATAAGGTGAGGATAGACATCAACTGCAAGCAAAATGAAATGTATGGTCAGGATACAGACACAATCTGCAAGCAAAATGTGACACTTTTTTAACCTCCCAACAAAAAAAGTTGAAAAAAGTTGTTCAATCATAAAAGATGTTGCTTGGTAGAAAATCAGTGGTAAGAAAGACAAACCCAAAAAGTTCAAATCCTCATTCCCCCAATGGTCCGATAACTCACACCAATTCAGATAATTTTACATTTGACTAAAATACCTCTGAGCCATCACCATTTGTTATCCAAAACTGCAACGAATATCTCAAAGATGTACTTTCATAAATAGAATAGTTCATCCTCGTTACACTTCATTCTCACATCTCACAGAAAAAAAGACATTTCCGCCTTTCAATTGTATAATTTTAAAGGCTGTAACTATATAGAGTGATAGTTTGCTGACAACTGCCTTATTAGCAGGAGTACATCAGATGTGACACTAATGTAGTGTCGGCATGGGATAATTTTTGCATAATGTATTCCTCACATGCAAATCTGCATGTCAAATTCCTGATGGAAATAGTTAATTATCTGAGCCTGTACTACACAGAACTCATTGCTGAACAGGAACTTTACAGAGAGAATAGAAAAGACAGAACTGGTATCCGCACATCTAAGCACATTTCAGCTATTGTCCAGTGATGGTGAGACAGCTGAAGAGAGCTGCAAGTGAGACACACGGACTGAACCTATTAGGCGTTCCGGTAGTTCATCCATACGGTTGCCCTGCAACACACAAAAAAATCCACAGGGTTTGGTAGCAAGAAACTCTAGAACCACACCAGGAAGATCCTTCTTAACAGCACATAAAGCCTAGAGCACTAGAGCCCAGATGGGTGGATTATTCCTCTTTTATTTTCAACACTTCATTAAGGCTTGACTAGCCTTGATCCAAGCTATCTATGAGGTTGGAGATCTGGTGCAGAACAAATAGGTGTAACCAGAAATTGCTGATAGGAACTGCCTTTAGAAGGGATTAAATCCCACTGACAGAAAGAATCAAACATGTCACTATGCCTCTCTGCAAAGATTTGTGGTCTTGATCAACCAACGTAAATAAACACATCCACCACATTCAGTCTCCTCTCAGCACATAACCTAGGTTAGCAGATGCTTAAAATTTTTCAAACTGTCCTAGATTTTGAAAAGTTTAGTGACTTGAAACAAATTTCGGAGACACTTTTATAATGACAAAGGTGAAAGAACATGAATATACCTGAACCAGAAAGGCCATGTCAACAACCAATGATGTAATGACACCAAACACAAGCCCTAGGACTCCATTGGCCACTGTCGATGATCCAATATCAACATCAACCTGCCATCATAACCTATCTGTCAAGCCTCTGCATTGAGTGAATTTAAGACCTAGAAACTGTGGATGTGCAAAGGAAAAAGTGAGACTCAAATACCTCAAGATAATTTGGACCTCGATAGTAACTGCAATCTACAGCTTTCCCAAGAATGCAAGGAGTTGAGCCCACACTCTGTCTTACAATCCAAGATCCCTGAAGAAAATAGAGACAAAGTTTATTAAACAGAAAGGACGAATATGATGCCTGAGAACTATTTGCATGAGAAACTCTTTTGATGTGGACAGTGAATCACCTTTGGGACCAAAGGAATAAGTTTGAGGCGACTGTTGCGAAAGTTGTCATCTCCATCTACAAAACGCTGCAGCAAAGAACCTTGCTGAGGAGCATTGGATGCCACAAAATAGAACACCATGCTGTAATGACTGGCTGCTGGCACCTGCAAAACACATGAATGAGCAACTGTTAACTTCAATTGTAGAAGATACTGAGTACCTGAACAGTATCTTCTGTCTATTTCCGTACCCTACCTACCCAGTTGTGCCCACATAAGTTATTACAAAGAGTCTAGAGCTAACAAGGGGAAAGAGTGCTCACATTGTGAACAACTTATAACACCGTGGATCAATGGTAAAATGGCAAAAGTTAAATACCTGCACATTGAATGCCAGAGTGAATAGACCCCTCTCTGCTGCAACCTGTACCAAAACAATGCCAGCATAATACAAGGACCTTAAGGCCAGCACAACAAGGAAACCGTCATCCTTGACAAGTATACCAAAAGCAGCGAGCAGCACCACTCTTTTTTATCCCAGCGACTTCAAAAACAGAATCATATCATAGTGGCATACCTGTGCCACACAGTCTTTGCACCTCACAACGTGATCAATACGCTTGCTATCTTTAAACCAGTCAACTGCCACCAGCTGCATCAATGGTTCCCCTGCAGGAGTCTGGCATCCACCCACATAGATATTAGGCACTGAATACTCCCTTGTCATAAATTGTAGAAAATTTCAGCACATCAAGGTGCACATGTTTCTGTGGAGATCTCTGGTACTCATCTATATGGAAAAATTCTCCATACTCACAGTTTAAATCAACCTGAACAGAACTGGGAGGTAACCAAAAAATTAAGGTTATAGAAAACCTCTCAGCAGACAGGAAAAAGAGAAAGAACAAGGAAAAAAAGGCACTCAACCCTTGAAAATTTTGAAAAGACTGAGGAGCAGTTTGAACAACAGCAACAGTCACCGTTGAGTTCAGTGACCAAACAGCAACATGTATTAGAGTGACCAGCTACCATAACATCCACACTGACTTCATGAGCTCCCAGCAGTGGGCAGAGGTCAATGTCAAGCATTAACCAACATACTGAGTTTCTGTCACTGGACAAGAAGTAACAGGGAGATTCAGCCCTGGTACTTGCTAACTCCAGTGAAACATAACAGATGATGAGATGACCAAAGACACCAAGAAGAAAGAGGAAAAGGAGAGAAATAACAAAGAAAATATTTAAGAGCATGGCCTATTGAGAACAAAGCAGGCTTTGAAATGCCCTTGAAATAAACCTTTTGAAACTCCAAGGCAGAACCACCAACCAGCTATCCTTTTTTGGTTAAGAAACCTCTGGTTCAATTTAATAGATGTTCTGAAGAGTAACCTTCTCTATTCATAAGACTAGTTTAAGCTTCCCATTTGAGCTACAAAGAAGTTTCTTGAGCCATATCTCTGGAAATCAGAAGATATACATGGAACTGACCTTTGATTTATCAACCAGGAATCGCTTGCTTCTGACACGGAAACTGTCTTTTTCAGGAATACTCCAGCAGTTCTTACCAGTATCATGGGCACCTTTACTTAATGAACCTGAAAACAATGGTAAGTCGATAGCCTCCCCATTTACTGCAGTGCTCAATGCATTAGACCTGCTTCCAGCTCCTGCATATGGAGAATAGATAACACTGTTCAGAAATTCCAGCATCCAAGGTGCCGGAACTTGAAGAAAACAGAAAAGTGGATGAACAACCTCTAAAACAACAATAACCATCAGTTAACAACACAAGAGTTGCCCTTTGAGCCTGGAAGACCTAACCAGTGAGTTCCTAATCTATTCTCATCACAGTGCCTGCTGTCATCATTCACACATCTTTTAGTCACTGGGATGCTTAGTTTATTCGCATGGAACTAGCTTCCTACCATCAATAGGTTATCACCAAAGGTCCAAGAATTTCAATAGAATTTGAAGACAAGACAAAAGTCAAAAAGAAGGAGAAAGCAGCACTACTACAGAACATTTTAAGAGGGGCATTTTCCTGTAACCTGGCAAGCTTGTACTCTTCACACGATACACAGTCTGCAAACCCACACCCAGAGACCAACCAGTAAACACCACAATTTTCTGGCTGCCAGAATGAATGAAAAACAAATTAGTTTGTGTATGCAAGAGATTGCACCTTGCAATCAGAAAGAGAGTGGAAGACAACATCCTCATCATCTGACTCTTGCAAGCCTAAATGCCGCCCGGCAAGTATGTTATCCAGTGAAGCACTTGGCTGCAGTCCTGAATGTCGTTTTCTGAGCTTCTTCCCAGGTAATGTTTCTGATCCCATTTTCACAATCCTTTGAACAGGTGAGGGAGCCTGGTCTCCATCTCTTTGAGCAAACCACTCACGAAGTCCTGCATGTTACACCATCTGGATGAGTCATTTGCAATCCACCTTTACCAACTCTGTACAATCCTGGATCCAAGTGTACCATACTGGGCATACTTCCCTACACTGCACACAAGAATTAGACAACTCTGGAACAAAATCCACTATGTCTAACAACTTGTCTCCAGGAGCATAAAACCATTCAACCAGAAAACTGCATGAACTTATTCCACATATCTCTCTGCATAACCCTTCAGATTAAGGAATTCATATCCTCTTTATACTGTTGCATAATTAGGCAGAAAGCTGGCAATGCTTTTGCCTACATAGGATAGGACCTACCTGATTCCACATACATTACTGGCAAGAGGACATCTCACGAGGTTTTTCTCAAACTTCAGTTTCATGAGATCCACTGGCATGCACCTTTTCAATATATCCAGTCAAACCTATTTTTATTTCTCTTCACTGCAGCCTGCTGTTCCTGCATACTGCATTCTATTATTCCAACATCACCAGCCCGCTATGCATGGTAGCCTCCTAATAAGATTTCACACTGCTTGAAAGCCAAAGCAGCTTACCAGCAACACTATTCAGCATTTGTGTGACGCTGCTGTGGTGGCATGTAGGAATATAGTTTGCACCCCAACCCCTTAAATCAATCTGCACCAAGTGCTGCACTCGCGCTCGCACTTGTGAACCTCCTCGCTGCTTAAGGGGAGTAATAGTGAAGCCCCCGTCTACACAGCACACACCTTCACATGCATCAACTTTCATTCATTGCCAGCCAGTGCCTGGCTGAGACAAATTTAGCACAAATATGTTTGGCAGCATCCCTTCCCCGACACATCATGAACTCAAATCCCTCGTGCTCATCCTCATGCGTGTAAATCCTGAAACAGTTACATTACAGCAATGCATAGTGATACCATCAACTCAATCCTATTGCCTTTTGGCATTTTGAGATCCAATTCAGCTTGAACAAAAATATCTCATCCCAGAGAGGTTAAGAAAGTAGATGCAGTGCAATTGACAATAGAAACTTACTTTCAAGATGTGCGCGAACACAACCTGGTTGAGGAGGGCAGCTTGGATGCTCCTGAGACCGAAATAGTATGACTGGAGACAGAAGAGTCACAAATCAGGACACATTCAAATATGCAAATTAGTAACACTGTTCAGGGAAAGGATGAGGACTGAGAAATCAAGATAATTAAACGACATTGTTTATCCAACCATGAAACAGCAAGGGGCTCCAAACATACGTACCATAGCTTCCATCATCATTGCGACGCCAATAACGAACATAGCAAAGGTCACGAGGCCATAGAAACCTGCAGCATGCAACAATTTTGAGCATCAAGACACAAAGCTACCTCATGTGATTGCTCTAAGGATTGCAATGAAAGTCAGCAACTGAGGACAGCATGGCATGCAGTCAAAATATCACCTTAGGGTACAGTTTGAAACATTGCAACCTAATGTACAAGGAAAGACAAGCATCTCACTAACATGCGAAACCAATCTAACTGA